>Ga0007834_1000027_pt1 | contig 75154 bp, 73 predicted proteins | sample CryBogCBE06Nov07_FD_71233 | JGI IMG/M metagenome (GOLD analysis project Ga0007834, IMG submission 71233) | Freshwater microbial communities from Crystal Bog, Wisconsin, USA - CBE06Nov07 | ecosystem: Environmental > Aquatic > Freshwater > Lake | place: Crystal Bog, Wisconsin, USA | collected...
CTTCTCTACAAACTCACCCCATAACTGTCAATCTTTAATTCAAAACTTTTCAAAATAAAATAATAAATCATTGTTTTGTTTAGCTAATTTGTGGGGGAAAATTCGTCACCTTAACGCCTTGCAGCCGACATGATGACACGACAATGACCAAAGCGACGCCCTGAAATGTAAAGCTGACTATTCAAACCTGCTCCAAGACAGACTCAAAACGGAATCAGACACCGTTTCACATTGTCCTTTGTGACCGGCTCAAAAACCCACGCGCCGGATCATAGGCCCGGATAGCGCCGAGCATGAACACCAGCGTGCAGCCCGCCACGACGGCCAGATCACGCCAAGCCACCTGCATATAAAATGCAAAGCGAATCAGCTCTGTGGCATGGGTGAAGGGATTGAATTCGCAGATATAATAGAGAAACGGGCTCGATTCCCGCACCCGCCACAGAGGATAGAGTGCGGATGAGGCAAAGAACATCGGGAAAATAACGAAATTCATCACGCCGGAAAAATTTTCCAGCTGCTTGACCAGCGAGGAGATCAGCATACCCAATGCCCCCAGCATCAGGCCGGTAAGCAACAGGGCGGGGAGAATCGTCAAATAGCCGAGCGGGGGCGGCGCGATCTCCCAGAACCATGCAATGACCAGATAGGCATAGACCTGCACAATCGACACGCAGGTGCCGGCCAGCAATTTTCCGAATAGCAAAAACCAGCGCGGAAACGGACTGACCAGCAGGGTGCGCATGCCTCCCGTTTCGCGGTCATAAACCATGGTCAGCGAGGATTGCATCCCATTGAACAGCTGGATCATCGCCATCAGGCCGGGGGTGATATAGACCTCATAGAGCACATAGGTCTCGTAGGGGGGGATGATGGACACGCCAAGAACCTGCCGGAAACCAGCCGCAAAAATAAACAACCAGACCAGAGGCCGCACCAGCGCCGACAAAAACCGCTCGCGCTGATGCACAAAACGCAGGGCCTCACGCCAGATAATGCCGGAAAGACAGATCCAATATTGCCGGAGTGTAAAACCCTGCCAGCCGGTCATGCGGCAGCTCCCGGTTCAACGGATTGAACCAGACGGGCAAAGGCCCCCGTCAAATCTGCCGCGCCGCTGGCCGCCACAACCTCGCACACAGGCCCATGCGCCAGAACATGACCTTTATGCAGGATGACCACATCGTCCTGCGGCAGAACCTCATCCATCAGATGGGTTGCCCAGAATATGCCGGTGTTTTCACGAAGCAGAAGCTGGCGCACATGGCTCAGAATATCGGCCCGCGCCTGCACATCCAGCCCGACCGTCGGCTCGTCCAGCAGCAGCAGGCGGGGCTTGTGCAGCAGCGCCCTCGCAATCTCGACGCGGCGCACCTGCCCGCCGGACAATTTGCCCACCACATCGTTCATCCGGTCGATGAGATCCACATGGGCCAGAGCCACCTGTGCCAGAGCAAGCGCCTCGCGCCGCCCTATGCCATGCAAAGCGGCATGATAAATCAGGTTTTGCTTGACCGAAATATCGGCATCCAGCGCACGGGACTGAAACACCACACCCAACTGCGCCAGTGCCGCCGCAGGATTTTCGGCAATATCAGAGCCAAAAATAGAAATTTTACCCCCCCGCGTCGCATAAAGGCGGGTGATGAGCGAAAACAATGTTGATTTACCGGCACCATTGAGGCCCAGCAAAACCGTGAATGAGCCGGGGGCCACCTGAAAAGACACATCCGACAGCGCCCGGCGCGCACCATAGGCATGGCTGACATGCTCAACCCGGAGTGCGGCAGGTTCCAAAGCGGGCATATGCGGCCTGTCAGTTGGGTGCAATGGCGACGCCCCAGGGCAATTCGCCAACAGTGACGGATTTGATCACCTTCTGGGCGCTCACATCAATGATTGAGACATCATTGGACACGCCATTGGCCACCACCAGATATTTCTCGTCCGGTGTGAAGGCCCCGTGCCAGACGCGCTGCCCCACCAGCAAATATTTCAGCACCTTATGCGACACACCATCCACCACGGCCACACGATTGGCCGGCCCCAGATCGACAAAGGCGAGCTTGCCATCGCGGGTGATATTGATGCCGACAGGCTGGATCTGCTCAGGGCGCAGACCCGCCACCTCGAATGTGATGCGGGCGGTGATGGCATGGCTGGCCGGATCAATCACCGAGACCTGCCCGCCCACCTCGGAGGAGGCCCACATTTCTGATCCATCAGCCTTGAAGCTGGAAAAGCGCGGGCGCGAGGGCAACAGCACATTGGCCACAACTTTCTGGCTGGCTGTGTCAATAAAATGTGCCATGCTGGTGGTTTCGGAGGTGCAAACCAGAATTTTATTGTCCGGACTGACCGCCATGCCTTCCGGCTCGATACCCACCTTCACCTCACCCACCGCTTGGCCGGAGGCAATGTCCAGCACTGTGACCATCGCGTCATTTTCATTGGCGACATAGATAAATTTGCCCGCCGGGTCGAGAGCAATCTGCTCAGGATCGGGGCCGGAGGGCAGATCACCGATCACCTCCATTTTGGCGGCATCAATAATCTGCACCAGATCATCATCGCCAATGGCGACATAGACAAATTTGCCATTGCGGGAAAATTCAATGCCGCGCGGACGCTGCGCCGTTGGAATGGTTTTGACAACCGCCATGGTGTCAAGGTCAATCACCGAAACGCTATTGCCTTTTTCATTGGACACAAAAGCCAGATGGGCGAAGGCCGCATGGCTCAGCACAAGGCCAAAGGCCAGCGCGGCAGCCGAGCGGTAAAACCAGAATTTCGCATGTTTCATCGCAGGCCTCATCATCATTTGAATATGCATTTGGTTTCAGGGCGATCGAGCCCCAGAGTGTCAAGTTCGGACACCTGATGCAAAAAACCCTCCTGCGGCGAAACCGAAACCGTGTTTCGGCCATCAAACAGCAGAATGGGCTGGCGCAGTTGCAGGTTCCAGTCGCGCAGGGTCAGTTTCTGACCCTTGAAGGCCGCCAGAGCAAAATCCGGACTTTTCATATAGGCGAATAAAACCGCAGTATCGGCGGATTTGGCATTGGCGGCGGCCTCGCCCACCATGCGGCCCGCGCTCCAGGCCTGCATGTCCAGCGCGCTCATCGGACGGTGAAAGGCGCGCGTGAAGCGGCTCTGAATCTGCACCGCGCCCCACTGGTCAAAGGCACCGTTCCAGCTTACCGGCACCAGACCGGCGGAACCGGCCACGGGCCGCGCATCCCATATGCGATAGGGCAGATAACCGGCGAAAACCTCGCTCTCATCCGCAGCCACCAGCACATCATAATCGGGCGCTTCCTGTGTGAAAACAGGCATTTGCCGCTGAATCTCGACAATGCCGGAGTCGGTGCGACGCGCCCCACCCGTATCGGTAAATTCGCGCTCCGCCACAATTTTTGCACCAAAGCGCAGCGCCGCATGACGCAAAGCCTCACCAAACAATTTGTCTTTCGGGTGAGAGCCGGTGACCAGCAACCATTTGCGCCATTTTTTCCATATTAAATATTGCGCCAGCCCGTCGGCCAGTTGCGCGCGGCTGGGCGCCACATGAATGACATTGGCGCGGCAATCCTCCTCACGCAGCCGCTCGTCGGGCGCGCTGGCATTGAGCACAATCTGCCCATTCGCCTTGCCCAGATCGGCAGCTTTGAGCAGGGCCTCGGCCTCAAGATCGGCAACGACAAAGCCAACCTTCTCACCGGCCAGCGCGGACATGGCAGCGGCCACATCCTCAAGCGTTTTCACCGGTCTGTTGATCAGCGCGAAACTCTGATTCTGGAATTGCCCGGTGGTGTTGGAATCATCTATCGCCAGTTGCAGGCCAGCCAGCCCGTCATTGTCGGCGGGCATGTCCAGCAAGGAGAGGCGCAGTTTGGAATGGGGCGCGTGAATATAACCAATGCGGATTTCGCTGACCGGTGGGGCAGCATTTTGCAGCACAGCGTCCTGCGCCCGGGCACCATGAACACGCATATAGAAAGCCGTGATTGCCACAGCCCCTGCCAGAAACAGGGCGCGCGGTAAGCCGACAGCCACAGTCACAGATATAGTCTCATGTTTCCGCCCATTCATGTCCGCGTATCATGCCGGGATGTCGCAGCTCTTTATTTGAACAGGCTAGAACATCGCCCCAACATTGACGATAGGCCTTAAGTCGTAAGTTTACAGCTTTACGCTCGCCTTAAAATCCGGTAACGGCCAAAGGGTGAGGCGGCCATTCCTGTCTTATCCTAAAGTGCGATATTCTCCTGCAGGGAAATGCGCAAAACTGCTGAAAATAAAGAATTCCGGGCTGTTATTCTGAAGACAGAGCGAAATTCAAAAATCATGGGTGGAAATGTGCGTATTCTTGTGCTCGGTTCGGCCGCAGGGGGAGGGGTTCCGCAATGGAACTGCCGGTGCCCCGTGTGTGAACTGGCATGGAACAAAGACCCGCGTGTGCAGCCCCGCACACAGTCCAGTCTGGCCATCAGCACCGACAGTTCATCCTGGTGGCTGCTCAATGCCTCGCCCGATGTGCGGGCGCAGATTCTCGCCCAGCCGGCCCTGCATCCGCACACGGGCGCGCGCGGCTCGCCCATCAAAGGTGTGGTGCTGACCAATGGCGATATTGACCACATTGCCGGCCTGCTCAATCTGCGCGAGCAGCAGCCGCTCAGGCTCTATGGTGCCCGCAAAACGCTGGATCTTCTGGCGAGCCAGCCGGTGTTCAGCGTTTTGAATCCGGACGTCGTGTCCCGCCACCCGTTTGCGCTGGAGCGCATCACCAGTTTGCCCGAGGGGCCGCAGATCAAGGCCTTTGCCGTGCCGGGCAAGGTGCCATTGTTCATGGAGGATGACAGCCTCGTCATTGGCGAGGAAAGCGAAAACACCATCGGGCTTGAAATCACCTCAGGCCGCAAGAAAATTCTTTATATTCCCGGTTGCGCCAGCCTGAATGACCGGCTTCTGGCCCGCATTGATGGAGCGGATGTGCTGTTTTTTGACGGCACAACCTATACGGATGATGAAATGCCGCGCCTTGGCCTCTCAGCCAAAACGGCAGCGCGTATGGGCCACATGGCCGTCAGCGGCGAAAACGGTTCGCTGGCACAACTGGCACGGCTCACCATTGGCCGGAAAATATATATTCACATCAACAATACAAATCCCATGCTGATTGCCCATTCGCCTGAATATCAGGCGGTGCAGGCCGCAGGCTGGGCCATCGCTTATGACGGAATGGAGGTTGTTCTATGACACAGGCATCCCACGCACCCCTGCTTTCCCCTGCCGAACTGGAAGCGGCCCTGCGTCAGATCGGCGCGACGCGCTATCACAACAGGCACCGCTTTCACCACCGGCTGCACGCCGGCCTTTGCACCTATGAGGAGGTGCAGGCCTGGGCGCTGAACCGCTATTATTATCAGGCCGCCATTCCGGTCAAAGACGCCACCATTCTCACCCGCATGGACGACCCGCTGCAGCGGCGTGAATGGCGCAAACGCATCGAGGACCATGACGGCCATGACGGGGGCGAGGTCGGCGGCATTGAAAAATGGCTGCGTCTGACCGACAGCCTTGGCTTTTCGCGCGATTATGTGATCTCAACCCAGGGCATTCTGCCCGCCACGCGCTTTGCGGTGGAGGCCTATATTCATTTTTGTGCTGAGCGCTCGCTGCTGGAGGCGGTGGCCTCCTCACTCACTGAATTGTTCTCACCCACCATCATTCAGGAGCGTGTCTCCGGTATGCTGGCGCATTATGGCTTTGTCAGCAAGGACACCCTGTCCTATTTCACCGCCCGTCCGGTGCAGGCCAAACGCGACAGCGACTTTGCGCTGGCCTATGTCCTGCGCCATGCCACCACACCGGAGACGCAACGCGCCGTGCTGGCGGCGCTGGAGTTCAAATGTTCTGTGCTGTGGGAGCAGCTCGACGGCCTTTGGTGCGCCTATGTCGATGGCTTTGCGCCGCCCGGCGTCTGGCAGCCCGGAGATAAGGTGCGGGCGGTCGCATGAGTGTGCCGGAAACCATTGCCACGAAAACCATTGCTGATGAGGCGCGCCCGCATTTACCCCGCGGCGTGCGTCTGCGTTTTGACACGGTGCGCAATGAATGGAACCTGCTCGCGCCCGAGCGTGTGCTGAAAGTGGATGCGATTGCCGTGGAAATTCTCAAGCGCTGCACCGGAACCGCCAGTTTCACCGCCATCATTGCGGATCTCGCCCAAAATTTTGCGGCCGATCCGGCGCTTATCCGCAAGGATGTTCATGCCTTTCTGCATGGGCTGGTTCAGAAACGGATGATGGATCTATGACCCAAACCCGCCCTCTCACCCCTGCGCCGGTTGGCCTGCTGGCCGAACTGACCCACCGCTGCCCGCTGGGCTGTCCCTATTGTTCCAATCCGCTGGAGATGGACAGCGCGGCGCAGGAGCTGGACACCGAAAGCTGGAAGCGCATTTTTTCGCAGGCCGCAGCGGCGGGCGTGCTGCATGTGCATCTGTCCGGCGGGGAGCCTGCCGCCCGCAAAGACCTTGCCGAACTGGTCGCCCATTGCACTTCGGTTGGGCTTTACACCAATCTCATCACCTCCGGCATCGGCATTACGGGTGCCGTCATGGCCAGGCTGAATGCGGCGGGCCTTGACCATTTCCAACTGTCCATTCAGGATTCCGTTGCCGAATCTGCGGATAAAATTGCCGGATATAAGGGGGCTTTTGCCAAAAAGCGCGAAGTGGCGGCGCTTGTGCAGGCCACCGGCATTCCGCTCACCATCAATGCCGTGATGCACCGCGCCAATATCACCCGCGCCGCCGATATGGTGAATCTCGCCATCGAACTGGGCGCCCGCCGCATTGAAATTGCCCATACGCAATATTATGGCTGGGCCAAGGTCAACCGCGATGCGCTGATGCCGTCCCGCGCCGAGGCCGATGTGGCCATTGCCGCAATCGAGGCGCTCAAGGCAGAGCTTGCCGGTGTGATTGTGATCGACCATGTTCTTCCGGACTATCATGCCCGCTTTCCCAAGGCCTGCATGGGCGGCTGGGCACGACGCACGCTCAATGTCACGCCGACCGGCAAGGTTCTGCCCTGCCATGCCGCCGAAACCATCGCCGGATTGGACTTCTGGAACAGCCGCGACCATGATCTGCTCGACATCTGGAACCATTCACCGGCCTTCAGTGCCTATCGCGGCACAAGCTGGATGAAGGAGCCCTGCCTTTCATGTGCGCGCAAGGAGGTGGATTTTGGCGGGTGCCGCTGTCAGGCGCTGGCATTGGCGGGAGATGCAAGCGCCGCAGACCCCGTCTGCCACCTCTCGCCCGATCATGCAAAAATCACAGAGGCGCTGGTCGCCAGTTCCGGCCAGACTGCGCCCGACTATCGCTACCGCAGGCTGGACAAACGGCAGCCCTGAGCAAGGCTGTGTCGGGGCAGGTGATCTTTGGTACTATATATTCACGCACAAACATCACCTAGCCTTACCCCTGTGCGTGCACAAAAGCGCATGAATATAACACATGAGGGAGATGATCATGACCTGGACAACACCAATCATTGCTGAAACATGCCTCGGCATGGAAGTGACCAGCTACAGCTCTGCTGAAATCTGAAATTCCGCCGCCGTATTTTCATGCGGCGGCCATTTTATGACGCCCGCCTCACAGGCAGAAGCGGTCGCCAAGGCCTTGTGAACTGCAGGCGCTAATACATCTTATCCCGATAGCGAAGCCTATCGGCATCCGGCGTTATGCTCTCGGGATTATAACCCTGAGCGGCCAAAGTTGCCGCGCTGGTGTCGCCTTGTGCGGCGGCCCTGTCCACATAGCCGCGTCCGAGGCTCTCATTACGCGGCACACCGTGGCCACGCAGCAGATCAAGACCATAATTCAATTCACCGATGGAATAGCCCGCATCGGCGGCTTTTTTGTCCCATTGGGCCGCTGCCTCCGGGTTTGAGGGCCGGATATAGCCATTTTCCTCTTCCCAGGCCATCCAGGGCATGGTGCCCAGAACGCCTTCTCTGGAGCAGCGCTCAAAAATGCGCACGGCCATCTCATGATTGCCCATTTTGGCCGCCGGATAGCCATAAAAACACATTTTCGGGTCAAAAACAGCCGCATCGGCCTTGCTGGCGAAATAATCTATAGTGAGTTCCGGCGGATTGAGAATGCCATCCGCAGTTTCAACCGTTTCTGCGGCGCACAGAGGCCGCGAGACCAGCAGACACGCGGCGGTCAGCAGAAGCGGCAATTTGCGGAAATCCCTCATATTCACGCCCCCTGTCTGCACGCAGATCATACATAACATCCGGCTGAATCGTCAGAATGATCTCAATAATCGCACATCCTTTAAACTATAGCACACCCGCGATGCCGCGAAGAAAGAGCACTAAAGTACCATATTCAGAGCCAACGCGCCTCGCTAGCTTAATCGCAAGATAAGAATAGTTTCAATAAAATTTCAGGGAAGAAACGGTCATGAAGGTTCGTTACGCCACTTTAGGTGCGGCGCTGCTTGTTATAGGCCTTGCCGGTGCTGCAAGCCATGTGTTTGCGCATGGCGATGTCACACCCCAGCCTGTGGACACCACAGGACTTGAGCCACTGGGGCCGGAATGGCGCACAACCAATCCCTATCGCGGCAATGAGCTTGCCCTGAAAATCGGTTCTTCCGGCTTCAACCAGAATTGCGCCCGCTGCCATGGACTTCAGGCTGTGTCGGGCGGCATAGCGCCGGATCTGCGCTATCTCGACAAGGCAGAAGCGGGCGACGAATGGTTCATCAATCGTATCCGGCATGGATATACCCAGAACGGGATGACCAAAATGCCGGCTTTTGAAGGCGTACTCAGTCAGGAGGCAATGTGGGCAATTCGCACCTATCTCGATTCGCGCTACGACGGCGGCTAATCACCGGGATCATTGGTCGTCTGGCTCTTGGGGTTCTGGCGGCAGGTTCTGGCGGAATTTCGCATCTGTCTGCTCGCCCGCTGGACGCTGTGATGCAGGCGGGCGTGCTGCGTGTGGCCATTTACCGGGACTACAAGCCCTATTCCTGGGTGGAAAATGGCAAAATTACCGGCATTGACGCTGATATTGCCGTCGCGCTGGCCAATAATCTCGGCCTGAAAGCCGATTTGTTCGACCTGCGCGCCGACGACAATCTCGACGACGACCTGCGCAACGGCGTATGGAAAGGCACGATCTTCGGAGCCGCACCCGGCGATGTGATGATGCATGTGCCTTACGACAAACGCATCGAAGAAAAAAATGATCGTGTTGTTGTGCTCTCGCCCTATCACACGGACGGGCTGGCTCTGGCCGTTGACCCAGACAAAGCCAGCGAAGCCATTGATTTTTCAGTATTTCTGAAAGAAAAAGTGGCGGTTGATGTGGGCACACTCAGCGACCTTGTGCTGATTTCCGCCTTTGACCAGAAGCTGGTGCCCAATATTGTGCATTTCCGTGGCACGGAACGGGCAGCGGGGGCCTATGAGCGGGGCGAGGTTGCAGGATTTTATGGCGAGGCTTCAACCGTCGAATCTCTGGCCAAAAAGAGCACGCGCCCGGTGGCCATTGTCTATCCGAAAACGCGCCTCAAACAGAACTGGCAGATCGGCATGGCGGTGCGCAGCGATTCAAAAGATCTCGGCGCCAAGCTCTCAGAGCAAATCGCCCGGCTGGAAGATTCGGGTGAGATGGAACGCATTTTTGCCCGTTATGGCGTGAGCTGGAAAAAGCCGGCCTCGGCACAATAATATCGCCCGGATCTCACGGGCTGCAGAATTCGTGCGGCGGAAACCCGCACGATGAACATAAAAGATGAACCCGCGCCAAGCGGGTCGCGCAACACTGAATTGGGTTAAACTGGGAGGACAGAATGTTCACAAAAAAAATAGTCAGTATGATTTCGCTTGCGGCCCTGCTGACGGCAGCCAGCATTTCGGCCCGCGCGGCGGATGTCACCGACGAAATGATTTTAAAGGATGCCACCACCCCGACATCGGTGCTGACCTATGGTTTGGGCCTGCAGGGCCAGCGCTTCAGCCCGCTCAAGCAAATCAACCATGACAGCGTCAAGGGCCTGGTTCCGGCCTGGTCCTTCTCCTTCGGCGGCGAAAAGCAGCGCGGTCAGGAATCGCAGGCCATCGTGCATGACGGCATTATTTATGTCACCGGCTCCTACAGCCGCCTCTATGCCATCAATTCCAAAACCGGCGAAAAGCTCTGGCAATATGACGCCCGTCTGCCGGAAGGCATTCTGCCCTGCTGTGACGTGGTCAACCGCGGCGCTGTCATCTGGAAGGACAAGGTCTATTTCGCCACGCTGGACGCGCAGCTTGTCGCGCTGAATGCCAAAACCGGCAAACAGGTCTGGAAAAAAGAAATCGACGATTTCAAGGGTGGCTATTCGGCCACTGCCGCACCGATGATCGTGCCCACCAAAGCCAATGGCACCCTGATTGTCACCGGTGTGTCGGGCGGTGAGTTTGGTGTTGTTGGTCGTGTCGAGGCGCGCAGCGCGGAAACCGGCGAACTGGTCTGGGTTCGCCCTGTGCTCGAAGGCCTGACCGGCACCTATAAGGGCCAGCCCACCACCATGACCGGCAAAGCCAATGAGAGCTGGCCGGGCGATATGTATAAGTTTGGCGGCGGCGCAACCTGGCTTGGCGGCACCTATGATCAGGACACCGGCCTTGTCTATTTTGGCACCGGCAATCCGGCCCCTTGGAATTCGCATCTGCGCCTTGGCGACAATAAATGGACGGCCTCGCGCATCGCCATTGATCCGGAGACCGGCGAATTCAAATGGGGCTTCCAGACCACGCCGCATGACGGCTGGGACTTTGATGGCGTCAACGAGCTGATTTCCTTTGACCTCAAAAAGGACGGCAAGACCATCAAGGCCGGTGCCACCGCCGACCGTAACGGCTTTTTCTATGTGCTGGACCGCACCAATGGCAAGTTCATCTCGGCCATGCCTTTTGTGAGCAAGATCACATGGGCCAAGGGTATCGATGAAAACGGCCGTCCGATCTATAATGACGACAACCGCCCGGGCGACCCCACCAAGTCTGAAGACGGCAAAGCTGGCAAGGAGGTCTTTGCAGTTCCCTCCTTCTTGGGCGGCAAAAACCAGATGCCAATGGCCTATTCCCAGAATACCGGCATGTTCTATGTGCCGTCCAATGAATGGGGCATGGACATTCACAACGAGCCGGTGGCCTATAAAAAGGGCGCAGCTTATCTGGGTGCGGGCTTCACCATCCACACCATTTTCGACGATCATATCGGCTCGCTGAAAGCGATTGATCCGGCCACACAAAAAATTGTCTGGGAATATAAGAATAAGGCTCCGCTCTGGGGCGGCGTTCTGACCACCGCTGGCGGCCTTGTGATCACCGGCACACCGGAGGGATATCTGAAGATATTTGATGACAAAACCGGTGAAACTCTGTGGAGCTTCAATGTCGGCACCGGCATCGTCGCACCGCCGATCTCATGGGAAGAAGATGGCCAGCAGATGATTGGTGTGACAGCCGGCTGGGGCGGCGCTGTGCCGCTGTGGGGCGGCGATGTCGCCAAGCAGGTCAAGGACATCAATCAGGGTGGTTCGTTCTGGGTGTTCAAGTTGCCCGCCAAGACCGCCGCAAACTGAAGATCAAGGCTCCGGGGCAACCCGGAGCCTTTTCCTGTTAAGATTATGTTTTGCTTGGCAAACCACCCTATGATCCGGTAGACTTGGCCATGACCCGCTTTTTGATTGTTGACGATCATCCGCTGTTCAGCGAGGCGCTGCAAAGTGCCATTCGCCAGATTGACTCTACAGCAGACATGTTTGAGGCCACCTCCATTGATGGCGCGCTGGATGTCATTGCTGCCCATCCAAGTTTTGATCTGGCTTTGCTTGATCTGTCCTTGCCCGACGCGAATGGCTTTTGCGGCCTGATCCGCATCCGCACCACCTATCCCAAACTGCCGGTGGTGGTGGTGTCCGGCTATGAGGACCCGGATCTGATCCGTGAGGCGATTTCACTGGGCATCGCCGGTTATATTCCGAAATCCACCCCGCGCAAGGAACTCAACTTCGCCATCAGCGAAGTGCTGGCAGGCTCTATTTATATTCCAACAAAATTTTTGGCCCTGACCCATGCGTCGGGCGGCGAAAGCAACCTCCATGCCATTCTTAAACGCCTGCGTGATCTGACCCCGCAACAGCTCACAGTGCTCGAAATGATCCGCGATGGTTTGCAGAATAAGCAAATCGCGCATGAGTTGAAAATTGCCGAAACGACGGTTAAGGCCCATGTCTCTGAAATATTGCGCAAATTGCAGGTTTATACGCGCACAAAGGCCGTGATCGAAATTGCCAAGGTCAATTTTTCGGAAATGCGGGCGAAGCATTAACCCAGCAGATACGCCATAAGCGAGCGCAATTCGGCAGGCTTCACCGGTTTGCGCAAAATCTCCACGCCAATCTGCGCCGCCTCAGCAGAGGCCTGGGGCGAATGATCGGCGGTGACAATCAATGCAGGCACCATTTTGCCAGCATGAACCTGAATGGCCCGAATCACATCAGAGCCGCGCTCACCATTATCAAGCCGCAAATCCGCGATGATCAGATCCGGCTTTTCGCCCGTATGCTGCAGCTGCGCCAAGGCCTGCGCTGTTGAGGCTGCGGCCAGAACACGGCATCCCCAGCGCTCCAGCAAAGCGGTCATCGCCTGCGTGACAGCCATCTCATTTTCAATGAGAATGATCCGCGCGCCATCAAGCCCATAATGCACCGGGCTCATGATCATGTGCATCCGCGAGGGGCTGACACCTGCACGGGCATCAAAGGGAACAGACACCGCAAACACCGACCCATGCCCGACCCGCGAATGCAGCGTGACGGGATGCTCCAGCGCCAGCGCCAGACGCCGCACAATCGACAGGCCCAGGCCGAATCCGCGATGCTCGTTCGGCGCACCTGTCCCGCGTTTGAATTCTTCAAAGATTTCCTCGCATTTATCCGGAGGAATCCCTGGCCCCGTATCCACAACCTCGATGCGCACCTGCGTTCCACGTTTTCGGTAGCCGAGCACAACCCCGCCCTGCGGCGTGTAATAGAGGGCATTGGTGAGAAAATTTTGCAAAATACGGCGCAACATCAGCGGATCGGACTGAACACAAAAATCCGGAGTGCGGATATGCATCCGCAGGCCGCGTGCAGCCGCAAGAGGCTCGAATTCCTGCCGCAACGGGCCCACCACCCTCTCCAGCTCAAAAATGCTGATCTCCGGCTTCATCACCCCGGCATCCAGCTTCGAAATATCCAGCAGGGTGCGGATCAGATCCTCCAGACTGACAAGAGCGCGGCCCACCTGAGCAATCAGGGGCTGGCTTGCGGGCGCGGTCTCCACCTCCATCAAGGCCGAAAGGCCAAGCCGCGCCGCATTCAGCGGCTGCAAAAGGTCGTGACTGACAAAGGCGAGAAAAGTGGATTTAAAGGAACTCGCCCGTTCGGCCAGTTGTTTGGCTTTGTCCAGCGCCTCATTCGAGCGCTCGATCGAGCGCAGCACATTCTGCAATTCCTGCGTGCGCTGGCGCACATTATTATCCAGCGCAATGGCCATTTCAAACAAGCCATAGGCATTGGCCGGATGGCTGATGCCGCGTTCCACTCTGGCCATCAAGGCCTGATTGATCTTTCTTAGCTTGGCATTTTCAGCCGTCAGCCGCGCCAGGGCCTCATTCCGGTCACCATCCATCAGGATTTTGTCCGCTGTCCGACGGCTATGCCGACAAAGGTCTGGTTGAGATGCATGGACCCGAACTGCTCGCCATAAGTATTAAAGCCCACCACATGATGACGGCGGTAAAGGTCTGACAGATCACGGGCAATCTGCCGCTGCTCGGCATCCAGACGCCGGTGGATGCAATCAAACCCTATATAGAGCGAAACCTCGCCCAGTTCGGCCTCAGTGAGGCGGAACATATCCTCAACCACCCCCAGAGTGTCGAGACGTCCGGCGGCGGTCAGCACCAGCCCTTCATCAATGGCACAAAAAAAGGTGAGGGAGCCATCCGCATTCACCCGCTGGATGGAGCGGGCATAATAATCCCCCGCCACCCGCACAATCACCGGATGCGCGGCAAAATGATAATCATCCAGTTCCGTGTCGGGCACATTAATCACACGGGCATATTCAAGCGCCGCAGGCTCGGCATTCAGTTCCCGCACCACACGCCTGTCGAGATCAGCCCCTGTCACAACAAGTTTCTCATCCGTGGGGGCAAAACTATTGCACTTAAACAGCCGGAAAGGCAGATCGGTGCTGAATAACAGCAACACGGCCGCATTCTGCTGGGCCTTGCCGTCAAACAACACCCATGTATTGCGATAATTCAACCCATCCCCTGCCGATCCCCCGACAATACCAATATCGTCGAGACAGGCGCTGATGGCGGAAATCAACGCTTCCTCGCGCAGACACAGACCGTCCACCAGCAACATGCCAAATTGCGCGCGTGAGGCCTGCTGTTCGACATGATTGTCCAGCTCGTGCCGCAGGCTGCGCACATGGTCGCGCACCTGGGCAATGGTCAACTGATCAAGCGCCTGAATCGGTTGGGCAACAATGCTGAAATCGATATTATTGAAGCCAAGCGCCAGAACATTGCCGTCACTCAGGCCCTCGGGAGTCAATTCGCCAGCGGTGGTGCAGCCAAACACCGGCACAGCAGGAAATGCGCTGCTCATGTGCCTGGCAAATTCATGCGGGTCATAATCAGGGGAAACAAACACAACCAGAGCGCTCAGCCCGGACTGGGGCAGAGCCAAATATAAAGACTGCACCACCTCCCGCACATCAGAGCCGCGGCCGGTTGCAACATATATAGATGTCGTGTCCAAGACGCTGGGCGCAACCCGGGCCAATGGCATTCACTCCCTGGCAAACATTCAAACCGTCTGCTTTTATATTTATATGAAAAGCCTAACCAATTCAGTTGGTTTGCGCAAGACGTGTCATGGACCCTTTGCGCGCATAACCTCCCCCTTTGGTACTATGGTCGCCTTTAAAACCAATGATAAGCTGATAAAGGGGGAAGAGTATGAATTGGCGCGCGGGCTTTATCGGTCTCATGGGTTTATGGATCATTATGGCCTGCTGTGGCACAGCTTATGCCGGCAGCCTGACCCGCAGCGCGTTGCAACATTATTTTCCAGCACCCTTCATTTTAGGCGAAAAAGACGACACACTGCCGGTCTGGCCCATTTTCAAACAAAATGGCACCTCGGATGAACTGATCGCCTATGTGTTTGAATCGGCGGATCTTGCCCCCATTCCCGGTTTTTCCGGCACGCCGATCAATATGCTGGTGGCGCTGACACCGGAAGGCAATTTTCTCGATGTGCGGCTGTTGTCGCAGCATGAGCCGGTATTTGTTGACGGGCTGGGGCCGGAGCCATTGTTTGACTTCATCAAGCAATATGTCGGCAAATCTCTCAAACAATCGATCAAGGTCGGCCCTCCGGCGGGGGACAGAGCAGCGGGCAGCGCGGCGTTAAGCGAAATTCACGGCGTGGCCAAAGCCACCGCTTCTGTGCGTATTGTCAATGAATCCTTGCTGGTGGCTGGCCTTGAGGTGGCGCGCAGCAAACTCGGCTTTGCCCGTGGCCGCGACCCCAGCCGGGCCGCCAAAGTCCGCAATGACCGGTTCGAGCCTCTGAACTGGCAGGAACTGATCGCGCGCGGCTATATCAAACATTACCATGTCACAAATGCCGAGTCTGAAGCCGCCTTTGTCGGCACCATCGGCGCGGGGCTTGACCCCGAGGTGCGCCGCAACCCCGATGGCGCCTTTATAGACCTGTGGATAGGCGAGCTGGATGTGCCCGATATTGGCCGCAACCTGCTGGATGAGGCCACATTCAACCGGCTGATCTCGGACCTTGACGGGCGCCACGCACTGATTGTGCTCTCCACAGGCCGCTTAAGTTTTATCGATGATGATTTTGTCGCCGGTGCCGTGCCGCTGCGCATGTCGCTGCGGCAGGCGGACGTGCCGGTGGAAATACGGGATTTCGCCTGGCATAAGCCGTTTATTGTCAAAGACATGCCACAGGGCGACGTGAGTGTGCTGACCATCAAAACCCTCACCGGATGGGACCCCGCCAACCCGTCCGAATTTGCCTTGCGGGCTACAAGGGCCAAAGGCCAGATTCTGGCCGAAAAGGCGGATCATGATTTCAGCTTTGCCTTTTCTGTGCCGCAGGAGCTGCTGGTGCTGCCGCCGCAGGAAAGCGTCAAGGGTTTTGGCTCGATCTGGCTGGAGCGTGCGCGTGATCTCGTGATTTTAAGCACCGGCCTGTTTATTCTGGCGGTGGCGCTGGCCATGCAGAAGGCGCTTACGGCTTCTGCCAAAGCCTTTGCGCTGTTCCGGCGAATTTTTCTGGCCTTTACCCTGTTTTTTATTGGCTGGTGGGCGCAGGCGCAGCTCTCCATCGTCACATTGATCGGCCTGACCCGCGCCGCCAAAGGCGAAGGCGGACTGGCCTTTCTGCTCTATGACCCGCCCAGCCTGATTTTATGGTTTTTCACACTCGGCAGCCTGATGATCTGGGGGCGCGGCACCTTTTGCGGCTGGCTCTGCCCCTTCGGAGCCATGCAGGAATTTGTCGGCGATGTCGCAAAACTGCTCAAAATCCGGCAATGGCGGGTGCCGACGCGCTGGGATACACGTTTGCGCGGGGCAAAATATGTCGCCCTGACGCTGATTTTGGGTTCGGCATTGGCGTCTTCCGCGCTAGCTGAACGTTTTGCCGAGATCGAGCCGTTCAAAACCGCCATCACGCTGGTTTTTATCCGCAGCCTGCCCTTTGTGCTCTATGCGGGCCTGCTGCTGGCGGGAGGCCTGTTTGTCTATAAATTTTTCTGCCGTTATTTCTGCCCGCTCGGCGCGGCCTTCGCGCTGGTGGGGCTGGCGCGCCGCTGGGACTGGCTGCCGCGCCGTGTGGAATGCGGCGACCCATGCCAGCTTTGTAAAAGCAAATGCCGCTATAATGCCATCAAGCCGACAGGGCAGATCATCTATCACGAATGTTTTCAATGTATGGATTGCGTCGTCATTCACAATGACCGCAGCCAATGCGTGCCGCTGGTGCTGAAAAACCGCAATTCCCGCCCCTTGCGCTCAAAAAGGATCGAAGCGTGATGACACACTCACCACCCATTTCGCGGCGGCGCGGGCTGCAACTGGCGCTGGGCTGTTGTGCGGGCGCGATTATGCCTGTGGCCAGCACTGCCACACAGAGCTATCGTCGTGTCGGGCTGGCCTTCGGCACCAGCGTTTCGATCACTGTGCAAGCCGCAAGCGAGGCACAGGCCAATGACGCCTTTGACGCCAGCTTTGCCGAAATCCGCCATATAGACCGCATCGCCGGACTGGTGCGGCCGGACAGCGCCCTGTTCCAGCTTAACCGCGACGGCGTGCTGCACCAGCCTGACCCCGCGCTGATCGACATGCTGAACATGGCACAGACCATGTATCAGGCCACAGACGGCGCCTTTGATGTGACGGTGCAGCCGCTCTGGCGGGCTCTGGACAATGCCGCCCAGCGCGGCACATGGCCGGATGAGACAGAAATTCAAGCGCTGTGCCAGCGCGTGAACCAACAGGCTGTTGTTTATTCTCATGAGCGGATTGAACTCACCCGCCCCGGCATGGGCATAACGCTCAACAGTCTGGCGCGGGGACTGGCCGCAGACCGCGTATCCGCCGTGCTTCAGGCGCATGGAATTACCAGTGCCTTTCTCGATACCGACGTGCTTCAGGGCATTGGCCAGCCGGAGCATGGCGGTATGTGGCGCGCCGCCATTCGTGACCCGCGCACGACAGGAACCGTGGCCACATCCGCTGTCAGCGGATTTCTGGCGACATCGGGCGATTATCAATATTTCTGGTCGCCGGATTTTAAGCGCAACCATATTCTTGACCCGCGCAGCGGCACCTCGCCGCAAGACTTTTCCAGTGTTTCGGTGCTGGCCTCATCCGGCCTGCTGGCGGATGCGCTGTCCACAGCCGCATTTCTGGTGGGGCAGAATAAGGCCCCCGATTTGCTCGCCGCCTTTGGAGCCGAGGCGTTTTTTGTGGCCAAGGATGGCCGCACCAGCACAACGGCGCATTTTCCGCGGCTTATGGACCTGTAGCGCCAAGATGCTGCGCCTCGATAATCTGGCCGCGAATGCGCTCCAGCGCGTCCAGGCTCATGCGCTGGCGCGGGGCGGCAATGTCGATGGTTGCCAGCAATGTCGCCGGACGCGGGGAGAGCACAAAAATCCGGTCGGCCAGCCGGATCGCCGTTTCAAGGTCATGCGTCACCAGCACAGTGGTGACCGGGCGCGCCTCCACCAGCATCGAGATTTCGGCCAGAAGCCGGTCAGCCATGGCTTTGTCCAGCGAGGCAAAGGGTTCATCCAGCAGCAGCAATTCGGGATGAAGCGCCAGCGCCCGCACCAAAGCCACCCGCCGCGCCAGCCCCAGTGACAATTCACCGGGAAAATGCCGCCGGTGCGCCGACAAGGACAAAGCCTCCAGCAGCGCCGCCAGTTCAGCCTCTGTTATATCTGGCGCGGCAATGCGGATATTCTCCTCGACATTGCGCCAGGGCAGCAGGCGCGGTTCCTGAAACACCAAGGCCAGCGGGCCGGAGGCCGGAGGCCGGATTTCCCCCTCAAAAGCCGGATCAAGACCGGCAATAAGCCGCAAAAGCGTGGTTTTGCCACAGCCGGACGGGCCGACAAGCGCCCCCACATGCCCGCGCGCCAGCGTGAACTGCACAGCACCGAGCGCATGATGGCGCTGCCCTGCCCCGCTCACATAGGTTTTGCCCGTGATGCGCACTTCAAGCATGGCGTGGCCGCCAGCGTGAGGCATAGGCTTCAAAGGGCTGCACAACCACAGTTTCCATCAGCAGCATGATCAGCACAAAGGGCAGCGCATAAGCGAGCAGCAAGGTCACATCAAACAGCTGAAACGCCATGTTGATCTGAAAACCAATGCCGTTGGAGCGGCCCAGCATTTCCACCACAAGCACGATTTTCCACACCAGCGACAGGCCGGAACGGGCGGATGCGGCAAAATAGGGCGCGAGCTGCGGCAAAAGCACATGGCGCAGCCAGGTCATGCGCGAAAACCGATAGGCCTGCGCCATTTCGTCCAGACCCGCATCCCGCGCGCGCATCCCCTCGCGCAGGGTGACAATGGCATTGGGAATTTTGTTCAGGGCCACAGCCCCGATCGCTGCGGTCTCATTCAGGCCAATCCAGATATAGGCCAGCACAATGATCACCAGAGCCGGAAGATTGAGCAGCAGTATCAGCCAGGGGTCAGCCAGACGATTGATGAGCCGATTCTGCCCCATGACGATTCCAATGGCCGAACCAATGCACATCGCCAGCACAAATGCCGCCACCACCCGCAGCAGGGTCGCGCCCAGATGCAGAAACAACTGCCCCGAGGCCGCCTCATGGCGCATGGCCAATATAACGAGCAGAGGCGAGGGCAGATGATGCGGATCGGCAAAAACCGCTCCGGCCTGCCAGAGCAGCAAAACCATCAGAAGGGACACAAGACGCAGCATCACAGCCTAAGGCGCAGGCTTGTAATAGGTGCCCGGATCAAGCTCTGCCGCTGCACCCACAAGCTCCGGCCCGCCCAGCTTTGCCAAGGTCTGATACAGGAGACGCGCATCAGTCTCCTCATCCGCAAGGGCACGCCGGGGAATACCCTCGCTGTAGCGCTGGCGATAAAGCGCCGCAGCCGTCGGCGCAGACTGTTTCAGACGCGCCATAATCGGCAGCCATTCGGCTTCATCATGCAGCAAAATCTCTTTGGCCTGGCGGGTAACATCCAGAAAGCGGCGAATTAAATCGGCATTTTTGGCAGCAAAATCATCATGAAAGACATAACCGACCATGGCGACATTGTCGCTGGCGCCAAGACCTTTTTCCACCATTCGCATATCCAGCAGGGGGTGAAATCCGCGCAGTTCGAGGTCAGCGGCAAAGTTCCAGAATTGCAATGTTGCATCCAGTTCGCCCTGCGCCGCCTTTTCAGCCAGCAGGGGCGGCGCAGCGAAAACGGGACGGGTGTCATGCGCAATATCAAAGCCGGATTTCTGGGCATAGGCCTGCAGCAACAGCCAGCTTTTATCAACAGGCCCGCCCGCTATACCCAGCGTTTTGCCTTTAAGATCAGACAGTTGATGAGCGCTGTCCTTTTCAGGAACCATAAGGGCGCCGATAGCGCTGGAATAGGGATAAAATGTGATATTCTGGCCAAGGCCGCGCTCACGCGACACCCAGAGCCAGTCGGACAGGATCATGTCAACCGTGCCACCGCTGAGTGCGATCTTGCCCGCTTCTGTCGTGGCGAGATCCGTCACCTCCAGCGTCAGGCCTGCGGCCTTATCGAGCCCGTGGGCGCGGATAACATCCAGCTCCCAGGCGAAAGTTCCGGTTTTCTGCGCGCCTATGCGCAAAACCTGAGCCTGTGCGGCGCACAGGCCCAGAACAGCAAACCCCAGCGTCAACACCAGCCGCATAACCCTGTCAAAAGAGGGAGAAAATTTCTTTTTTCTGTTCAATGCCGCACACATACCGAATAATCCTCATTTCAAACGAGTTTACCACGATATGCGCGGTTTGAACGCCCCTCCTTAGTACTAAATGCGGTCTCAATAATAATGGTGGTGATGACGCCAGTAGCCGCGCCGGTGATGATGGTGGTGGCGTGTGGCATCCGCAATCAGAACACCCGCAGTGGCCCCCACAACACCGCCAACAAGAGCCCCGCCAACAGAATTTGTGGCCGCTCCGCCAATGATTGCGCCACCGGCGCCGCCAAGCATCGCACCATCTTCCAAGCGGCGGTCATGATAGTCACATCCCGCAAGCGAAAGAGCCAGAACACTGAGCATCAGAAATTTTTTCATGATTAAAATCCTGTCAATATCAGTAAACAACATCTTCATTATAGCATGAAATTCAGCCCAAAAAAGAGATGTTTATCATGCCTTCATGCAAAGGCGATTTCGATGCCCGCAGGCTCAGGCGCGCGCGGCGGGCAGAACGGCCATGGCTATGGCGGCGCGAATGCGGATATGGCATATAGACACAATCAAGGGCTTATCTTCTGTGCCTGAACTGCATCTGAACCCATGATCAACAGAAAAGAGATCCGCTATGATCAGATTTTATTTCAATGGCTCCCCCAACCCGACGAAAGTGGCGCTGTTTCTCGAAGAAACGGGCCTAGCCTATGAACCTCACCCGGTGGACACCCGCAAGGGCGAACAGTTTGCGGCCGAATTCACCGCCCTCAACCCCAATGCCAAAGTGCCGGTGATTGTGGATGACGGCACCGTTATTTTCGACAGCAACGCCATTCTGCTCTATCTGGCGGAAAAAACAGGACAATTCCTGCCGCAAAACCGCGCAGAAACCTTGTCATGGCTGATGTTTATTGCCACAGGAATCGGGCCATTTTCCGGGCAAGCTGTGCATTTCAAGCATTTTGCGCCTGAACATGTGCCCTATGCCCATAAGCGCTATCAATATGAGGTTGACCGCCATTATAAGGTGATTGAGGCGCGCCTTGCCCATCAGCCCTATATGGTGGGCGATTATTCGATCATTGATATGTGCCTCTGGGGCTGGGCGCGGATGATTCCGTTTATCTTAGGTGATGAGGCATGGGCCAGATTTCCGCATGTCAAGCGTCTGGTGGATGAGATCAGCGCCCGCCCGGCGGCCATAAGGGCTGTGGCCCTGAAGGACCGCTTTACGTTTAAAGCCGAAATGGATGCGAGCGCCCGCGCGGTGATGTTTAAACATCTCGGCTGAACAGTTTAAAAAACGGACAGACGTCTTCATGCTTCATTTTGACCCCCAGACCCGCACACTGGACCTTGACCCGCGTAATCCGGCGTTTTTTCAAGACCCTTATCCGGTCTATGAGCAGATTCGGGCGCAAAGTCCGGTGTTTTACTGGCAGCAATATGGGTTCTGGTGTTTTATGAACCATGAGGATGTCAGCGCCTTGCTGCGAGACCGGCGCTTCGGGCGACAGATCACACATATTGCCAGCAAGGCCGAGCTGGGCATGGCTGAGGTGCCCGAACATGTGCGCCCCTTTTATGAGGTGGATGACCGCGCCTTGCTGCAACTGGAGCCGCCCGCCCATACGCGGCTGCGCTTGCTGATCAACCGGGCCTTTGTTTCGCGGCAGGTGGAGCGGCTGCGCCCGCGTGTGGCCCGCCTCGCGCATGAGCTGATTGATGCCTTTCCCCGCCATGAGGTGGATCTGCTCACCGCCTTTGCCACACCGCTGCCCGCCACCATCATTGCTGAATTTATGGGTGTGCCGCGCGAGGCGGTACCCGACCTGCTCAACTGGTCACACCGTATGGTGGCCATGTATCAGTTTGGCCGAACACGCGACGTGGAAGACGCCGCCGTGAAGGCCACTCTGGATTTTTCTGAGTTTTTGCGCCGCCTGCTGGCGCAAAAGCGCAAACATCCCGGCGATGACCTCATCCAGGTGCTCACCACAGCCGCGCCTGACGGCGAAAAGCTCACCGAAGACGAACTCATCGGCACCTGTATTCTGCTGCTCAATGCCGGGCATGAGGCCAGTGTCCATGCCCTGTGCAATGGCCTGAACGCCGCGCTCGGGGCGGGGCTTGATCCGGCACAGCTCTGCACGGATGCCGCTTCTGCCGAAGCCTTTGTGGAGGAGACCCTGCGTTATGACGCGCCCCTCCATCTGTTTGACCGCTATGTGCTGGAGGATTTGGAATTTCAGGGCATAAGGCTGAAAAAAGGCGACAAAATCGGCCTGATGCTGGGCGCGGCCAACCGCGACCCCGCCCGCTTTGTGCAGGCGGACAGGTTCAACCCGTTGCGGACGCCCAATCCGCATGTATCCTTTGGCGCGGGCATTCATTTTTGCATTGGCGCGCCACTGGCCCGGCTGGAAATGCAGGTGGCCTTCAAGATTTTATTTGAACGTCATCCCAAATTGCGGTTAAGCAAACAGCCGGTCTATCGCAATTCCTATCATTTTCATGGATTAGAGGCGCTGCATCTTGCTCTGTGACAGAACTCCATGACATCCATATTTCGCAAGACTGGCCCCGCAGCCCCGCGCATACACAGGTTTGCAGGCCTTGATCTGGCCCGTGGCCTCGCCGTTATCGCTATGGTGCTCTATCATCTGAGCTGGGATCTGGGCTATTTTCATGTCAGTCCGGTGGAACTGGCAGGGTCACCCCTTGGCCATTTGAGCGCCCATGTCATTGCCACTGTGTTTCTGGGGCTGGTGGGCATAAGTCTTGTTCTGGCGCACAAAGCCCCGCAATTTGAGGCCCGCTTCCGGCGAAGGCTGGCGCTGATCGGGGCAAGCGCGGCAGCCATTTCGCTCATCACCTATCTGATGATGCCCGAATCATGGATTTTCTTCGGCATATTGCATTGCATTTTTGTCAGCTCGCTGATCGGCTATATGCTGCTGAATGCCTCGGTGCCGCTGCTGATTGTGCTGAGTTTCAGCGCGGCCCTCCTGCCTGTGCTGGTGTCGACAGCGCAGCTTGACCCTCTGCCGCTGGTGTGGCTGGGTTTGAGTGATAATCTTCCGGCCACCAATGATTTTGCGCCGCTGTTTCCCGGGCTGGGCGCGGTGCTGGCGGGCATGGTTTTGGCCAAACTCAAATGGCCAAACACCGACATTGCGTTCAGCTTTGCCAATGACAACACACCGCTGCGGCCTGCGCCGCCGCTCAAACGCGGGTTGCTGTGGTGCGGCCGCCATTCACTGGCGATTTATCTGCTCCACCAGCCTGTGCTGTTTGGAGCCTTCATGCTTGCTCATCCGGTCGAGCCGGTGAACACGCACTTTGAAACGGAATGCCAGAGCCAGTGTGTTAGCCTGGGCACAGCACAAAACATATGTATTCCCGCCTGTGACTGCATGAAACAGCGGTTACAATCGAGCGGGCTCTGGACAAAAATGCTGCGCGGCACGATGAATGCCGACGATCAGACCCACCTGTCCGAAATGGCACTGGTCTGCGGCGAAAGCGCCAGAGATGCAACAACTGAATAATTCAGCCGCAGCAATAGACCTGCACGGGCACCGGCCGCTCGGCCCGCAGCACCGCACGGATCGGCATATCCGCAACAGCACCTTGCGCCCGCGCCTGTGCATAGACCGCCTGTTTGGCAGCCCCCTCAAAATGCAGAAACAGATGCTTTGCATGCAGCAACACCGGCGCAGTGAACGTGATGCGCGGCTCCGGCGCGCCCGCGGCACGCATGGGCAGCAAAGGCGGCGCCTGCATATCCAGCGCCGGCAACAAATGATCCCCGCCCGGAAACCATGAGGCGGTATGGCCGTCATCGCCCATGCCCAGCACCACAGCATCCAGCGGCAAAGGCAGATCGCTCAGCCCGGCCAGACTCTGCGCCAGACCAGCCTCGGGCGTCGCCGCCTCATTGACCAGCGGCACAAAACGCGCCGACATCGCCTCATTGACCAGCAGATGCTGATAGACCAGCCGTGTGTTGGAGCGGGCATCGATCTGCGGCACCCAGCGCTCATCCGCCAGCGTTACGCTCACCTTGCTCCAGTCCAGTTTCTGGTGTGAGAGGGCCTCAAAAAAGGCCAGAGGTGTTTTGCCGCCCGACACCGCCAGCGAGGCAGCCCCGCGCTGTGCGAGGCCAAGGCGCAAAGCCTCAGCCACGGCCTCAGCCAGAGCGGGCGCAAGCGCGGCACCAGAAGAAAAATAATGGTCACTCATCCCTCTAAATCTTCATTCCAGGTGCGGCCATCACGCTCGACAAGCGCAATGGAGGCCACCGGCCCCCAGGACCCCGCCGCATAGGGGCGCGGCAGATCCTTGCTGTTGGCCCAGGCCGCGCGGATCGGGTCAATGAACCGCCATGCCGCCTCCACCTCGTCGCGGCGCATGAACAGGGTGGCATTGCCACGGATAACATCCATCAGCAGCCGCTCATAGGCTTCCGGAATATGGCCGTCGAAGGTGGTGGCAAAGCTCATGTCGAGCGGCACATGCTGCAGGCGCACACCGCCCGGGCCCGGCTCCTTGATCATCAGCCAGAGCTTGATGCCCTCATCCGGCTGCAGGCGGATGACCAGCCGGTTGGCCGGAATGGCCCCCACACTGGACCCAAAAATCGAGAAAGGCACCGGCTTGAACACGATGGTGATCTCGGACACGCGCTGCGGCATACGCTTGCCCGAGCGCACATAAAAGGGCACATCGGCAAAGCGCCAGTTGGCAACATTCACCTTCAGGGCAACAAATGTTTCTGTGGTGCTGGAGTCGCGGCCCAGTTCTTCCAGATAGCCCGGCACAGAGGCCCCGTCGCTGACACCGGCGCGATATTGCCCGCGCACAGTGAGGGTGCTGGCATTGGCCTCGGTGATCGGCACCAAGGATTTCAGCACTTTCAGCTTTTCATCCCGCACGGCATCGGCGTCCAGCGAGGAGGGTGGCTCCATCGCCACAAGGCAGAGCAGTTGCAAAAGATGATTTTGCACCATGTCGCGCATTGCGCCGGAATTGTCATAATAAGGCCCGCGCCCCTCGACACCAATGGATTCAGCAGCGGTGATCTGCACATGGTCGATATGGGCAGAATTCCAGATCGGCTCAAACAGGGCATTGGCAAAGCGCAGCGCCATCAAATTCTGCACCGTCTCCTTGCCCAGATAATGATCGATACGATAAATCTGCTTTTCCGAAAACACCGCCCCCAGCGCATCATTGATGGCAGCGGCAGACTCGCCGTCCTTGCCGATCGGCTTTTCAACGATGATGCGCGAATTGGGCGTCACCAGATTCTGACGCGCCAGACCGGCCGCAATCGGCCCGAACAGATCCGGGCTGGTGGCCAGATAATAGGCACGGATTTTATCCGGTTCACTGTGCAGATGCGCCGCCAGCGTGGCCCATCCGGCTTCGCCCTTGGCATCGACAGCCACATAGTCAATGCGGGCCATGAACCGCTCAACCACATCCGGCTCCAGCGCATCAGGGGCAACAAATTTTTTCAAAGCGTCGAGAACCGTGGTTTTAAAGGCGTCCACCGCCATGTCTTTGCGCGAAATGCCGATAATACGGGTAGGTTCGGTGAATTGATGGTCATGGTCGCGGCGAAACAGCGCCGGAAACAATTTGCGATAGGCGAGGTCGCCCGTACCGCCGAAAACGACAAGATCGAAAGGGTCGACGGTGACAATACGACTGACCATACGGGCTTCCCTCTTATTAGACTATAGACTTAAGCGCAAAACGACCATCTGGTCGGCAAACCATTCTTCAGATAGCATAAGATCGTTCCAAATGGCTAGGGCGTGTCGCCTTTTTGCGCCCAAGAAATACAGCATCCCGCAGGAGGGCGCTCTCATGCAGTGTCACCGAACATGAACATCCTGATTATTGGCGGCGCAAATATGGACATAAAATGCCATATTGAGGGTGCTGTGGTGGCGGGCAGCTCCAATCCGGGCCATATCCGGCTGAGTGTGGGGGGTGTGGGGCGCAATATTGCCCATAATCTCGCTTTGCTGGGGTGCGAAACACATTTGCTGACAGCGCTCGGTGATGATGCCCATGGCGGAATGCTGCGCAACTCCTGCGCGCAGGCCGGCATTCATCTGCACGCTCAATCCGGCCTCTGGCCCACTGGCACCTATACAGCCATTCTGGATGCAACGGGTGATCTGGTCATCGGTGTAGCGGCCATGCAGGCCATTGACGCGCTGAAGCCGGAAACTCTGGCCGTGGCACTGGCACATTTAAGCAATGTGGAGTGTCTGGTTGCCGATGCCAATCTGCCGGAAGAAACGCTGCTGTTTCTGGCGCAATGGGCAGAGCATCATGCGGTCAGCTTTGTGTTCGAGCCGGTCTCTGTGGCCAAATGCACCCGCATTCTCCCCATTCTGGGGCATTGGCCGGTATATTTGATGTCGCCCAACCGCGCCCAACTGGATACCCTGACCGCTCGGGCAATAGACAGCGCCGACGATCTGCCACGCGCCTGTGCGGCGCTTCATGCGCGCGGCGTTGAGAATATTATTGTCGGGCTGGGCAGCGACGGGGCATTCTGGTCTGACGGACAGAGTTCGGGCACGGTTCCGGCCTGTGCGCATGAGATTATCGATGCAACCGGGGGCGGTGATGCCGCGCTGGCTGCGGCGCTCTGGGCGCTCAAACGAGGGGCTCCTCTGCCCGTGGCCGCGCAAGCGGGCCAGAAGGCTGCGGCCTTAACTGTTGCTTGCACGGGAAGCGTCAATCCGACATTGTCAGCCGATACACTGAAGCACGAGGTTCCATGACTGATTTTGATATAACGCCCGAAGTGGCCGCAGCTCTGGCAGACGGCAAGGCCGTTGTCGCGCTTGAATCCACCATCATCTCGCATGGCATGGCCTATCCGGCCAATCTCGACACGGCGCGCGCGGTGGAGGATATTGTGCGCAAGAATGGTGCCACGCCAGCCACCATTGCTGTTCTGGCGGGCCGGGTTAAAATTGGCCTTAACGCCGATGATCTGGAATTTTTTGCCCGTGCACAGGGCATTTTAAAACTCTCCACCCATGATCTGGCCTATTGCATCGCCACACGGCAGCATGGCGCGACAACAGTGGCGGCCACCATGCGGCTGGCCGCTCTGGCCGGAATCAGGGTTTTCGCCACGGGCGGCATTGGCGGCGTGCATCGCGGGGCGCAGAGCACCTTCGATATTTCTGCCGACCTCACCGAACTTGGCCGCACACCTGTGGCCGTGGTGGCTGCGGGGGCCAAGGCCATTCTCGATCTGCCTGCCACATTGGAAGTGCTGGAAACCCATATGGTGCCGGTGGTCTGCGTCGGCACAGATGAATTTCCGGCCTTTTATTCGCGCAGCTCCGGCTTGAAAGCGCCATTGCGGCTGGACAGCGCGGGAGACATCGCCGCCATGCTGGCTGCGCAGGACCGCCTCGGCCTCAAAGCGGGTGCATTGATTGCCAATCCCATTCCGCAAGCGGATGAAATTCCAGCCGAAGAAATTCAAACCAGCATTGAAACCGCATTAAAAGAGGCGCAAAGCCAAGGCATTGCCGCCAAGGCTGTAACGCCGTTTTTGCTTGCCCGCATCGGCGCCCTCACTCAGGGGCGCAGCCTGAAGGCCAATATGGCTCTGGTCAAAAACAATGCAAAACTGGCTGCCGGAATTGCTGTGGCCTATGCCGCCAGAATAAAATAGTCTTTCTTTGAATAGAAACACAAAATAGCCTTTCAGAAGTCGTGGAAATAGTCCAGATTATAAATATACGCTGCCACATGAAACAATTAGGCAAAACAGGCGTAAGAGCTTAGGGGAGCGAACATGAAACACCTGAATTTACTGGCCTCAGTGGCCTTGTCGGCATTGGTGTGCGGCGCAGCCAGTGCACGGGCTGAAAAAATAACCCTCATGGTCGGCGGCCTTGAAAAGCAGATTTATCTGCCCTTCAAGCTGGCCGAACAGCTTGGCTATTATAAGGACGAAGGGCTGGATGTTGACCTGCTGACCGAGCCTTCCGGTGTGGATGCCGAGGACGAAATGCTGTCCGGCGCGGTGCAGGGTGTCGGCGGCTTTTACGACCATTGTGTTGATTTGCAGTCCAAGGGCAAATTTGTCGAATCTGTCGTGCAGATGAGTCAGGCCCCGGGCGAGGTGGAACTGGTCTCCACCAAACATCCTGAAATCAATTCACCCGCCGATTTCAAGGGCAAAAGCCTCGGTGTGACCGGACTTGGCTCGTCCACCAATTTTCTCACCCAATTCCTTGCCGTGAAAAACGGCCTGAAGCTGGGTGAATTCACCTCGGTTGCTGTTGGTGCCGGCAATACATTCATCGCTGCCATGCAGCAGGACAAAATTCAGGCCGGCATGACCACCGAGCCCACCATCACCCGTCTGCTCAAAACCGGCGAGGCCAAAATTCTGATTGATCTGCGCAACGTGGAAAGCACCAAAGCAGCCTTGGGCGGCACCTATCCGGCCACGTCGCTTTACATGACCACCGCATGGGTGGAGGCGCATAGGGCTGAGACACAAAAACTGGCCAATGCCTTTGTGAAAACCCTGCGCTTTATCAACACGCATACAGGGGCTGAAATCGCCGCCCAAATGCCGAAAGATTATCTTGTCGGTGATCCGGAAGGCTATATCAAAGCGCTGGATGCGGGTAAGGCCATGTTCACCGCTGACGGCGTGATGCCGCAGGGCGGGCCGGAAACGGTGCTGGCGGTGCTCTCCGGCTTCTCAAAAAACCTGCAAGGTAAGACGATTGACCTCTCGAAAACCTATACGAGTGAATTCGTCAAGGCTGTAAAATAAAATGAGCGGCGGCGCAGCACTCTCCCCCCACGCAGCACCTCACATGGCCACGCAGACACCGGCCATTGAGTTGATCAATGTCAGCCGCCGCTTTATCAGCCCTGAGGGTAAGAGCTTCACCGCGATCCGTGACTTCAGCATCACGGTCAATCGCGGTGAATTTGTTGCGGTTGTCGGCCCCACCGGCTGCGGCAAATCCACCACGCTCAATCTGGTGACAGGGCTGGCCACGCCCTCCGCCGGTGAGGTGCGCATCATGGGCAAAAAGGTGAGTGGCATTGATCCGCGCATCGGCTTTGTCTTTCAGGCCGATGCACTGTTTCCCTGGCGCAATGTCATTGACAATGTCAGCGCGGGCCCGATGTTTCGCGGCCAGCCCAAAGCTCAGGCCTATGACAAAGCGCGTGACTGGCTGAAGCGTGTCGGTCTGGCAAAATTTGAAAAGCATTATCCGCACCAGCTCTCAGGCGGAATGCGCAAGCGCGTGGCCCTGGCTCAAACCTTCATCAACGGGCCGGAAATCCTGCTGATGGACGAGCCTTTTTCCGCGCTGGATGTGCAGACCCGCGTTGTGATGCACAATGAATTGCTCAATCTCTGGTCTGAGTCAAAAGCCTCGGTGGTGTTCATCACCCATGATCTTGAGGAGGCTATCGGCCTTGCCGACAGGGTCTATGTGCTCACCGCTGGCCCAGGCACCGTCAAAACCTCTTATGAGATTGACCTGCCGCGCCCGCGCAATATTGCTGAAATCCGCTATACACCGCGCTTTATCGAGCTTTCCAAGCAGATCTGGGATGATTTGCGTGAAGAGGTTGAAATCAGCCAGGCCAGACAGACGGGAGCGTGAGAGATGAGCAAGGTGGAGACACTTGACACCCCCCGTTTTGCGGTGGGCACCAGTGATCGGGAAATTGAAGCGGCCGCCATCCGCGCCGCAGTTAACCGCAAGCGCCGCGTGCGCCTGTGGCAATGGGGCCTGCTGCTGGGCTTTTTGGGCAGTTGGGAACTGGCATCGCGGCGGGAATGGATTGATCCGTTTTTCTATGCCATGCCCTCAAGTATTGTCGGGCGCTTATGGGACTGGCTGAGCGAGGGCACGGCTGAAGGGTCGCTCTGGGTTCATCTCTGGACAACGATGGAAGAATCGCTGCTTGGATTTTTCAGCGGCGCTTTCTTTGGCATCGTGGTCGGCATTGTGCTGGGGCGCAATAAAATGGCTTCTGATGTGGTGTCGCCTTTCATAAAAGTATTAAATTCCATTCCGCGTGTGGTGCTGGCCCCGTTTTTTGTGATGTTTTTTGGCCTCGGCCTTGGCTCAAAAGTGGCCTTAGCCTTTGTCATGGTGTTTTTTGTGGTGTTTGCCAATGCCTTTCAGGGCGTGCGCGAAGCCGACCGCGCCATGATTGCCAATGCGCAGATTTTAGGCGCAAGCCCGGCGCAGGTGACGCGCGCGGTGGTGATCCCCTCGGCCATGACCTGGATTTTCGCCTCGCTTCATGTGAGTTTTGGCATGGCCATCATTGGCGCTATAGTGGGCGAATATGTGGGCGCCAAGCATGGCATCGGCCTGCTCATCGAGGTGGCCAAAGGCTCATTTGATACGGCAGGCATGTTTGCTGCCATTGTGCTGATTGTGATATTCGCGCTTTCCGCCGAATGGGTGGTGACGCATATCGAAAATATGCTGCTGAAATGGCGCCCTGCCCCTTTTCAGGATCAGGGGCATTAAACAGTTGAGCAAAACGCTCTCTCTCCCCTCATCCTTCGAGACGGCCTATGGCCTCCTCAGGATGAGGGGGAGAGGGGATTTTCAACCCAGATTCAGCTCTTTGAAAAAGTCATTGCCCTTGTCATCAATGACGATAAAGGCGGGGAAGTCTTCCACCTCAATGCGCCAGACGGCTTCCATGCCAAGTTCCGGATATTCCAGCACCTCGACCTTTTTAATGCAATCCTGCGCCAGGCGGGCGGCGGGGCCGCCGATGGAGCCAAGATAAAAGCCGCCATGCTTCTTGCACGATTCGCGCACGGCCGCCGAGCGGTTGCCTTTGGCGAGCATGACCATTGAGCCGCCCGCCGCCTGAAACTGCTCGACAAAAGAGTCCATCCGCCCGGCCGTGGTCGGGCCAAACGAGCCGGAAGCATAGCCTTCCGGCGTTTTGGCCGGGCCGGCATAATAAACCGGATGGTTCTTCAGATAGTCGGGCATGGGCTCGCCGCGCTCCAGCCGCTCGCGGATTTTGGCATGGGCTGAATCGCGCGCCACAATCACAGTGCCAGTGAGTGAGACACGCGTGCGGATAGGGTAAGCTGACAGGGTTTTGAGAATGGCGGCCATCGGCTGATTGAGGTCGATTTTGACGACCCCGCTGTCAAACTGCTTTTCGTCAAGATGCGGCAGGAAGCGCGCCGGATCATGTTCCAGCTCCTCCAGAAACACGCCGTCACGGGTGATTTTGCCCATGGCCTGACGATCCGCCGAACAGGACACCCCCAGCCCGATCGGCAGGCTGGCGCCGTGGCGCGGCAGGCGAATGACCCGCACATCATGGCAGAAATATTTGCCGCCAAACTGCGCGCCAACCCCAAGCTGCTGCGTGAGCTTGTGAATTTCCTCTTCCATCGCCAGATCACGGAACGCATGGCCATCCGGCCCGCCGGAGGTGGGCAGCCCGTCAAGATATTTGGTCGAGGCCAGTTTTACGGTTTTGAGCACCAGTTCCGCCGATGTGCCACCGATCACAATGGCGAGATGATAGGGCGGGCAGGCGGATGTGCCTAGGGTAAGGATTTTTTCTTTCAGAAATGCCACCATCCGGTCATGGGTGAGCAGGGAGGGCGTCGCCTGATAGAGGAAGGTTTTATTGGCCGAACCGCCGCCCTTGGCGATGAACAGAAATTTATAATAATCTTCCGGCTGTTCCTGCTTGGAGGTGGCGTAAATTTCAATCTGCGCCGGTAAATTGCTGCGGGTGTTCTGCTCCTCGAACATGGAGAGGGGCGCAACCTGTGAATAGCGCAGATTTTTCTTGAAATAAGCGTCCTTGATGCCCTGCGCCAGCGCGGCCTCATCCTCGCCATCAGTCCAGACACGATTGCCCTTTTTACCCATGACAATGGCGGTGCCGGTATCCTGACACATGGGCAGCACGCCGCCCGCCGCAATATTGGCATTTTTGAGCAGGTCATAGGCAACAAAGCGGTCATTCTCGGTGGCCTCGGGATCGTCGAGAATTTTAGCGAGTTGCGCCAGATGCGCCGGGCGCAGCAGATGGTTGATGTCGATCATCGCCTGCTCGGCCAGCAGCCGGATGGCTTCAGTGCTGACCTTTAAAACCTCGCGGTCACCCAATGTGAGCACCTCGACACCCTCCGACGAGAGCTTGCGATAGGGCGTTGTATCTGTGCTGAGCGGAAAAAGGCTGGCATAATTGTCCATGAGGCACCTCAACTCTGAGCTGGGAATTGGGTCTGTTCTAGGCGCTTGCGCGGCATTTTCCAAGCACTCCTTCTGTCGCAGATGTAAAGAGGTCATTTTGCCACTCTTGACCATTGACAGGCCGCCAAGGCTTCGCCAAACCAGTGAAAAGTTTAAAAAGGGAGGCTCACGGCTATGTTTCAGTTTCCGCTGCTCGTATGTGATATTGGCGGTACAAATGCCCGTTTCGGCCTGATCCCCTTTGCCAATGGCCCGCTGGAGATTATCGCCCGCCTTGGCACCGCCGACTTTGCCGGACTGGCCGAAGCCATTGCCGCAGCGCTCAAGGGGCGGGATATTAAAATCAATTCGGTGATTGCCTGCGGGGCGGGGCCGGTGAACGGCGTCACATTAAAGCTGACCAATGCTCCCTGGCTGATGAACGGGCCGGAGATTGCCAAAGCGGCCGGTCTGTCACATGGGCTGCTGCTCAATGATTTTGAAGCGCAGGCCCTCAGCCTGCCCGCTATGCGCCCCGAATGGCTGCATGTGATTGGCGCGCCCGTTGAAGCTGGCCCGGGCCCGCGGCTGATTCTGGGCCCCGGCACCGGCCTTGGCATCGGCGCGCTGATTGAAACCAATGGGCGGCATGTGCCAGTGTCCTCCGAGGCCTGCCATATTGATTTTGGCCCTGTGGGCGCAGAAGAAGAAGCCTTCTGGCCGCATCTGGAACGGGTGTTTGGCCGCGTCACCACAGAGAGCGTGATGAATGGCGCTGGTCTCATCCGCATTCACAAAGCCCGCGCTCTGGCGCGCGGACAGGCGGCACCGCAGATGGATGGCCCTGCTATTGTTGCCACCGCTCTGGCGGATGCAGGCAGCGACGCGGCGCAGACCATCGCGGCCTATTGGAAAATCGTCGCCCGCTTTGCCGGAGACATGGCGATCACCTTTGCCGCTACCGGCGGGGTGACGCTGGCGGGCGGTATTTTGCCGCGCATCACCAAATTGCTGGATGCACAGGCCTTTCGCGCCGCTTTTGAGCATAAGGAGCCCGTGGCGGGCCTCGCCAAGCGCTGCGGCTCGGCTTTGCTGATCAACCCCGATGCGGTGCTCTATGGCATGGCGGCGATTGGCGCGCACCCCGACAGCTATGCCATTGATTATGGAGGGCGAAGCTGGGCTTAAGGCTGGCGCTCGAAGAACATTCCCTCTCCCTTTGGGAGAGGGTGAGGGTGAGGGTAACCCCCACCCACTCTCAGCTTCAACAGTAAGAGTGAAATATCACCCCTTCAGCGCCGCCTTTTGCGCCTCGACAAGCTGCATAATGCCGCCGCGCGCCAGAGCCATCAGCTCGGTGAGCTGGCTCTCGGAAAAGGGCGCGCCCTCGGCGGTGCCCTGCACCTCGACAATGCCGCCCCGGCCGGTCATGATAAAATTAGCGTCGGTTTCAGCGCTGGAATCCTCATTATAATCAAGGTCAAGCATGGGCACGCCCTTGATGATGCCGCAGGAAATGGCGGCGACATGATCCTTGATCGGCGAATCTTTCAGCATGGAGCGCGAGCGCATCCAGGTGATGCAATCGCTCAGGGCGATAAAGGCGCCGGTGATCGAGGCGGTGCGGGTGCCGCCATCGGCCTGAATCACATCGCAATCCAGCGTGATCTGCTTTTCGCCCAGCAGACCGAGATCCACAACCGCACGCAGCGAGCGGCCAATCAGCCGCTGGATTTCCTGTGTGCGGCCTGACTGCTTGCCGCTGGTCGATTCACGGCGGGTGCGCGAATGGGTGGCGCGCGGCAGCATGGCATATTCCGCCGTGACCCAGCCCTTGCCCTGCCCGCGCAGCCATGCCGGCGGCTTTTCCTCCAGCGAGGCGGTGCACAGAACATGGGTTTCGCCAAATTTGATGAGGCAGGAGCCTTCGGCATAACGCGCCACATTGCGTTCAATGGATACGGGACGCAGGGCATTTTCGGCACGGTTGAGGGCGCGCATGAGGTTCTCCATCGGTTTTTAACGTCTTTAGGCGGGATCGTGCCCCAGCGCAAGAGTGATGAAGGCGTTGCTGAAACGCCCGAGCCATTCCATTTCAGCAATGCAGCCATGCAGAACCATGTTTATGCGGATAGGATGAGCTATGCGAAACGTAAATGAAAATATTTTACCTTTGAATGAGCCTCATGCACACCTCTCACACGCCTTCACCTGCCCTCTCCCACCGCGACATTAAAACCATAGTCGGCGGCATCATTCTGGCCATGCTGCTGGGCGCGCTGGATCAAACCATCGTCGCCACCGCTATGCCAACCATTGGCCGCGAGCTGGGCGATGAGGATCAGGTGTCCTGGGTCGCCTCGATCTATCTGCTCACCGCAACTGCCGTCACCCCGCTTTATGGCAAATTAAGCGATATTCACGGGCGGCGGATTGTGCTGCTGGCCGCCATCATCATTTTCACGCTCGGTTCGATTGTCTGTGCGCTGGCCCCCACCATGTTCATTCTGATTGTGGCCCGCGCGGCGCAGGGCATGGGCGGGGGCGGGCTGATCTCGCTGGCTCAAACCATTATTGCCGATATTATCGCCCCGAAGGAGCGGGGCCGCTATCAGATTTACATTGCCAGTGTCTTTATGATGGCCAGTATCTTAGGGCCGGTTCTGGGTGGTTTTTTCACCGAACATCTGCACTGGTCGCTGATTTTCTGGATCAACCTGCCCTTGGGCTTTGCCGCCTATCTGATGACCAGCGCGGCTTTGAAAAAACTGCCGCGACATGACCGCCCGCACCAGCTCGACATTCTGGGCGCGGTGCTGATGGTGATGGCCACTGTCAGCCTGATGCTGGCCCTGACCTTTGGCGGCATCCGCTTTGCGTGGAGCTCTGCGCCAATTCTGGGCCTTTTGGGCCTGTCTGTCGCCTTCTGGGGCTTGTTCGGCCTGCGGCTGGCCAGGGCGCATGAGCCGCTGATTCCGGTGGAGCTTCTGGCCAATCAGGTGGTGCGTATGGGCACGCTCTCGGCCTTTTTCGGCATGGGCACCTATATCGGCCTGACCATCTATATGCCGGTCTATTTTGAAACCGTGTCCGGCCTCAGCGCCTCGAATTCCGGCCTTGCGCTGATTCCGCTGATGATCGGCACAGTGGGCGGGGCCACCCTGTCTGGCCGCGTCATGCTGCATATGGAAAATTACAAGCGTCTGCCCATGTGGGGGCTGTTGGGCGCCATGCTTGGTGTTGCCGTGCTGGTGTGTGCAGGCAAATATCTGCCGCTCGCCGCCGTTGAGCTGATTATAGGGCTGGTGAGTGTCGGGCTGGGAACATTGTTGCCGGTCACGACTGTAGCCATTCAGAATGCTGTGGAGCCGCACCAGCTGGGCACAGCCACCGGAACGGCCAATTTCTTCCGGCAACTGGGCAGCGCCTTTCTGGTGGCGGTGTTCGGCGCCATTCTTTTGTCGGGCAGCGGGGCCGAAACTGCTGAAAAGCTGCACAGCACACTCACCGGCGAGGTGGCCGTGTCCACCTTCCGGCTGATTTTTATGGCGGTTTTTGCCGGTTTCTTCTGCGCTTTTGTCTTTATCTGGCGGATGAAACAGTTGCCGCTGAAAGCGCGGGCCAAACATGCCGCCGAGGCCATTATTGCTGATTAAACCAAAAGGCGGCCAGTGTGGCCGCCCTTTTATATTGGTTCAGGCAATACGGCGGGTGGAGGCCGGATCAAACAGAACGGCCTTGTCCATATTGAAGGCGAAGTCGATGGCCTGACCGGACATGACATCAATATCGGCACGCAGACGCGCTGTAACTTCCTTGCCAGCAATATGCGTGACCACAAATGTATCGGCCCCGGCGGGCTCAACCACATCCACATGCGCATTGATGATGTCAATATGTTTGGAATTGTGGTCGGCGCTGGCCGGATCGGTGATGGCCTCGGGGCGGATGCCCAGAATGACCTTCTGTCCGTCTGTGATGGCCGTCTCCATCGCAGGCAGGCTGAGCGAGATCGACGCCGCATTGGCACGGGTCAGCACCACGCGCGCGGCACCATTCTCCAGCGCGATGGTGCCTTCAATCAGATTCATCGCGGGTGAGCCCATAAAATCGGCCACAAACAGGTTTGACGGCGTGTTGTAAATCTGCGCCGGTGTGCCGACCTGCTGCACCTCGCCATCCTTGAGCACGGCAATTTTGGTCGCCAGCGTCATGGCCTCGATCTGGTCATGCGTGACATAGACAATGGTGGTGCCAGTGGTCTGGTGCAGGCGTTTGATTTCAATACGCATATCCACGCGCAGCTTGGCGTCCAAATTGGACAGGGGCTCGTCAAACAGGAAAATGCGTGGGTCGCGTACAAGCGCGCGGCCCATGGCGACGCGCTGGCGCTGGCCACCCGAAAGCTGGCTCGGCTTGCGGTGCAGCAAATGGGTGATCTGCAAGGTTTTGGCCACCTTATCGACAGCGGCCTCACGCTCGGCCTTGGACACGCCGCGCATTTCCAGCGCGAAGGCAATGTTCTGACCCACCGTCATATTGGGATAGAGCGCATAAGACTGGAACACCATGGCAATGTCGCGCTTGGAAGGGTGCAGATCATTAACCACCTGCCCGTCAATGCTGATGTCGCCGGAGGTGATGCTCTCAAGGCCAGCGATGGTGTTGAGCAGGGTGGATTTGCCGCAGCCCGAAGGCCCGACCAGCACCAGAAAGCCGCCCTTGTCGAGATCAAGGTCGATGCCTTTCAAAATATCGACAGCACCGAAGCTCTTTTTAAGATTGGAAATTTCGAGAAAAGCCATGATTTTATCCTTTAACGGCGCCAGCCATCAGGCCACGGACAAAGTAACGCCCCGCGACAATGTAAACGAACAGGGTGGGAAGCGCGGCAATGATCGCCGCCGCCATATTGACATTATATTCAACCACGCCGGTCGATGTATTGACGACATTGTTCAGCGCCACCGTCATGGGCATGGCATCACCGGCGGCAAAGGTTGCACCAAAGAGAAAGTCATTCCAGATATTGGTGAACTGATAAATCACCGTCACGATGAAGATCGGGGTGGAATTGGGCAGCAAAATGCGGCGGTAAATCTGAAAGAAGCTGGCGCCGTCCATCATGCCGGCTTTAACCAGCTCGGTGGGGAATGCGTCATAATAATTGCGGAAGAACAGAGTGGTGAAGCCCAGACCATAGACCACATGCACAATCACAAGATTTTCTGTGGGCGCGCCAAAACCAAAATCCCACCCGACAGTCTCTGTCAGATATTCACCAAAAGCCCCGAATTTGCCCAGAATGGTCGCCATCGGAATCAAAACCGACTGAAACGGAATGAAACAGGCAAACAACATCAGCCCGAACACCAGACGGTGCCCCCTGAACTGCCATTTGGTCAGCACATATCCATTCAGAGAGCCCATCAAGGTTGAAATCAACACAGCCGGGATCACCATTTTCAGGGAATTGCCGAAGTAGCCCTTGATTCCTTCGCAGGTCAGGCCAACGCAGGCCTTGCCCCAGGCCTGAACCCAAGGCTGGAAGGTCAGGTCATGCGGCAACGCAAACATATTGCCGCCTGTCACCTCGTCCAGCGGTTTGAGCGAGGTCATCACCATCACGGCGAGAGGCAGAATATAAATGGCAGCAAACAGCAGCAGCAGGCCATAAATGACCACCCGCGTGGTGGCGGTGGAGCGCGAAGGTTCAGCCGCAGGCGCTTTGAGAAGGGCGTCAACGCTCATTATTTCTTCTCCCGCAGTTCGGAATAAAGATAAGGCACCATGATCGCGGCAATGGTCATCAGCATGATCACGGCACTGGCCGAACCAATCGCCATCTGGTTGCGGGTGAAGGTGTAGGAATACATGAAGGTTGAGGGCAGTTCCGCCGCCCCGCCCGGATTCTTGCCTGTCACCGACAGCACGAGATCATAGGATTTGATCGCCATGTGCGCGAGAACAATCAGGGCCGATAAAAACACAGGCCGCATGATCGGAATGATAATCCGGCGATAGGTGGCGAAGGTTGAGGCCCCGTCAATCTGCGCCGCCTTGAGAATCTCGCCATCAATGCCGCGCAGACCCGCCAGAAACATCGCCATGACAAAACCGGAGCTTTGCCAGATACCGGCAATGGCCACGCAATAAATCATCATGCGCGGGTTCACCACCCAGTCGAATTTAAAACTCGTCCAGCCCCAGACGTGCATCGCGCGTTCAAGACCAATGCCCGGATCGAGAAACAGCTTCCAGGCTGTGCCCGTGACGATAAAGGACAGCGCCAGCGGATAAAGATAAATGGGCCGTAAAATGCCCTCGCCCCGAATTTTCTGATCCAGCAAAATCGCCAGTGTCAGCCCCAGCACAAGGCAGAAAAAGATATAAAGTCCGCCAAACAGCCCCATATTGACAATGGCCGTATACCATGACGAGGGCGGATCCGTGTCAAAGGTCCAGTTCCACAGGCGGATATAGGAGCCCCAGCCCACCAGATCATAAGAGGGGAATGCCTTGGAATTGGTGAAGGACAGATAAATTGTCCAGAGGATGAAGCCATAAACAAACACCAGCAGGAGCATAAAACTCGGCGCCAGCACCAGTCTGGGCAGGGCGTCCTGCAATTTTGTGCGCAAACTCGAAGATGAGGGACGGGATGCTGCCAGCGTCATGCTGCAATCCTAAATTCAAGAGAAATTCCAAAAGCGGTCTTCGCCCCGCAGCGCGGGGATCATAATCTTCCCCCGCTTCACGCAGGAGGCGGGGGAAGTTTAATCCTTCTCACCCTCATCATTTATATGAAGGTGAGCATTCCAGAGTAAGGGCAGCCCTTACTTGGCGCCGTCAATGGCCTTGTAGAGCTCGGCAACAGCCGACTCAGAGGTCTTGATTTCGCCATGGAAGAACTTGGTCACAACGTCCTTATAGGCATTGGTGACGGCTGGAGGCGCGCCATAACCCTGTGCCAGCGAACCGACCAATGTGCCCTTGGCGTTGGCATCGGCCAGATCCTTGATAGCGACCTTGCCGCATGCGTCAAAATCCGTATCCGGAACATCGATACGTGCCGGAGCCGAACCCTTGACCACGTTGAAGGCCGACTGGAAGCTCTTGGACAGGGTGGCGGTGGCCAGAGCGATCTGAGCAGCCTGACGGTCAGCAGGCACAGCAAACATGCCGAACATGTCGGTGTTATAGATCACAGTGCCAGCGGTGCCAGGAAAGCGCGGGCAGAGGAAATCGGTGCCGGCAACCTTCTTGGCGGCCACGAATTCGCCCTTGGCCCAGTCACCCATGACCTGAAGCAGTGCATCGCCCTTGATGACCATAGCGGTTGCAAGGTTCCAGTCACGGCCGGCATAGTTCGGGTCGGTATATTCGCGCAGCTTGGCCAGATTGTCGAAGGCCTTTTTCATGGTGTCCGACTTCAGAGCCGCCGGATCCAGATCAATGAAAGCCTTTTTATAAAAGTCCACGCCGCCGGTTGACATCACAACCGAGTCAAACATGGTGGCTTCCTGCCAGGGCTGACCGCCCTGTGCCAGACCGACAACGCCCGCAGCCTTGGCCTTGGCCAGCAATGCGATCAGATCGTCAAAGGTCTTGGGCTCGGTGCCGCCGATTTTGGCCAGAACAGCCTTGTTCACCCACAGCCAGTTGGCCGAATGCACGTTCACAGGCACAGCCACCCACTTGCCATTGTAAACGGCAAATTTCTGCAGGGCTGCCGGAACAACCTTGTCCCAGCCTTCTTTTTTGGCGGTGGCGGTCAGGTCACCCATTTTGCCAGCGGCGGCGTAATCGAGAACGGTGTAGCCCAGCATCTGCGAGGCGGTCGGGTTATTGCCGGCAGCCACCATGGCCTTCAGTGCGGTCATCGCCGCATCGCCGCCGCCGCCCGCAACCGGAACGTCCTTCCAGCTGTAGCCTTCCTTAGCCAGATCGGCCTTGAGCACATTCAGAGCCGCAGCCTCGCCACCCGAGGTCCACCAATGCAGCATCTGCACTTCTTTCACCTGTGCCTGCGCCGCACCGGCAAAGCCAAATGCAGCCAACATCGCACCGGCCAGTAATTTCGACTTGAAATTCATAACTCTCTCCCTTGGACTTCTCATGCCAGATAAACGTCTGGCGGCGTATTCCCTTGAACCACGGCCTCTTTCAAGGCTCTTTCCAAGTTCACATGAATTTTCATTATTATTTTGGCAATGTCACTATATTTTCGCACTTGGCGCCACAGAGACATCTCAAACATCCCTCACATCTCCGCAGCAACGCTGACAGCGCGGCCTGTTCTGGCCGATTCAAGCGCGGCAAAGGCCAGCGCCATTGACCGGACACCATCCTCACCCGTGGCGGAGGGCGCGCCCCGCCCCTGAACCGCCGCATGAAAGGCATCAATCGCCCGCTCATAGAGATTGCCATGGTCAATCACAAGCTGCGCCTCGCCACCCTTGTGACGCCAGAGCACTTCACCCACCGGCTTTTGTGTCATGCAGTTTGTGGCGATCAGCGAGCCTTCCGTTCCATGCACCTCGAACCCTGTGCCCGCATATTGGCAGGTGAAGGCATCGTGAAACTGCGCCAGAACACCAGACCGGAAGCGCACCACGCCCATCACTCCGTCCTCAATGCCCGCCGCGCCCATGCCGCCCTCCTGCGTGAAGGCGGTAACCTCAACCGGTTCGTCATTGAGCACAAAGCGCAAGGTATCGGCATCATGCACGGTGATATCGGCAACAACGCCCGCGCCGGCACCCGGCGTGGTTATGCGCCAACCCTGCAAATGCGGCGGCAGAAACACCGCATGAAAGACCCGCGCGAACAATGGCTTACCAATTTTGCCGGCAAGAATAGCCTCGCGCATGGCACGATGCGTGCCGGCATTGCGCAGATGATGATTGGTGCCCATGACCACACCCGCCGCATGGGCCGCCGTCACCATTGTGCGGGCATCGGCCAGCGACATCGCCAGAGGCTTTTCACATAAAACATGACGGCCTGCGGCAAAAGCGGCAAGAGCCTGCGACATGTGCAGCTCATTTGTGGTGGAAATATGAACCGCATCCACGCCTTCAAAGGCAGCGCTCAAACGGTCGGTGGAATGAGCAATCCCATTGGCCTGGGCATAGACTTGGGCGCGGGCCGCATCACTGGACATGACAATATGCGGAATGCCGCCCGCCGCCCGAATGGCCGGAATCACCCATTCTCTGGCGATTGTGCTGGCCCCCACCAAACCCCAGCGAATAGCGCTCATATCGCACCTCCCAAACAGGAAAGGGCGAAGCCAAAAACCATCATCTTATCAACGGAAATATCACATTCCTGTATCGACATGGTCGATTTCGCCTCCCCAAGCGTATTTATTTATTGCAGAAAATATTTATTGGAACGTTCCATATACCAATTCCGCAAAGGGATCAATATATTTTCTGCAAAAACTTTAAGAATTGCACAAAAACCGTCAATAATGTCGCTTAAAGACAAATAGTCTGAAGAATGGCCTCTGCCCTCTTACGTGTGCTCAAAATTGTGTATAGGAAAGGCCCATAAACAGGAGCGCATAATGACAGACAGCTTACCAGACCGCCTGAGCACCAATCCCAACAGCCCGTTTTATAACGAGACCATTCTGGAGCGCGGTGTCGGCATTGTTTTTGATGGCAAGGACAAGAACAATATTGATGAATATTGCGTCTCTGAGGGCTGGGTGCGCGTTGTGGCCGGCACGGCAAAAGACCGCTTCGGCAATGCCATGACCATCAAACTCAAAGGCAAGGTCGAGCCCTATTGGCGCAAGACGGAAGAATGAGGGGATATGTGTATCAAGGCCGCAGCATAAAGGGCCATGCCCGGTGCCTTGCGGCTTACACATGCTGTGCCCGCACAGCTTGAAGAATAATATCTTAAAATGTGAGAGGCGGCCGGAGCAAACTCCAAGCCGCCTGCAAAAGATTAGTCCAGAGCCTTGAGGCTGTCGGCTGACATCTTACCGCTTTTGCGGTCTGCGACGAGCTCGTAGCTCACCTTCTGACCTTCGCGAAGATCGCCAAGGCCGGAGCGCTCTACAGCGCTGATATGGACGAATGCATCAGTTCCACCGTTATCCGGTGCTATAAATCCAAAGCCCTTCTGGACATTGAACCATTTTACGGTTCCCGTAGCCATGGAAACCCCTTTCAGTAATATATAGTTTCTGCTGCCCGCATTGCTGCGAACTGTCGAAATCGCACTGTTTTCCGGAAAGATTATGTCGGCCCAACGCGAATAAATCCGCACGAAGTCAAGTTATCTGGCCATCTATCGACCCGCGCATAATGACTGAAGCTGGGCGAATTACAAGACAAATCTGCAATTTTATAAAAATAATAAAATAACTTAAGTATGCACCCTGTAAAAGCCGCCTGAGCTGGCACATATCATGCCCCGCATGATGTGCGCAGGTGCATCGAAGACACCCGCTGACCTGTTGGCCTAAAACCGGTCACACCCATGTTTCAGGGTGTTTCACGCCATATTGAAGGATGCCGCCGCCATGCTATGTGTAGGCTTAAACCCAAAGCGAAAGCCCGACATGCTCAACCCGAACGCGCCCCTGCAACGCCTGATGGATGCCCCGATGCGACCCGGCACCATTCAATGGATCGGGCTGCGGCCCAAGCGCCATGCGCCGGTTTTGTCCTGCACCCATGCGATGCTTGACCCCGTTCAGGGCCTGATTGGCGATCATTATTCCAACAAAACAACAGGCGCGCGTCATGTCACTTTGATCGAGGCGGAGCAACTGGCGGCGATGGCCTCTTATCTTGGCCTTGACGCGGTTGCCCCGCAGGATGTGCGGCGCAACATTGTCGTGTCCGGCCTCAATCTGCTGGCCCTGAAGCACAAACGCTTCCGGCTGGGAACGGCGGTGCTGGAAATGACCGGCGAGTGTCACCCCTGCTCACGCATGGAGGCCACATTTGGCAGCGGCGGCTATAATGCCATGCGCGGACGCGGCGGCATAACAGCGCGGGTGCTGCAGGGCGGAGAGATAAACTTGCGTGATTCGCTGATTGTTGAGCAAAATCATGCCCCGACATGAAAAACAGAGCGTGATATTTTAACATCATCCGCATAAATTCGCTCTGATCTGCCCGGCCCTACCCGTTTCAGGCTTCTTTGCGGGGTGCTGTGATTGTGCTAAGGCGCTGTGAAATGGTATGAGCATGATTTAGATCTGAAAGAACCGAAATGTGCGGATGGGAGCTGTTGTGAATTTTTTGATCCGGCCTTTGCAAAGGCTTGCAGGAAAGAATGCTTCTGTAATCCGGCGTCTTTTTGCCGAGAATTTCGGACATTACTGGAAACAGTATGTCCTTACCGGTATCTTTATGAGCATGGTGGCCGGCAGCACCGCAACCTCAGCCTGGATCATGCGCGACGTGGTCAATGCCATGCTGGTCAAACATGAAATGTCCCTGTTGCTGCCCTTATGCCTTCTGATTATTGGCGTGTTTGCGGTCAAGGGGTTCGCAACCTATGCACAGGATGTCACGCTCGGGCGCATCGGCAACCGTATTGTGGCCGATGTGCAGAAGCGGGTCTATCGGCATGTTCTGAATTTTGGTCTGGAATATTTCACCAATTCCCCCTCCAGCGAGCTGATCATGCGGGTGTCCGGCGGGGCCAATTCGGCCCGCGACGTCATGAACATGGTGGTGATGAGTCTGGGGCGCGACCTGCTCACCCTGATCGGGCTGATTTCGGTCATGCTGATCCAGGCCCCGTTTCTGACACTGATCACACTTATCATTGCGCCTGTGGCCATTTTTGGTGTCTCCAACATCATCAAGCGGGTGCGCCGCGTGATGGCGCAGGAATTCACCCTTGCCACCCGCTCCCTGCAACTTTTGCAGGAAACCGTGCATGGCGCCCGCATCATCAAAAGTTTCAATCTCAGCCCGTTCATGCGGGGTCAGATGGATAATGCTGTCACCGCTCTGGAAGCGCGCGCCAACCGCATGGTGTCCCTGCAGGCGCGCTCCAGTCCACTGATGGAGTCGCTTGGCGGCGTGGCCATTGGCATGATTTTGCTTTATGCGGGCTGGGCCTCGGCCGATGGCAAACAGACCCCGGGCGATTTCATTTCCTTTCTGACCGCGTTTCTCTTTGCCTATGAACCGGCCAAACGGCTGGCCCGCCTGCAGCTCAACCTTGAATCCAGCCTGTTTGGTGTGCGCATGATGTTTGATGTGCTGGATACGCCACCCGCCCAAACCGAAAGCGACAGCGGGCTGCATCTTGCCGCGACACAAGGCAACCTGAAATTTGAAAATGTCAGTTTTGGCTATAAGGCCAATCAGCCGGTGCTGCGCAACATTGACCTCGACATTCACCGCAACAGCAAAACCGCACTGGTTGGCCCTTCCGGCGGTGGAAAATCGACAATTTTTGCATTGATCCAGCGCTTTTATGACATTGATACCGGCACAATCCGGCTTGATGATCACGATATACGCACGCTTTCCACCACCAGCCTGCGCGAGCATATCGCCTTTGTCAGTCAGGACACCTATCTGTTTGCCGGCACCATCCGCGACAATATCCGCATTGGCCGGCTCAATGCCAGCGATGCCGAAATTGAGGCTGCCGCCAAAGATGCCTTCGCCCATGATTTTATCATCGAGCTCAAACATGGCTATGACACGGATGTGGGCGAGAACGGAGTGCAGCTTTCCGGCGGCCAGCGCCAGCGCATTGCCATTGCCCGCGCCATGCTGAAGGCCGCGCCGATCCTGCTGCTGGATGAAGCCACCTCCGCTCTCGACAGCCAGTCTGAACATATTGTGCAAATGGCCTTTGACCGCCTGATGCAGGGGCGCACCACATTGGTTATCGCCCATCGCCTGAGCACAGTGCTCAATGCCGATCGCATTCTGGTGCTGGATGGCGGTCATATTATAGAGTCCGGCACCCATGACCAGCTGCTCGGTCACGGCGGTCTCTATGCGCGGCTTTATCATCACCAGTTTGAGGATGAGGCGGTGCAAAAGACGGCCTGAACCGCTCCGCTGCGCGCGTTTACAGGCCCTCTTCATCGCACAAGCCATGAAACGTCACGGCCCGCAATCCGAGTTCCGTTCAGCCCCCGCTTTGATTGCGCTGCGCCTCAGCCTGTAGCTGCGCCAGAACACGGGGCAAAAGGTCTGGCAGATCATCGGCAATCAGGCCTGCACCAAACAGGCTGGCGGCAGCGCCATGCAGCCAGACACCAGCCGCCGCCGCCAGAAACGGCGTCATGCCCTGAGCCAGCAAGCCGAGAATCAGGCCGCTCAGCACATCGCCCGAACCCGCCGTGGCGAGGGTGGGCGGGGCATTACTGTTGATGATGGCGCGGCCATCAGGCGCGGCAATGATGGTGTCACTACCTTTAAGCACAATCACCGCACCGCTGACACGCGCAGCCCTGAGCGCGCGGGTGAGCTTGTCGCCGGTTGTGTCAAACAGCCGCCCGAACTCGCCCTCATGCGGGGTCAGCACACAGGGGCTGCGAATCGCCTGAAACAGATCGGCGGGCCTGTCCTGAAACAGGCTCAAGGCATCGGCGTCCAGCACGGCAGCGATTTCTGTGCCCAGCACGCAGAGCACCTTGCGGCGTGTGTCCTCTGTCCGCCCCGCGCCGGGGCCAACCAGCATGGCGGTGAAGCGTTTGTCCTGCACCAGCGCCGCAAAATCAGCTTCGCCGCTGAGCGGGTGCACCATGATGGACGTGAGCGCGCTGGCATAAATGGCAAAGGCCATGTCCGGCACGGCGATGGTCACCAGCCCTGCACCACTGCGCGCCGCCGCCCGCGCGCTGAGCCTTGCCGCGCCGGTCATGGGATAACCGCCCGTAATCAGCGCATGGCCACGATGATATTTATGGCCGTGCCGTGCGGGCTGCGGCAGGGCGCTGCGCCAGAGCGCGGGATTGTTGTCCTGAAAGCGCGGCGCGATGGCGTCCAGCACATCCGCATGAATGCCAATATCCGCCACCACGATCGTGCCGCAATAATCCCGCCCGGGTTGCAGCAGATGCCCCGGCTTTTTGCGAAAAAAAGTTACGGTCAGGGCGGCGGGCGCAGCACCAAACACCTCGCCCGTATCCCCCATCAGGCCGGAGGGCACATCAACCGCGACACAAATCCGCGTGCTGCGCGCGACCTCAGCCAGAACCTCGGCCACAAGACCGGTTAAAGGCCGGTCAAGACCCGCACCAAACAGCGCATCGACCACCAGTTCGGCGCCGTCCAGAGCGGCAAGGCTCAAAGGCTCAACCGGCCCGCGCCAGAGCGCGGCATGGTCGGCGCTTTCGCCCTTCAGCGCCGTGGGCGCAACCAGACAGGCAATCCGCACCGCCCAGCCCGCCTGCGCCAGAATGCGGGCAATGACAAAGCCGTCACCGCCATTTTTGCCCGGCCCGCACAGCACCAGCACGGGACGCCGCGCCCAGCGCCGCATGATTTCCAGCGCTGCGGCTTTACCCGCAGCCTCCATCAACGCAAAACCGCTCAGGCCCGCGTCAATGGTGCGGGCGTCGGCCTCGCCCATCTGCGCCACAGTGAGAAGGCTATGGTCAGTGGCCACCGATTAAAGCCTTTAACACAGCGGGCAGGATCAGTGCCGTCACCAGCGCGTTCATGCCCATGGCAATGCCGGCAAAAACAGCGGCAACAGGACTGACATTCAGCGCCCGCGCAATGCCTATGCCATGCGACGCCAGCCCAACAGCAAAGCCCCGTGCCGCAAAATCCTTGATTTTCAAGGCATTGAACAGGGGCGTCACCATCACGGCACCTATGACACCGGTCACCATCACCATGGCAGCGGTGAGCGAGGGAATGCCTCCCAGATCCTGCGAAATGGCCATAGCCACCCCCGCTGTCACGGATTTGGGCGCAATGGACACCAGAACCGGCTGCGGCACCCCCATCAGCATGGCAATGCCGACAGCCGAGACAATCGCGGTCAGTGATCCGCCAAGCAATGCCACCAGCATCGGCCAGACATTGCGCCGCACCAGCCCGAAATTGCGATAAAACGGCACGCCCAAAGCCACTGTGGCCGGGCCCAGAATGAAATGCACAAACTGGGCACCGTTAAAATAGGTCTGATAATCCGTGCCGGTGGCATAAAGCAGGCTGGCAACCATGACAATGGCCAGCAAAACCGGATTGACCAGCGGATTGCGCTTTGAGCGGCGCGCGCAATCATCAGCCACAAGCCAGCAAAGCAGAGTCACCGTCAGCCAGAACAAGGGCGTGGTGGAGAGATAAACCCAGAGGCGGAACGGGCTCATGGTGCATTATCCTCCATGCCAAGCCCGCGCTTGACCGCAATAAACAGATATACCGTCACCAGCAGGGTCAGCAGGGTTGAGCCAATCAGAGCTATGGCCAGAGCAAGGCCATGCGCGCCGATCAGCCCCAAATATTGCACCACGCCCACACCGGCAGGCACAAAAAACAGCGCCAGATTGCCCAGCACCCCGTCGGCCACACGGCCCAGATCACTGGCCGTGAGCTGCGCCGCATTAAAGGGGCGAAAGCGGTTCCACCCTAGCAGGCCCGCCACCAGAAAAGCGAGGCCCAGAACCGGCCCCGGCACGGGCATATTCAGCGTTCGCGCACAAATTTCGCCCATAAGCTGACAGAAAAGCAGCAGTGCAAAACCACGGATCATTCTCTCGCCCCATTTCACGCCCCGGTGCGGGCGGAATCATGCTGCCATATTTTTACAGGCTCCGCATCAGGCCTTTGGGGTGAAGGGTGCAGGACGGCGGCCCATATTCTGACGCTCCAGCATCCAGCCCGGATATTCGGAGGCCAGCGCGCTGACCTTATCCAGCGCCTGCATGTCCAGCGCATCCAGCCGGAGATTGACAGCCGCCAGATTTTGCTCCAGCTGCTCCAGCCGCTTGGCGCCGATAATCACACTGGTGACAAAAGGCTTGGCCAGCACCCATGCCAGCGCCACTTCGGCCACACTCACCTGATGTTTAGCGGCAATCTCCCGCATCACCGCCACACAGTCCCAGGCGCGGTCTTTGTTGACGGGTGGAAAATCAAAGGCATCGCGGCGGCCCTTGCTGTTGCTGGCGGCTGTGCCCGCCGTTGCGTCGGGGCCATATTTGCCGGACAAAAGCCCGCCCGCCATAGGCGACCACACCATCAGCCCCAGCTGTTCTTCCTGCATGAAGGGCACAATTTCGCGTTCAAGATCACGTCCGGCAATCGAATAATAGGCCTGCACGGTCTCAAAACGGGCAAAACCGCGCTTTTCGGAAATGCCCAGCGCCTTGGCCATGCGCCAAGCCTGCCAGTTGGAAACGCCAATATAACGCACCATGCCAGAAGACACGAGATCATCCAGCGCGCGCAGGGTCTCGTCGATCGGCGTCACCGTGTCCGTGCCATGAATCTGGTAAAGGTCGATGTGGTCGGTCTGCAACCGCTCCAGACTGGCCTTGACACTGTCCATCAGATGCCCGCGCGAGGCACCGCGGTCATTCGGCTTATCGCTCATCAGGCCGAAAGCCTTAGTGGCAATCACCACATCCTGCCGCCGCACACCGACATTGCGCAGGGCCTGACCCAGCAACCGCTCGGAATCGCCAAAGGAATAGACATCGGCCGTATCAATGAAATTGACCCCCGCCGCCAGCGCCCGCCCGACAAGCGCATCCGCCGCGCCCTGATCAACATCGGCAATCATGCCCCAGTTGCCCGCGCCGCCCGCCGCGCCAAAGGTCATGGTGCCAAGGCACAATTCAGAGACAAACAATCCGGTGCGGCCAAGCTGATTATAACGCATGAGGAATCTCCATAAAATGAACATCTGATATGGGGCGAAATTATCACAAAATAACGAATGCAGAAAATATAAGAATGAGAACCCCCGCTGTGCACATGAAATCTCCCGCACTGGCTGAAAAGCCATTGCCTCACATTAAGCGACAGCCTATGCAGGCGAATAAATTCCTCTGTTCAAGGCTCAGAAATGCCCTCCCGTTTTGCCCGTGATGCGATTATCCTTGGTCTGCTCTCCGCCATCGGCCCTTTTGCCATTGATATGTATCTGCCGGCCCTGCCCACCATTGCGGCAGATCTGAAGGTCTCGACCGCCGCGACACAAATCACCCTGATGGCGTTTTTTGTTACCTTTGGCCTGTCGCAACTGGTCTATGGCCCGGCGGCCGACATTTGGGGCCGCAAAATGCCGCTTTATGTCGGGCTGGGAATTTTTATTCTGGCCTCGCTCGGATGCCAGTTCAGCGCGGGCATTTCGCAGCTGATTCTGTTTCGCGCTCTTCAGGGTCTGGGCGCTGCGGCGGTTATGGTGATTCCGCGCGCCATTATCCGTGATCTGCATACGGGTGTGGATGCCACACGGCTGATGTCTCTGGTGATGCTGGTGATTTCTGTCTCGCCCTGCCTTGCGCCGCTCACCGGCAGCGGGCTGATTGCTGCGCTGAGCTGGCGTGCGATTTTTGCGGCTGTGGCCTTTATTGCAGTGCTGGCTTTGGCCATGACGTTTTTTGCACTGGAAGAAACCCGCCCTGTTCATCAGCGTGTCGCCTCAAGCTGGAGCGCTATTTTCCGGGCCTATGGCTCTTTGCTGACCCATGGCCGCTTTCTCAGCCTCACCTTTATGGGCGGCTTTGCCATGGCCAGTTTTTTCGTGTTTCTGGCCAGTTCCTCCTTTGTCTATATTGACCATTATGGCCTCAGCCCGACGCAGTTCAGTCTGGCCTTTGCGGTCAATGCCATGGCCTTTATCGGTGCCTCGCAATTTTCAGCACCGCTGGCCAAGCGCTTTGGCGTTGCGCCGGTGATTTCGGCTGCGGTGAATTTTTATGCAGCCATGGCCTTGCTGATGTGTCTGGTGACACTGGCCGGCGTGGACAGTCTGCCGGTGCTGATGGCGCTGCTGTTCATGACCTTTGGCGGTCTGGGGCTTGTGGTGCCCGCCAGCATGGTGCTGGCGCTGGAGGATCACGGCCCGATAGCCGGCATGGCCTCGGCTCTGGGCGGCACCCTGCAAATGGTGACCGGCGCAATGGTGATTGCGGCCATGAGCCCGTTTTTCGGCGGCAGTGTATTGCCGATGGTGATCACCATATTTCTGGCGTCCCTTTGCGCTTTTTCGCTGTCAAGACTGACCTTTGCGCAAAGGAAAATATAATAATATGATAAAAATGTCTTAGAATAATATTTTTTATTTCTTTATATGGGTATCTTTAATACTAAAGACTTAGTCATAAATTTTTAATGAAGCATAGCCTTCTGCTGAACCTGCTCTATGATTGTATACAATCAGCCGAGTCAAAGAACTCGGGCTTGACAGGGAGAGGCTCAATCTATGACACATGCAAACACCCAAACCGGTGGGGTGCTGGATCGTTCCCACACAATCGCGAAGCCCGGATTTAACCGCTGGCTGGTGCCACCTGCCGCACTGGCCGTTCATTTGTGCATCGGCATGGCCTATGGATTCAGCGTGTTCTGGCTGCCGCTGAGTCAGGCGATTGGCATTTCCAAGCCGCTGGCCTGCGCGGCGGATGCAGGCATTCTCAATGCCTTGTTCACCACCACCTGTGACTGGAAGGTCTCGGAACTGGGCTGGATGTACACGCTGTTTTTCGTGCTGCTGGGTTCTTCTGCCGCGATGTTTGGCGGCTGGCTGGAACGGGTGGGCCCGCGCAAGGCGGGTTTTGTCGCCACATTGTGCTGGTGCGGCGGCTTGTTGATTTCGGCCTTCGGGGTTTATGTGCATCAGCTCTGGATGCTCTGGCTCGGCTCCGGCGTGATTGGCGGCATTGGCCTTGGCCTTGGTTATATTTCCCCCGTCTCCACGCTGGTCAAATGGTTTCCTGACCGGCGCGGCATGGCCACCGGCATGGCGATCATGGGTTTTGGCGGCGGTGCGCTGGTCGGCTCGCCGCTGGCGGTGGAGCTGCTCAACCACTTTAAGGACGCCACCTCTGTGGGTGTCTGGCAGACATTCACCATTATGGCGGCGATTTATTTTGTTTTCATGATGGCGGGAACATTTGGCTATCGCATACCGCCCGCCAACTGGCAGCCGGAGGGCTGGACCCCGCCCGATACATCGGACCACATGATCACCACCGGCCATGTGCATCTCAACAATGCGCATAAAACCCCGCAGTTCTGGCTGATCTGGGCCGTGCTGTGCCTCAATGTGTCAGCGGGTATTGGTGTGCTGGGCGCGGCCTCGCCGATGTTGCAGGAAATTTTCGGCGGTTCGCTGATCCACATGCCGGATCTGGGTTTTGCCGCGCTTGACCCTGACCAGAAAAAGGCGATTGCGGTGATTGCCGGTGGCTTTGTTGGCCTATTGTCTCTGTTCAACATTGGCGGCCGTTTCTTCTGGGCCTCGCTGTCGGACAAAATTGGCCGGAAAACCACCTATTACACCTTCTTCGTGCTGGGGATTGTGCTCTATGCAACCACACCCTGGGCGGCCCATGCCGGGTCACTGGCGATATTCGTGGCCTGTTTCGCGGTGATTCTGTCCATGTATGGCGGCGGCTTTGCCACTGTGCCTGCCTATCTGGCGGATATGTTCGGCACGCAGTTTGTCGGCGCCATTCATGGCCGCCTGCTCACCGCATGGTCAACGGCAGGCATTATCGGGCCGGTTGTGGTCAATTATATCCGTGAATTCAACAAAAATGCCGGCGTGCCTGCCGACAAGCTCTATGATTTCACGCTTTATGTGCTGGCGGGTTTTCTGGTGCTGGGCCTGATCTGCAATGCCCTGATCCGCCCTGTTGATCAAAAATGGTTCATGAGCGAAGCCGAGGTCGCGGCTTTGCAAAAGAACGGCAGCGAGACCGCACGCTCCGGCAGTCAGGGCATTGGCGCTGGCGGTCTTGATGCCTTCGCGGCTCTGGCCTGGGCGGCTGTCAGCATACCCGTGCTCTGGGGCATCTGGCGGGTGCTGAAACAGGCCGTGGTGCTGTTTGGCTGAGGCGGACGTTCACACAATATCAAGGGGGCCATTCCGGCCCCCTTTTTTATGATGTTTGCCTTGGAGTTAAAACCCGCTATAGCTTGCGCCTGCTGTTTTGAGGGTTCCGGAGTACAAATGCCGCCTGTTCTGAATGTGTCCGGCCTGACCAAGATCTATGGTGCGCAAAGGGCTGTCGATCATTTATCGTTTCAGGTTCATGCCGGTGAGATTGTCGGCCTGCTCGGCCTCAATGGCGCAGGCAAAAGCACCACAATCAATATGATTTTAGGCGTGCTTGAGCCCAATGAGGGCCGGATTGTCATTCAGGGCCATGATGTGGCGCGCGAACGGCAGGCGGCGCTGCAATGCACCAATTTTTCGGCTGTCTATGCGCCTTTGCCCGGTAATCTGACGGTTGAGCAAAATTTGCGCATTTTCGGCATGATTTATGCTGTGCCGTCCTTGCAGGCGCGCATTGAGCAGGTGCTGGCCGAATATGACCTCACAGGGTTCCGCACGACGCGCTGCGGATTTCTCTCTTCGGGCGAAAACAGCCGCGTGCTGCTGGCCAAGGCCATGCTCAACAGCCCGCAGCTTCTGCTGCTGGACGAGCCCACCGCCTCGATTGACCCCGCCAATGCGCAGGACATCCGCCGTCACATTCAGGCCTTTGCCAAAAAACGCAATGGTGCCGTGCTCTGGACCAGCCATAATATGTATGAGGTGGAAGAGGTGTGTGACCGTATTCTCATTCTCTCGCATGGCCGGATTTTGCTGGAAGGCGACCCGAAAACCCTGCCCGCCGCCCATGGCAAAGCCACATTGGAAGCCCTTTTTGTTGAAATTGCCCGCGACAGCGTGCCCGACGGGCTGAATGCCGGAGAGCGGTCATGACCATACACCGGATCGCCGCCATTGTTCTGCGGCAATATTATCTGCTGCGCGGCAGCCCCTCGCGCCTGCTGCCGTTGTTTGCCTGGGTGGCGATTGATATTGTGCTCTGGGGCTTTTTCACCCGCTATCTGGATGAGATCAGCCCCTCCGGCCTTGGCACATTTGCGGCGCTGCTGGGGGCCGTGCTGCTGTGGGATTTTCTCACTCGCGTCATGCAGGGCGTGACCATGGCGTTTTTTGAGGATGTGTGGTCGCGCAATTTCCTCAATTTTTTTGCCACCCCGCTGCATATTGGCGAATATATTGCCGGACTGGTGGTGACAGGCATCATCACCAGCCTGTTTGGTTTGACAGCAATGATTCTGGTGGCCAGTCTGGTGTTTGGCCTGTCTTTTGCCGCCTATGGGCTGGCGCTGCTGCCCTTCATGCTGGTGCTGTTTTTATTCGGGCTGGCGCTGGGCATTCTGGGCTCCGCGCTGGTGCTGCGGCTGGGCCCGGCGGCGGAATGGCTGATCTGGCCAATTCCGGCCATTCTCTCGCCCTTTGCCTGCGTGTTTTATCCGCTGAACGTCTTGCCGGTCTGGATGCAGGCCATCGCCAGGCTCATGCCTGCCTCTTATGTGTTCGAGGCGATGCGGGCGATAACGCAGCGCCATGAATTTATGACCATGCCGCTGATGGTCGCGCTGGCTTTGGCGTCAGCCTATCTCATGGGCGCGGTGCTGGTGTTTATCTCGGTGTATCGCATGGCGGTGCGCTCCGGCCTGATCGCGCGCTACAGTGCCGAAGCGGTGAATTAGCCCGATCCGGATGCGGCCAGATCTGCGTGGCTGAATTGTTCCAGCAGGGCCTGAAGCCCGGGTTCATCGACAAGGGAAGCCGCCTCAAAGGGCGAGGTCCAGAGCTGCTGCCGCATGTTGCTTTCGCGCCATTGAATCGCCTGAGACCTGTATTCAAGCAGAAAAACCTCCACGCGCACCACATCAAAATGGCTGGCGCGCCGCTTGAAATAAATAAAATGGCCATAGGGTTTGGACTGAATCACGCCTATGGCACCTGCCTCTTCCAGCGCCTCCTGCGCGGCGGCCTCATGCGGTTTTTTGCCTTTCATCGGCCAGCCTTTGGGAATGATCCAGCGGCCTGTATCACGCGAAGTGACCAGCAAAACCTCAAGCGCACCCGACTCAACCCTGCGCCAGATGAGGGACGCATATTGAACAAAGCCGGTCTCGATTATATTTTTTGCAGGTCGCCCTTTGGCCTTCATCGTGATTCGTCACTCCAAGGGATTGAATGTGCAATAAAAATTTGATTTATCAAATGACAATTTGGTGGCACATCACTTTCCTCAGCATCACCCCATAGCGCTTGGATTAAAAATCCGCTATCTGTTGAAAAATATGCGCCGGACACCCCGACAGGCTGATTGAACACTCAATTGGTGGTTGCCTTGGGGGCCGGACAATAGGTTTTAAAATTCCCTGATGGCTTTTCCTTCTGTTCACCCCGCCCTTGACCGCGCTCTGACCAAACGCGATTATCTTGACCCAACCCCTGTTCAGCTTGCCGTACTGGAAGCACAGGCGTCAGACAAGGATTTACTTGTCTCCGCACAAACAGGCTCCGGCAAGACGGTGGCTTTTGGTCTGGCTATGGCCACCACTCTGATCGGCGAGGCCGAGCGCCTGCCGCAGGCGGCCGAGCCTCTGGCTCTCATTATTGCGCCGACCCGCGAACTGGCGCTGCAGGTGCACCGCGAATTGCTCTGGCTTTATGCTGAGGCGGGCGCGCGCGTGGTCTCCTGTGTTGGCGGCATGGATTCGCGCGCCGAACAGCGGGCGCTGGCCGCAGGCTGTCACATTGTGGTGGGTACGCCCGGGCGTTTGCGCGACCATCTGGAGCGCGGCAAGCTCGACCCGTCGAAATTGCGCGTTGTGGTGCTGGATGAAGCCGATGAAATGCTCGATCTGGGCTTTCGTGAGGACTTGGGCTTTATTCTGGAAGCGGCACCGGAGACGCGCCGCACGCTGCTGTTTTCAGCCACATTGCCGCGCGAGATCGTGGCACTGGCCCGCCAGTACCAGCATGACTCCGTGCGTATTGACACATTGGTGCGCAATCAGCCGCATGGCGACATTGAATATCGTGCCATCCGCATTGCGCCCAATGAGCTGGAACATGCCATTGTCAATATTCTGCGCTTTTTTGATACGGGTGCGGCGCTGGTGTTTTGCGCCACACGCGAGGGCGTGCGCCATTTGCAGGCCTCGCTGCTGGAGCGCGGCTTCGGGGCTGTGGCTTTATCGGGCGAGCTGAGCCAGAACGAGCGCAGTCATGCGCTTCAGGCCTTGCGGGACGGGCGCGCCCGCGTTTGCGTTGCCACCGACGTGGCGGCCCGCGGCCTTGACCTGCCCGACCTTGGTCTGGTGATTCATGCCGATCTGCCCAACAACCGCGAAACGCTGCTGCACCGCTCTGGCCGCACCGGCCGCGCTGGCCGCAAGGGGCTGTGTGTTCTCATGGTGCCCTATACCAAGCGCCGCCGCGCCGAGAGCCTGCTGTCGCAGGCCGGTGTGGCCGTGACATGGTCGGGCCCGCCATCAGCCGCGGAAATCCGCACCAAGGATCAGGAGCGTCTGGTCAATGATGCGGTTTTTGCCGAGGAGCCAACTGAGGATGATCTGGCTCTGGCCAAAATTCTCTTGGAAAAGCGCAGCGCCGAGGAGCTGGCCACCGCATTGGCCCGTTTCTACCGTGCCCGCCTGCCCGCCCCTGAAGATCTGTTCGACAGCCCGCAGGCCGAACGCGCCGCCCCGCCGGAGCGCCGCAAACGCCATGAGCCGCTGCATCAGGATTATGCCGGTGACAGCGCACCCTTGTCGGGCGAGCATGTCTGGTTCAGCCTGAACATTGGCCGCGATAAAAATGCCGATCCGAAATGGCTGATTCCGCTGATCTGCCGTCATGGCCATATAACAAAACGCGAAATCGGCTCGATCAAGATTTTCGACCGCGAGACCCGCTTTGAAATCGCGCAGGAATATGCGGGCAAATTTGCCGCCGCCGCCCGCCAGACCGGCGATAAGGACATTAAAATCGAACCCGCCACATCGGCCATGCCGATGAAGCCGGCCCGTCGCGGCCCGCCGCCGGAGCGCAGCGAGGTGCGGCGCGATGCCCGCCCCGATACGCGGCCCGAGCGCACGGGCAAGCCGTCCTATCCACCTAAAAAGCCGCCCTTCGCGGGTAAAGGCGATGGTGCGCCCAAAAAATATGGCGCGCCCAAAGGTGAAGGTTATAAGGGCAGTGATTTCAAAAAACGTCCCGACAAAGGCGGCGCAAAACCGCCGCGTGACCGCTAAATCCGCAGGCTTGCCGCATGAGCCTTGCTGACCATCTGGCGCAAACCACAGGCACATTGATGTTGACGCGCGACCCCATGATGCACACCATGGGGATGCAGCTCATTGACATCGCACCGGGCTCTGCCCGCGTCTCGATGCGGGTGCATGAGAACATGACCAATGCGCTGGGGCTTTGCGCGGGCAGCGCCATGTCCGCGCTGGCGGAAAGCTGCTTCCTGCTGGCCGCCAACAGCCATAATCAGCGCGCGGTGACGCATAGCGCCTCCATCCAGCATATTTTACCGGCAAAGGCCGGTGAAACGCTGCTGGCCATGGCCTCCGAGGTCAGCCGGACCAGCCGCAGCGGGTTTTATCATGTTGAAATCCGAAATGAATCCGGTGCTTTGGTGGCTGATTTTCAGGCGCAGGCCCGCTTCGTGCGCGGAACATGGGTGCAGGCCTTCGCGCCTTAAGCGGCGCTGCGCCGTTCCAGCCAGGCTCCTGTTATGCCCGCAAGGCTGATCATGGCCGCCCCCAGCAAGGTGAGCAGGCCCGGCACCGCACCTGTGGACAAGAAGCCGAGACATCCGGCAAAGACCAGCTGAATATAGCTGAAGGGCGCAGCCACTGAAACCGGCACATTGCGATAGGCGGCGATCAGCGTGACATTGGCCAAGGCTGCCGAGAGGCCAACAACCAGAGTCGGAGCACAATCCTGCCAGACCAGCGGCACCCAATTCCACGGGAGCACGGCTGTCAGCACGGCAAAACCGACCAGCGCCGTATAGACCAGCATGGACATCTGGGCTTCGCGCGCCATAAAGCGGGTGGATATAATGCCAAGGCCCGACATCAGGGCCGAGGTGAGGGGCAAAAGCGAAGCCCATTGAAAGGCGCTGGTGCCGGGCTGGGCAATGACCAGCACGCCGCCAAGACCCACCGCCGCCAGCAGCCAGTGACGCGCGCTCACATGCTCGCCCAAAATAGGCGCCGAAAGCGCCATGATGATAAAGGGTGCCGAAAATGCAATCGCCGTGGCATCGCCGATGGGCAGAAGCGGCAGGCACATGACAAAGCTGATGGCTGAGCTCACAGTGAACAGGCCCCGGGCCATCTGCCAGCCCAGCATCTGCGTTTTCAATGCTTTGACAAAATTCTGTCTCTGCCACAGCAGCAAAAACAGCACAAAGCTGGCATAGCGCAGCCATGCAACCTCAAGCGGTGGTATATGGCGCGTTTGAACCTGCGAAAATATATCCGAAATGGCAAAAAACAAAGCTGTCAGCACAACAGCAAAAATAGCGCGGGGAACCGCCCGTCTCATTTCTGTCTGAGCATTCATACAGGCGGCCCCTTGTGGTTTAGAGCATGCTGTTTTGAGGTGGAAACACACTGTGAGCGTTCCTTCTCCCCTCACCTTAAGGAGGCCGCAGGCCGTCTCGAAGGATCAACGGGGAGAAGGACTAAGATGAGGGGCTTGGAATCATAAAAATGCCCCTCACCCCACCCTCTCCCCGCCAGCGGGGAGAGGGTGACGGTTCCATCTAAAGGCAACAGACTCTAGATCAGCCGCCATCCGCGACAAAACCAGCGGCCACAATGGCGGCACTGGCCGCAGCCTCGTCATTGTCCGACGTATCGCCCGAAACCCCCACAGCGCCGAGAATCTGTTTGTTCGCATCCCGGATCAGCACGCCGCCGGGCACCGGCACCATGCCGTTTTCGGCCAGTTCGACAGCAGCGCCCATGAAATGTGGCCGTTCAATGGCCATGGCGTGCTGGCGGCGCGTGCCGATACCCAGCGCCACTGCGCCATAGGCTTTGCCGGTGGCAATTTTCCAGCGCAGCAAGGGGCACCCGTCTTCCGCCACCAGTGCCATCATCGCACCGCGCGCATCAAAAACAGCAACGGCCATCGGATTAAAATTCTTCTCGCGGCAAAATTTCAGCGTGTCCGCAATGATGTTCCGGGCAATGGCAGAGGTGAGGGACATAGCAGGCTCCTTAATATTCATCAGAGACTGTATTGCGTTGGCGCGGGGCAAAGGTCAAGTATTCTGCACCATATCGAATGGGCATGAACATTGACATTTTATGCGCCTGCGCAAACATAGCGCCCTCACACCTGCAAAAGAAGCCTTCCATGCCCGAATTGATTGCCCTTGGCGAACCGATGTTTGAACTCAACCAGACGCAGGGGCGCGATTATCTGCCCGGCTTTGGCGGGGATACGTCCAATGCCATCATTGCCGCCGCGCGGCAGGGGGCAAAATGCGGATATCTCACCGCGATTGGCGCGGACCGCTTTGGCCGTGATTTTCTCGATCTCTGGGCGCGTGAGGGGGTGGATACAACCCATGTGATGGTCAATCCGCAGGCCCCGACCGCCGTTTATTTTGTGCATCACGGGCCGCAGGGACATGAGTTTTCTTATCTGCGCGCCGGTTCCGCCGCCAGCCTCTATGGGCCGCAGGATGTGCCGGTTCAGGCCATAGAGGCGGCACGCTGCCTGCATGTATCGGGTATTTCACAGGCTATTTCGCACCGCGCGGCAGATGCCGTGTTTTGCGCCATGGACGCCGCCAGGGCTGCGGGACAATGGGTGTCCTATGACACCAATCTGCGCCTCAAACTCTGGCCGCTGAGCCGTGCCCGCGCCATTATTCATGAGGCGATGAAAAGCGCCACCATCGCCTTGCCGGGGCTGGATGACGCCGAGCAGCTTACCGGCCTGAGCGATCCGGATAAAATTGCTGATTTTTATCTGCATTTGGGCGCAAAAATTGTCGCGCTGACGCTGGGCAAGGCCGGCGCGCTGATTGCCACGCCCGACCAGCGCCAGCGGGTGCCGTCGATAGCGGTGAAAGCTGTGGATGCCACCGGCGCAGGCGACACGTTTGACGGCGCCTTTCTGGCCGAATATTTGCGCTGCAATGATCCATTTCAAGCAGGGCGCTATGCCAATGTGGCCGCCGCGCTCTCAACACAGGGCTATGGGGCCATTGCACCCATCCCGACGCGCGCGGAAGTAGAAGCCCGGCTCAATAGGGGATAGGCCTGCCATCCGCCTGAACCTGCACCGCCGCACCGACCGACCAGTTGGCATTGATCTGAAATCGAAGCCTGCGCCCACCACAGGCGCGGCTTTCAGCCCGCCACTGCCGGCAAACAGACTGTTCAGCGAATCCCCTGCCGAAGCCGACAGGCCGGAGGTGGCTTTGGTTAAAACCGTGCCAACCGTCACATAGGGTTTAAGCTGCCCCATATCATAGCCCAGCTTGATCTGACTGCTGGCAAAATCCACATTTTTATAAGGACTGCCCACCAGCGTATAGGGCACATATCCCGCTGCGGCACTGACACCGATTGTCCAGTGACTGTCCAATGCGCGGTCATAGGCGACAAAACCGTCGGCACCGGCACGGGCCTTCTGACTTTTAGAAAATTGCGTGATAAATTCAGAGCCAAAGGAAAAACCCGTCCAAGGGGAAGGCGCATCAGCGCTGCCTTGGGCAAAAACCGGCACGGGAGCCTGCTCAGCATAAGCCGTGGATGCGGTGAGGCCGAAGGTTAAAACACTGGCAAAAATAATATGTGGTTTCATGAGCAAAACTTCATGCCGCATAAACGGCGATAAAATGACATTACGAATCAATTTTCAGCGCGGCGATAAAGGCCTCCTGCGGAATTTCAACCTTGCCAAACTGCCGCATTTTCTTCTTGCCGGCCTTTTGCTTGTCCAGCAGCTTGCGCTTGCGGGTGGCGTCGCCGCCATAACACTTAGCTGTCACGTCTTTGCGCAGGGCGCGGATGGTTTCACGCGCGATAATCTTGCCGCCAATCGCCGCCTGCACCGGAATCTGGAACATATGCGGCGGAATCAGCTCTTTTAATTTTTCCACCATCGCCCGACCGCGCAAATCCGCACGGTCGCGGTGCACCAGCATGGAGAGCGCATCCACCGGCTCGGCATTGACCAGAATCGACATTTTGACGAGGTCGCCCACGCGGTAATCGGTGAGATTATAGTCAAAACTGGCATAGCCTTTGGAAATGCTCTTCAGGCGGTCATAAAAGTCGAACACCACCTCGTTGAGCGGCAGTTCATAGGTCACCATGGCGCGCTTGCCGACATAGTTGAGGTCAATCTGCACACCGCGCCGCTCCTGACACAGCTTCAACACACCGCCTAAGTAGTCGTCGGGGGTGAGAATGGTGGCCTTGATCCAGGGCTCTGAGATGGTTTCAATCGCCATAATATCCGGCATATCCACCGGATTATGCAGGTCAATATGGCTGCCATCACGCAAAGCCAGTTCATAAATCACCGAGGGTGCGGTGGCAATCAGGTCAAGATTGAACTCGCGCTCCAGCCGCTCCTGAATGATTTCAAGATGCAAAAGTCCCAGAAATCCGCAGCGGAAACCAAAGCCCAGCGCCGCCGAGCTTTCCATTTCATAGGAAAAGCTGGCGTCATTGAGGCGCAATTTGCCCATGGCGGCGCGCAAATCCTCAAAATCAGCAGCATCCACCGGAAACAACCCGCAGAACACCACCGGCTGCGCGGGTTTAAAACCGGCCATCATCTCCAAACAGGGCTTGCGCTCATCGGTGATGGTGTCGCCCACGCGCGTATCGGCCACCTGCTTGATCTGCGCGGTGATAAAGCCGATCTCGCCGGGGCCAAGCTGCTCGCGGTCGTTCATTTTGGGGGTGAAAACACCAATTTTTTCAATCGTATAATGGGCGTCTGTGCCCATCATTTTGATTTTCTGGTGGCGCTTCATCACGCCGTCGATAATGCGCACCAGCACCACAACACCAAGGTAAGCGTCATACCAGCTATCGACCAACAGGGCTTTGAGCGGCGCGTCCTCGTCGCCCTGCGGCGGCGGCAAGCGCTTGACGATGGCCTCCAGCACGAGGTCAATGCCTATGCCGGTTTTGGCGGAAATGGGCACAGCGTCGGAGGCATCCAGCCCGATCACATCCTCGATCTGCTGTTTGATTCGCTCCGGCTCGGCGGCGGGCAGGTCGATTTTGTTGAGCACGGGCACAATCTCGTGACCCGCGTCCAGCGCATGATAAACATTGGCCAATGTCTGCGCTTCGACACCCTGCGAGGCGTCCACCACCAGCAGCGAGCCTTCACAGGCCGCCAGCGAGCGCGACACCTCATAGGCAAAGTCAACGTGGCCGGGCGTATCCATCAGGTTGAGAATATAGGTCTTGCCGTCCAGCGCCTTATATTCGAGGCGGACGGTCTGGGCTTTGATGGTTATGCCGCGCTCTTTTTCAATATCCATGGAATCGAGCATCTGCTCGCCCATGTCACGCAGGGCCACTGTGCCGGTTTGCTGAATCAGCCGGTCGGCGAGGGTGGATTTGCCGTGGTCGATATGGGCAACAATGGAGAAATTGCGGATAGTGTCAAAGCTATGTTTTGTCATAACAGCCACATAGCAGGGGCAGGGCCGTTTGTTAAGGACGAATTGTGTAAGGGGGAGAGAGAAATGCGCATAACGGGGGCGGCCAGCGCCCCCGTTGCTCTGAGGTTAGCCCGCAAATGTATAGGCGGTTTTCACGGTGGTGAAAAATTCCGCCGCATATTTGCCCTGCTCGCGCGGGCCATAGGACGAGCCTTTGCGCCCGCCAAAGGGCACATGATAATCGACACCGGCGGTCGGCAGGTTGACCATCACCATGCCTGCCTCGGCATGGCGCTTGAAATGCGAGGCATATTTCAGGCTGCTGGTGCAAATGCCGGAGGCAAGGCCAAATTCCGTATCATTGGCCAGATGCAGCGCCTCCTCATAATTTTTGGCGCGGATCACCGCCGCCACCGGCCCGAACACCTCCTCGCGGGCGATGCGCATGGTGTTGTCCACCTCAGTGAACAGCGCGGGCGCCATATAAAAGCCGGGAGTTTCGCGGTTGAGCAATTCACCGCCTGTCACCAGCCGGGCGCCCTCATCGCGGGCAATGTTGAGATAGGCCTGATCCTGATCAAGCTGGGCCTGATCCACCACCGGGCCGATATGGGTGCCGGCCTTCAAAGCGTGGTCAATGGTCAGGCCCTTGAGGCGCTCGGTCACAGCGGCGACAAACTGGTCGTGGATACCCTCTGTGACAATAATGCGTGAGGAGGCGGTGCAGCGCTGGCCGGTGGAGAAATAGGAGCCATTGACCGCCACTTCGACCGCCGTTTTCAGATCGGCGTCGTCCAGCACCACCAGCGGGTTTTTGCCGCCCATTTCAAGCTGGAATTTGGCCATGCGGCTGATGCAGGCCAGCGCCACCTTGCGCCCTGTGGCCACCGAGCCGGTGAAGGTGATGGCGGTCACATCCTTATGGCTGAGCAGGGTCTGCCCCACCACCGAGCCACGGCCCATGACAAGATTGAATGTGCCCTGCGGCAGACCCGCGCGGGAGATGATTTCGGCCAAGGCATAGCCGCAGCCGGGCACCAGATCTGCCGGTTTGAAGATCACGCTGTTGCCATAGCACAATGCGGGGGCGATTTTCCATGCCGGAATGGCAATGGGGAAATTCCACGGGCAGATGATGCCAATGACGCCCAAAGGCTCGCGCGTCACCTCCACATCGACGCTGGGGCGCACGGATGGCACTTTCTCTCCCGAAAGGCGCAGCGCCTCGCCAGCAAAAAAGGCAAAAATCTGCCCCGCGCGTGTCACTTCGCCAATGCCCTCTGGCAGAGTTTTACCTTCCTCGCGCGAGAGAAGCTGGCCCAATTCGTCCTTGCGGGCAAGAATTTCGACTGAAATTTTGTTCAGCGCATCAAAGCGCTGCTGCGGGGTTGAAACCGACCAGTGCCGGAAGGCGTGTTTGGCGGCGTCAATGGCGGCCAAGGTCTGGGCCTCATCGGCCTGCGCATAAGTACCGATCACGTCATTGGTGTCGGAAGGGTTGATGTTGAGCGTGATATTGGCACCGGCCACCCAGTCGCCAGCGATAAAATTGCGGTTCATATCGGTCATTCTAGGTCCTTACAAAAGTTTGCGGCGCGCAAGATTGCGCATGAGATGGCTCACCCCGAAGGTCCAGGGTGCGCATTGGGTGGAAAGCTGCATTCGGTTGATCAATGTCCCGAGGCTTTGTGTGGAAACGCTGACAATATCCCCGTTTTTATGGGTGAAGCCCTTGCCCGGCGCATCGCGGTCGGCGATGGGCGCAAACATCGTGCCCAGAAACAGCACGGCTCCATCGGCATATTGATGATGCGGCCCCAGCATCTGGCGCACCAGATCGGCAGGGTCGCGGCTGATTTTGTCCATTGAAGAGCCGCCCTCCAGCACAAAACCATCCTCACCCTCGACTTTCAGGTGAATATAGGCCTTGCGTGCCACATCCAGCGTGAAATCTTCATCAAAAAAGCGCAGGAAAGGCCCCAGCGCGCAGGAGGCATTGTTATCCTTGGCCTTGCCCAGCAACAGTGCCGAGCGGCCCTCGACATCGCGCAGGTTCACATCATTGCCCAAAGTTGCGCCGACAATCGCGCCGCTGCTGGCCACGCAGAGCACCAGTTCCGGCTCAGGATTGTTCCAGGTGGAGACCGGATGCAGCCCCGCATCGGCACCAAAACCCACCGCCGACATCGGCTGCGCCTTGGTGAAAATTTCAGCATCCGGCCCGATGCCCACCTCCAGATATTGCGACCATGCGCCCTGCGCGATCAGCATGGCTTTGAGCTGCATCGCCGCCTCGGAGCCGGGCTTGAGCTTTGAGAGGTCATCCCCGATGAGGCGGATGATTTCGGCGCGAAATCCGTCAGCCGCAGCCGCATTGCCGCGCGCTTTCTCCTCAATCACCCGCTCCAGCATCGAGGTGGCAAAGGTCACACCGGCGGCTTTGATGGCCTGAAGGTCTATGGGGGCCAGCAGATGGGGAAGGGCCGGATTGCGGCGCGCCTCAAATGAATTGGCCAGAATCTCCTGCACAGTGCCAATGATCTCCCCCGTTGCGGCACGCAGCGCGGCAGCAGGATCGGGTGTCTCGCACAGGTCGCGCATGGTGGCAAACTGCGCTGAAATATCAATCAGATGTTCCCCGCGCAGCGCACAGACCGAAGGGCCGGCCAGCTCTGGCCGCCACACCCGTGCGCTAAGTGCCGCCCTGTCCGCATCAAGGGGGAGGACATTATGCAAAGCCGATGCGTCAGAAGTCATGCACTCATCTCCTCATAGCGTCCGATCAACAGGAAACTTGACGCCGGAATATTGTCTGTTTAGCCTCTGACATGCTAGCACTCAAATACTATTTGCAAAAATCCTGAAATTGGTGGGTCGCATGGTCACAGGCAATAAAATCAACAGCCCGCCGTCCGTCCCCACGGGCCGCAGTGGTGCTGATGCTTATCCCGCGCAGCGCCTGTCCAAAGCCGAACATGTGTATCATCACCTGCGCGACGCCATTCTGGCGGGCACATTGGAGCCCGGCACTCTGATTGACAAGGCCCATCTGTGTGATGAACTGAATGTCTCTCGCTTTCCGGTAACCACGGCCATCAACCGGCTCGCCTTTGAGCGGCTGGTGGTGATCGAACCGCAGCATGGTTCCTTTGTTTCCAAAATCTCGGCGCAGGATGCTCGCGAATTTCTGATGATCCGCCGCGCTTTGGAGGCGGATATTGCCGCACAGGCGGCGGTTGCCTTGCCGCAGGAGGCGCGTGAGGCGCTGGCCCGCAATATCCGCTATCAGCACGCCGCCGCCGAGGCCGAGGACAGCACCGGTTTTTATGCGCTGGATGTGGACTTTCACCAGACCATTGTGTCTGGCCTCCGGCTGACCCAGAGCAGCGATATTCTCAAAGGTTTACGCGCCCATGCCGAGCGGGTGCGCCGCCTGCTGGCGCCGCCCAAAAGCCGTTTGCTTGCCATTTTCAACGAGCATAATGCGGTGTGGCAAAGCATAGAGGCGCGCAACGAGGCCGCCGCCGGCGCTGCCATGCGCGCGCATTTAAGCCAGACCATTGCCATTTTCGAGACGGTTGTGCGCGACCGCCCTGCCCTGTTTTCACTCAATTCCTGATCAAGAGACCCGAAATGACCCGTATTTTGCGCCTGCATAGCGATGATAATGTGATTGTGGCGGTTGAAACCCTCCAGAGCGGTGAGCTGGCTGAAGGGGTTGCGGCCCGCGCCCGTATTCCCAAGGGGCATAAAATGGCCATAAGCGCCATGGCCAAAGGCCAGCCTGTGCTCAAATTTGGCCAGATTATCGGCTTTGCCAGTGTAGATATTGCGCCCGGCGACTGGGTGCATGAGCATAATGTGGAAATGCAGGATTTTGCCCGCGATTATCAGTTTGCCGCGGCGGCCAAAGCTGAGGATATTTTGCCCCCCGCGCAGCGCGCCACCTTTCAGGGCTACCGCCGCGCCAATGGGTCGGTGGGCACCCGCAATTACATAGCCATTCTCACCAGTGTGAACTGCTCGGCCTCGGTGGCGCGCTTTATGGCGCGCGAGGTGGAGCGCTCCGGCATTCTGGCACAATATCCGAATATTGACGGCATTATTCCGCTGGTGCATGGCACCGGCTGCGGCATGGCCGCCAAGGGCGAAGGCTTTGACATTTTAAAGCGCACGCAATGGGGCTATGCCTCGCACCCCAATATTGGCGGGGTTTTGCTGGTGGGGCTGGGCTGCGAAGTGTTTCAAATCAGCCGCATGAAACAGGAATTCAACATTGTTGAGAATGACCTGTTCCGCACCATGACCATTCAGGACACGGGCGGCACCCGCAAAACCGTTGAGGCGGGTGTCGCGCGCATTATCGAAATGCTGCCTGCCGTCAATGCAGTGCAGCGCGAGACGGTTCCGGCCTCCGAACTCATGCTGGCGCTGCAATGCGGCGGCTCGGATGGCTATTCCGGCATCACCGCCAACCCCGCACTGGGCGCGGCTGTGGATTTGCTGGTCAAACATGGCGGCACGGCCATTCTGTCGGAAACAACAGAAATTTATGGTGCGGAACATCTGCTCACCCGCCGTGCCGCCACCAAAGAGATTGGCGAAAAGCTGATCGAGCGCATCCATTGGTGGGAGGCCTATTGCGCCCGCAATGGCGGCGAAATGAACAATAACCCCTCTCCCGGCAATAAGGCGGGCGGACTGACCACAATTCTGGAAAAATCATTGGGCGCGGCGGCCAAGGGCGGCACCACCACGCTCAACGGCGTTTATCTTTATGCCGAACAGGTCAAAGCCAAGGGCTTCGTCTTTATGGATACGCCCGGCTATGACCCTGTTTCAGCCACGGGGCAGGTGGCGGGCGGCGCAAACCTGCTGGCCTTCACCACCGGGCGCGGCTCGGCCTATGGCTGCAAGCCCACCCCGTCCATGAAGCTCGCCACCAATTCCGACATTTATAACCGTATGGTTGAGGATATGGACATCAACTGCGGCGATGTGCTGGACGGCGTGTCGATTGAGGAGAAAGGCGCCGAAATTTTTGCAGCCCTGCTGCGCATGGCCTCCGGCGAAAAATCAAAATCGGAAGCCTTAGGCTATGGCGATGCTGAATTCGTGCCCTGGCAAATTGGCGCAACCATGTAATTTAAAAGGATGATTATGCGTTTAGCTCAGATTCAACAGACTTCCGGCGCGCGGGGCCTGGTGGTGACCGATAAGGACAGCCGCCTCGTCAACGGCGTGACCACAACCTATGAACTGGCGATGAGCGCGCTGAAGGCGGGGCGCTCACTGGCACAGGAAATCGCGGCGCGCGGCACAGGCGACACCGTTGACCTTGCGGCCCTGTTGGTGGCGGGACAGGTGCTCTCGCCGATCGACCACACCGATCCGGCACATGTGATGGTGGCGGGCACCGGCCTCACCCATCTGGGCTCCGCCGAAGGGCGCGACAAGATGCACAAAAATCTGTCGGACGCCGCCACGCTGACCGATTCGATGAAAATGTTTAAAATGGGTCTCGAAGGCGGCAAACCGCCAGCGGGGCAGACCGGTGTGCAGCCCGAATGGTTTTATAAGGGTGATGGTTCAACGCTGGTGGCGCCGCAAAGCGCGCTGCCCTCACCCAGTTTTGCGCTGGATGGCGGCGAGGAACCGGAAATTGCCGGTATTTATATCATCGCGCCGGATGGCACGCCGGTGCGCCTTGGCTTTGCGCTGGGCAATGAATTTTCCGACCATGTCACCGAGCGGCAGAATTATCTGTTTTTGGCCCATTCCAAGCTGCGGGCCTCTGCAATAGGGCCGGAATTGCTGATCGGGGATCTGCCCGCCGACATTCGCGGGGCCTCGCGTATCTGGCGTAACGGCAAGGCCATTTTCGACAAGCCGTTCATCAGCGGCGAGGCGAATATGTCGCATTCGGTTGAAAATCTTGAGCATCATCATTTTAAATATGCGCTGTTCCGCCGCCCCGGTGATGTGCATGTGCATTATTTTGGCACGGCAACCCTGTCCTTTTCGGACAATATCCGCACGCAGGAGGGCGATATTTTTGAAATTGAAGCCCCGGCGTTCGGCCTGCCGCTGCGCAACATCCTGAAAACCATGGCAGCCGAGGCCGTGAAGGTGAAGGTGATGTAAGCCTCGCTGTCCTTAATGGGCAACGGCAGCTCCCTCCCCCCCCCCCGCATCCTTCGAGAGCCTCAGGATGAGGTGGGAGAGGGAGGACGGGGAAAAGGAACGCTTTCACGAAGTGCAATACACTCCGAATCGGTCTAAAGCGTTGCTGCAAACGCCGCAGCCGCTTGAATCGCCTCGCCTGCCGCGTCCAGCTTTTCATCCATCAGCATAAAGCCGTGATGGACGCCCTCAACGAGATCAAAGGTGAAGCGGGCTTCGGCCTCCTCCAGCCGCTCCACCAGCATCAATGTGTCGCTGAGCAGCGGGTCGAGACCGGCGGCATTGAGATAGAGCGGCGGCAATTTGGCCAGAGCCGCCTCGCTGGCCAGAATTGGCGCCACGGCCTTGTCGCTGCGCTGGCTGTGCGGGACATAAAAATCAAAGAATTTCATCATCCGCGCGCGGGTTAGGCCATAACCCTCCGCAAAGCGCAGGTAAGAGGGCGTATCAAAATCCGCCGTATAAGCCCCGTAAAACAAAATCGCACCATCAGGCACCCTGCGCCCGGCCTCGCCCTCCAGCAGGCAGGTGCTTAACGCCAGATTGGCCCCCGCACTGTCGCCGCCGATCAGCAACGGGCCGCTCAAATTGGCCGCCAGCCAGCGCCATACGGCACGCAGATCATTCAACCCGGCCGGAAAGGGGTGTTCCGGCGCAAGGCGATAATCAACATGATAAACATTCATGCCGGTTGCCAGCGCCAGCCGCCGCATCAAGCGCTCATGTGATTTCAGATCACCAAAGGCCCAGCCCCCACCATGCGCATAAAGCAGAGCGCCCGCTTTGGCATGGGGCGGCGTGAATATCTGCACCCGCACATCGGGGTCGCCGGTCAGTCCGGGAATATGGATCATATTGACCGCCGCCACATCCGGCAGGTTGACATTCCAGCGGGCAAAAGTGCGGGCCTGCTGCGCCCGCGCCTGTTCCACCGGCAATGTCACCCAGTCCGGCAGGTCAGCGTCGAGCTTGCCCAGCCAGTCCGCAATGGCCTGCATCTGGGGGGAGCGCCGAACATCCGCACCAAACAGTTTTTTCTTATCGAAATGGACCATCTTAGCCTCTTAACGCTTTGCGATGCTGCGCCACGGGAATCATCTCGCGCACCTTGTTGATGCGTTTCTTGTCGATACGAGTGCTGACCACGCCAATGCCATCGGAAGCCTTGGCCACGACATGGCCCCAGGGGTCGACAACAAGAGAATGTCCATAGGTGGCGCGGGTTTCATTGCCGACCTGAAAGGTGCCGGTTTGCGCGGCGGCACAAAAATAGGTTTCAGTTTCAATGGCACGCGCGCGGCACAGCACTTCCCAATGGTCTTTGCCAGTCATCAGTGTGAAGGCCGCAGGCAAAGCGATCATATCCGCCCCTTTTTCGGCCAGCGCCAAAAACAGATCGGCAAAGCGCAGGTCATAGCAAATGGCACAGCCAATGGTGACGCCCTCGCAGTCATAAGTGACCACAGCCTCGCCCGGCGCGATGGCATGGCTTTCCTTATAGCCGCTGCCATCAGGCGTGGTGACATCAAACAGGTGAATCTTGCGGTATCGCGCAATTTCCTCGCCGCTGCGGTTGAACACCAGCGTGGTGTTGTACAGGCGCGGCTCACCCTCCACCTTCTCCAAAAGTGAACCGGCATGAATAAAAATGCCGTGTTTTTTCGCCAGAGCCTGCATGGCTGTATAGGCCGGGCCACCGGGGATGACCTCGGCGGCATTCTGTTTATCCTCGCGCGAGCCGCCGGCCCAGTCAAAGGTTTCGGGCAGCAGCACCCAGTCAGGGCGCTCATCACGCACCGCCGCCTCGATGAGGTCAGTCGCCTGCGCAATATTGCCGGCCTTGTCGGCGATAGAATTCATCTGGATCAGGGAAACTTTCATCTAACTCGCCCAGTTCTCTTTAAAGTCGCCATAAAGCGTCAGGCCGCCACAGGCAAAAATCGTCTGGCCGGTAATATAGGCTGAATCGCTGCTGGCCAGAAAGGCAAAAACAGCAGCTATCTCACCTACCTCTCCGGCGCGCCCCATCGGAATATGGCTTTCCACCGCAGCGCGCATCTTTGGGTCATCCGCCCATCCGGCATTCATATCGGTGAGAATGGCGCCCGGCCCCACCGCATTGACGCGGATATTTTTATCCGCATATTCCAGCGCCAATGTGCGGGTGAGGCTGCCCAACCCGCCTTTGGCGATGGAATAAGCCAGATAGCCGGGTTTGGGAATCACCTCATGCGCGCTGGTGGTGTTGATGATGCAACCGCCGCCCTGCCGCAAAAATTGCGCCAGCGCGCGGCGCGCGCACAAGGCCGGCCCCACCAGATCCACCGCCAGAATCTGCCCGAATGTGGCACTGTCAAAGCCATCTCCCGGCGTCGGACGCTGAAAACCGGCATTATTGACCAGAATATCGAGCCGCGGGAAGAGGCTTTCCACCCTGTCAAACAGTGCATTAATGGCAATTTCGTTGCCAATATCCGCCTCAAGGGTGTGATGACGCGCGTTAAACCCGCCCTGCGCACTGGCCGCCCTCAGCAGCTCAAGGGTTGTGTCTGCCGCATCGCCATCATGAAGGTGATTGATGATGACGCTTGCCCCCTCAGCCGCAAAGCGCAGAGCCACCGCCCGCCCTATGCCGCGCGAGGCGCCGGTGATCAGGGCTGTTTTATCCCGCAGGCGGACAGGTGCAGTGTCAATCATGGTTCAGCTCCGGCAAACCTCACATCAGGGGTAAATCCTGCCCGCCTGCGGCCAGCTTGGCAAGAGCACAAAAGAAAACGCGCCGGACAATGTGCGGCGCGTTGCGCAAAATGAAGTGATTTCAAAGGCCTGAAGCGCTCTGAATCCTCAGAAGGGGTTCCATGTCGAGGTGGGTGTAAATTTCAAATAGCCGAGATTGGCCCCCAGCCGCATGCCCACACCGGCACGGATCGGCACGACGATGATATCATCGGCGGCCAGAGCCGTGAACCCGAACCCGCCGACAAAATAGGCCGAGCCATCCACGCCGCCAAACCGGCGGTGAATCGCCTCAACATTGGGCAGGTTATAGACAAGCATCATGGTGCGGTCGCCATCGCCGCCCGCATCAAAGCCGATGGACGGCCCCTGCCAGTAAATCGGCTGATCTCCGGCGTTGCGGGTGTACATTTTGCCTTCGCCATAGCGCAAACCGCCAACAAAAGCGCCGGAGGCTTCCTGCCCCAGAATATAGGCATTGGGCTGGCCCCAGCGTTTGGTTGCAGCCTCGATGGCCTGCGCCAGACCGCGGGAGACAGTGCCGAAAAAGCGATGACCATCATCAATGAGTTCGCCGGTGGAAAATTTGCGGGGCGCGTCATCAATAGCCAGAGCCGGAACTGCTGAAGCCAGAAACCCGAATGCAAGAGCGCCAAAAGTGCCAATCATTGCCCGGCGCGAAGGATGTTTCATAAGTGTCCCCTCAAGTTTTGCCCCTACAGAGGCGTCAAATATGTCTTTAATGAAATAGTCTTCTCTATATTGCTACAAACCATGTCGGTATTATGTCACCATATTTCCAGAATTCCAGACATCAAAGCGCCTGTCCAGCCATTTTCTCTAAAATTTCAGTGATCTGCACCCTTAAATCCGGATCGCCCAGCGCAATCAGTCCCGGGCTGCGATAGCCGCTGTCATAATGGCCATAGGTCAGGCCGACCCCGTGCGTATCCATCACCACGCCACCCGCCCCGCGCAAGATGGCGTCCCCTGCGGCTGTGTCCCATTCCATAATCTGGCCAAAGCGGGGATAAATATCACCAAGCCCTTCGGCTATTTTGCAAAATTTAAGGGATGAGCTGCACGGCAAATGGGTTTCCACCGGCAAGAGCGCCAGAAACGCCAGACTGCGCGCATCGGCATGGCTGTGGCTGGAAAGGGCCGTCAGCGCATCGGCTCTAGCGGTGCGCACATGAACAGGCGTCCAGAATGATTCGTCCGGCAGGCTGCCGCCCGCTTTCACATCAAGACAAAACGCCTTTGCCCCCGCAAACCACAAGCGCTCCATGGCCGGCGCAAAAACCGCTCCGGCACAGGGCACGCCCTTGTCAATCAGGCCGATATTGACCGTAAAGCCATCCTTGCCCCCGACAAAATCCTTGGTGCCGTCCAGCGCATCGACCAGAAAAAACCGCTCAGCAGGAATAGCCTGCGGATTGGCGCTATAGGCCTCCTCGGCAACCACCGGAATTTGCGGAAAATGACGGGCAAGACCGGCCAGAATCACCGCCTCGGCCCGTTCGTCCGCTTCGCAGACCGGAGTTTTATCCGATTTATAGCGCACATGCGGGCCGGCCCGGCGCACCTCAAGAATTTCGACGCCGGCAAGCAGAACCAGTTGCGCGCAGATCTGGCCGACATGGGCGCGCTGTGCATCGGTAAGTGTGTTGGAAAATGAAGGTGCGGATCGAATCAAGACTATGAACTTTTTAAAATGGCCGCAGATCATCTGTTCCGGCCTGTATGATGAACCATTGCGTATTTTAATAGCAAAGATACAAAACATTCACAGAATCAAGTAACTTTTATAAGTTACTGTATGAGTCGGTTGCAGCGTCCAGCGCTCCTTATCTTTGTTAGAGACCATAACGGAATTTTATAATGACCAAAATAACCCTTGATCCGCTTGATCTTGCTGCACTTCTCTGTTCGCGCGTCTGCCATGATGTGATCAGCCCTGTCGGGGCCATCGCCAATGGTCTGGAAATGCTTGAGGATGAAAAAGACCCCGACATGCGGGCTCTGGCGCTTGATCTCGTCAAAAAGAGCTCAGCCAAAGCCTCGGCCCAGTTGCAGTTCTGCCGTCTGGCCTTTGGCGCGGCGGGCTCTGCCGGTGCCGATATTGACTCAGGTGATGCGCAGAATGTCGCCAATGGCCTGCTCTGTGATGACCGCACCCGCCTCAACTGGCAGGTGCCGCGCGCCTATATGCCCAAGAACAAGGTCAAGCTGCTGCTCAACCTGTGTCTGATTGCCGCCAAGGCTATCCCGCGCGGCGGACTGATCGATGTGTCCGTTTCAGGACAGGGCGACGATATGTTTGCGATTATCGAGGCATCGGGTCCGAATATGCGTCTGGCGCAGGGTGTTGCCGCGCTGCTGGAAGGACAGGGAGAGGCCCATGTCGACGCCCATTCCATCCAGCCTTATTACACGGCGCTGGTGGCACAGGCCGCCAATATGAGCCTGAAGGCCCGCGCCGAATCAGACCGCATCGTGTTTGAGGCCATGCCGGTGAAGGGTGACATTGCTCTGGCCTCCTGACTCGGCTTAAATTCGCTGGAACCTGCGCCGCAGCGCCATTTTCCAGCGGCGCAGGCGGTTCAGCTTCCAGAACCGCGTCCAGCGTGTCAGCAGATGCGCCAGCGGATAAAGCCGCATGGCCCGTTGCGCCAGCGCCAGAACATCTGTCGGCCGATCAGCCAGCACGTCGGCCGCCACCGCATAAAAGGCAAAGGTAAAGGGCGAGGTGCGCGATTCAAACAAATGAAAAACGCCGCCCCGATAAAAAGTGCCCACACCATACAGCGCCTCACCCGCCAAAGACCATTTCGGAATCAGACAGGCCCAGGGCGCGAGATATTCAATCCGGACGCCAGCCGCACGGGCGCGGTCATGCACCGTCTGGGCTATATCGCCTGTTGAATTTGCACAAAAGCTCGGTTGTCCCAAATCTGTCCATAGACGTTTGGATATGGCCAGAAACATCGGCGCGGTAAAAATCCGGCTCGGGTCTATATGGGTGCTGACCTGTGCGCAGCCGATCAGCCCGCCCGCCTCAGCCACAGCAAAGGCCTCCTCAACAATTTTGCCATTGGTGGGGAAACAGTCAATATCCACACAGAGCATAATGTCATCATCACCGAGCCCGGACATGATACGGTCAAGAAACAGCCCGTGATTGAGGCCGGTTTCACAAGTCTGCTCAATCTCATAGCCAAGATGACGAAAAACAGCCGCCTGTGTACGGACCATGCGCGGGTCAATATTTTCCCAATGCAGGGTTACAATCCGGCGATGGGCTGCTGCATTCATCTGTGCCATGACTTAATCTCCCGCCGGTTGCAGATGAGCGGCCATAAAAAAGGGACCACAACCCGTGTTGTGATCCCTTTTAAAGGTAAAGTCTTTACAAATTCAGACTTTTTTAATGGTGGTGATTCCGGCAAAGCGATTGTTGAAGCGCGAGAGGCGGCCACCGCGATCCATCAGCTGGGCCGAACCGCCGGTCCATGCCGGATGAGTGTTGGGGTCAATGTCGAGATTGAGCGTGTCACCTTCGGCACCATAGGTGGAGCGGGTAATATATTCGGTCTTGTTGGTCATTACCACTTTGATGAGGTGATAATTGGGGTGTGTATTCTCTTTCATGTCGTCAATCCTTGAGGCCTTCTCAACCCCGGGGCTGA
>Ga0007834_1000028_pt1 | contig 74939 bp, 76 predicted proteins | sample CryBogCBE06Nov07_FD_71233 | JGI IMG/M metagenome (GOLD analysis project Ga0007834, IMG submission 71233) | Freshwater microbial communities from Crystal Bog, Wisconsin, USA - CBE06Nov07 | ecosystem: Environmental > Aquatic > Freshwater > Lake | place: Crystal Bog, Wisconsin, USA | collected...
GCGCTGGAGCCAAGCCACCGAAACACTGATCGGCAGCAATGAGCGCCGCCCCACCCTGATTTACAATGGCTATGGCGAGCAGGTCGCCGCCTTGTATAAGGGACTGGAAAAGGAAAATCTGTTCCGCTAAACCTTCATCATCCTCCCTCACCCTGCGCATATCGAAGGGTGAGGGCTTGACGACCTAACCCTTGAGCACCTGCTTGCTCTCCACGGTTGAATCGCTTTTCAGGTGGTAAACCAGCGGCACGCCGGTTTCGAGCTCCATGGAGGGGATGGTTTCGGGGGTCAGCCCGTCCAGAATCATCACCAATGCGCGCAAGCTGTTGCCATGCGCGGCCACCAGCACCCGCTCCCCGCGCAGCACGCGCGGCAAAATATGCTGGCAATAATAGGGCAGCACCCGCGCCACCGTATCCTTCAGGCTTTCGCCGCCGGGCGGCGCGATGTCATAAGACCGGCGCCAGATATGCACCTGCTCCTCGCCCCATTTTGCCCGCGCATCATCCTTGTTGAGGCCGGAAAGGTCGCCATAGTCCCGCTCGTTCAGCGCTTGCTCACGGATGGTTGCGAGTGAGGACTGGCCCAGCTCACCCAAAATCAGCTTGCAGGTGTTTTGCGCCCGCACCAGATTGGAAGTGAAGGCAACATCAAACTGCACCCCCAGCGCTTTGAGGCGCTGACCGGCATGGGTGGCTTCCTCCACACCCAGCGGGGTCAATTCGGGATCACGCCAGCCGGTGAACAGGTTTTTCAGGTTCCAATCACTCTGGCCGTGCCGCACCAGCACCAGAAGCCGCTCAGACATATGTTTCTCCTTAAAAAATGACCTTATTCTTGCCGTCATACGCGGACTTGATCCGCGTATCCACGCCTTTATTTTAGGAATGGCCGGAACAGGTCCGGCCATAACACGCGTCAGATGATCACTAAGCTGAAGCGAGGTTCAAAAATCACTCAGCCCCAGCACATCCATCATCGAATAGAGCCCCGGCTTGCGGCCCTTGGCCCAGAGCGCGGCTTTCAGCGCGCCGCGGGCAAAGACCGTGCGGTCCTCAGCCTTATGCGCCAGCTCGATACGCTCGCCACGACCTGCAAAAATAACCGTATGATCGCCGATAACCGTGCCGCCGCGCAGCGAGGCAAAACCAATAGTGCCGGCTTGACGCGCGCCGGTGATGCCATCGCGGCCACGCTCCGAATGGCTGGTAAGATCAATGCCGCGCCCGGCAGCAGCCGCCTCACCCAGCAGCAATGCCGTGCCCGAAGGGGCATCCACTTTCATGCGGTGGTGCATTTCGACAATTTCAATATCGAAATCCTCGCCCAATGTTGTGGCCACCCGTTTGACCAGCGCCCCGAGCAGATTGACCCCCAGACTCATATTGCCGGAGCGCACAATCACCGCATGGCGCGCCGCCGCGCTTAATGCGGCCAGATCCGCCGCATCAAGACCCGTTGTGCCGACAATATGCACAATGCGGGCCTGTGCCGCCAGCGCCGCAAATTCCACGGTGGCCTGCGGCACCGTAAAATCCACCACAGCATCGGCATCAACAAAGGCCGCCAGCGCGTCCGATGTCACGGCGATGCCATTGGCGGGCAGACCAGCCAAAACCCCGCTGTCAGCGCCCAAATGCGGCGAGCGGGCGCTTTCAATGGCCGCATGAAGGGTAAGCTCCGGCATCTCGGCAATGGTTCTGATCAGCATCCGGCCCATGCGGCCGGCAGCGCCCACAACAACGAGCTTCATCATTCCACGCCTTCAACCACAACCAGATCGCCAATGCTGATGCCATTGCGCAATTTGCGGGCCGCCTGATATTCGGGCGAGAAAAAATAGGTCTTGGCCTGCTCATAAGAGTCAAATTCCAGCACCACCTGCCGCATACGGGCCTCGCCCTCAACAATCTCGCATTTGCCGCCGCGCACGATCGGGCGGCCACCATAGATTTTTTGCGCTTCGGTGGCCGCAGCCGCATAGGCCTTATAGCCTTCCACATCCAGCACCGTCAGATTTCCAACAATATAACCCTTAGCCATGTGCATTTTCCTCGTAAAATTGGCTTTCACACTGCCTTTGATGCGAACACTTCCCTCTCCTCTCATCCTGAGCCTGTCGAAGGATGAAAGAAGAGGAAACACTCACATAAAGATTGATTCAAACTTCAAAGGTTCGAACCCTATTTTCATATTTATTTCATCATCTGCTTTTACATTCATTGCAAGTGTTCGGTGGCTTCAGGCAACCGCATTGTGCAAACGCCGGGCCGGAGGTACGCCCGGCGTTTTCATTTTTGCAACCCCTGCTCAATCTCAACCACAATCGCATCCGCGCGGGCACGCGGATTCTCGGCTTGTGTCACAGGACGCCCGATCACCAGATAATCCGCGCCCGCAGCCATCGCCTGTGCCGGGGTCATCACGCGCTTCTGGTCGCCATGCGCCGCATCTGCCGGGCGAATGCCGGGCGTGATCAACAGCATATCAGGGCCAAGCTGCGCCCGGGTGGCCACCAGCTCTTCGGGCGAGAGAATCAATCCGTCAATGCCGATCTGCCGGGCCTGCGCCGCGCGGCGCGCCACCAGCTCTTTCACTGTGCAGGCATAGCCTGCCTCGGCAAGGTCGGCATCATCATAGGAGGTCATCACCGTAACCGCCAGAATCTTCAGGCCCGAACCTGCCACTCCGGCTTTGGCGGCCTTCATGGTCTGCGGAAAAGCGTGAACGGTGAGAAAACTTGCACCCAGTTGCGCAATTTGCGCGGCGGCGCGCGCCACCGTATTGGGAATATCGTGCAGCTTCAGGTCCACAAACACCTGTTTATCCTGCGCGATCAGATCTTTGACCAGATCAAGCCCACCGGCATAAACCAGCTCCATACCCACCTTGTAAAAGCTGACTGAGTCCCCCAGTTCGCGCACCAGCGCGCGGGCGGCCTGCGGCGTGGGCACATCCAGCGCAACAATCATCCGGTCGCGGGCAGCTATCTGGCGAGGCTGCGGTGTTTCAACAGTGCTCATAGACATCTCTGGTTTCAAGGCGTCAGTGCGGTGACTTATCCTTATCAAAATGCTGGCCAATACGCTTTAAAAAGGCAATGGCCGGTTTTACATGGCGATCCTCACGCAGTTTTTCGGTCTTGTCCCGCATGAAGTCCGACAATGAGAGAGGTGAATAGTCCAGTTCAGGATCAAAAGCAAAGCCCGCCGACCGATAGGCCCAGACACGGGCAGGCGGCAAATTCATCCAGATCACCGGCGAAACCTCGGCAATAATGCCCGCCACAGGCTGATCGGCCACGGTCAAAGGTATAGGCGATTGAAAACTATAGGTGAATTGCACAAAAGGCCCGCCGGATTTGAGCGCGGCAAAGGCATCATCCAGCAATTTGAGCCGCTTGGCTTCCGAATGGGTGAGCAAAGGCAGGCTGGACACAATCGCAGAAACATGGTCAATGCCTGCAGCCTCTAGGGTTTGGGCCAGCGCATAAGCATCACACATGATCACTGTGACAGCCGGAAACCGGTGGCGCAGGGCCGCACAAAAATCGGGGTTGAACTCAATCAGCACCAAGCGTTCGGGCGCGACACCCTGAGCCAGCAGCGCCTCGGTCACCGGCCCCGTGCCGGGCCCCAGCTCGATCACCGGTCTATCGCTGTCACGCTCCACATAGGCAGCCATTCTGGCCGCCAGCATCCGCCCGGAAGGAGAAATGGCTCCGGTCATGAGCGGGCGGTCAAACCAGTTTTTAATAAATTGTGCCTCATCGCGCCAGCGAAAGGGCCTGTGCGGCGGTTTTAAGGGCGGCAGCTGCGGGGTTGGCGTTTTGTGATTGCCCATGTCTGCATCTCCCAGCCAGATCCATCTAATCAAGGCTAAGCCCCGCCGCCAGTCGGGTCAAGCGCCCCAGAGATCTTTCATGCGGGCAAAAAAGCCATTGGCCTCAGGGTGGGTGGTATTGGACGATTCCTTGTCGAATTCGGCCAGCAACTCCCGCTGACGTCGCGTCAGATTTTGCGGCGTCTCCACATTGACCTGAATGTACAGGTCGCCAAAATCACGGGTGCGCATCACCGGCATACCCTTGCCCTTGACCCGGAACTGCTTACCGCTTTGTGTGCCTTCCGGAATTTTGACCCTGACCTCGTCCCCGACGATGGTCGGCACATTGATCTCGCCGCCCAGAGCCGCCTGCACCATGGAAATCGGCACCCGGCCATAGAGATCGGCGCCCTCACGCTGATAGAAGGCATGAGGCTTGATCGAAAGGAACAGATAAAGATCCCCAGCCGGCCCGCCGCGCAGACCCGCCTCGCCCTCACCGGCCAGACGGATACGGGTGCCGTCCTCAACACCCGCCGGAATATTCACCGACAATGTGCGCTCGCGGGTGACACGGCCCGCCCCCCCGCAGGAACCACAGGGATTTTCGATGACTTCGCCCCGTCCCTGACAGGAGGGGCAGGTGCGCTCCACCGCAAAAAACCCGCTCTGCGCCCGCACACGGCCTTGCCCCGCACAGGTGGAACAGGTTTTGGGTTTTGATCCGGCTTTGGCCCCGGAGCCGGAACAGGTTTCGCACACCATGGAGGTGGGCAGTTTGATGGTGGCTGTTTTGCCCTTATAGGCTTCTTCAAGGCCAATTTCGAGATTATACCGCAGGTCGGAGCCACGCTCACGGCCATCGCGGCGGCCCTGCCGGCCCCCCATCATACCGCCAAACAAATCGTCAAAAATATCGGCCATCGAAGCGCCAAAACCTTCGGCACCGGAGAAGCCACCGCCGCCGCCATTGCCGTTCTCAAAGGCCGCATGGCCGAAGCGGTCATAGGCCGCGCGTTTCTGCGCGTCGGACAATACCTGATAGGCCTCGTTCAGCTCCTTGAATTTGGCTTCAGCGGCAGCGTCACCCGGATTTCGATCCGGATGATGCACCATAGCCGCCTTGCGAAAAGCCGATTTCAACTCAGCCTCGGTGGCCGTGCGTTCAACCATGAGAATTTCATAAAAATCGCGCTTTGCCATGTCAGGCTATAGTCCCTGGATTTGAGGCTGACGAACCTTCGACGCCTAAGTTACGGATGCTCTCAAGATGACGGACAAGATCAGGCAAAGCCACATCCACCGTATCCCAGACAATATTCATATTCAGCGCAAAATAGCCATGCGCAATACGGTTGCGCATCTGCTGCAACAAGAGTGAAGGATCACGCTTCATAGCGGCATTGCCTGCGCTAAAACCCCCGCCCGAAACTGAGGCGGAAGATCAGTCGGGGTAAGCAGATCCACCTCAACCCCCAGCAAGTCCTGCAACTCCAGCTGCAAGCCCCCAAGATCAAAAAGGGTGAAACCGGGCAAAGCATCCACAAGAATGTCGAGGTCACTGCTCTCGTGATCTTCCCGATGCAAAACCGAACCAAAAATCCGGGGATTTACGGCGCGAAAACGCGCTATAATGGCGCGAACAGCTTCTCTTTTGCCCTTAAGTGCCTGCGAGGGTTTCATAAACGGGCCCCAAACATACGAACACAGCTTCACTTGACTGGCAGCATTAACACAGAAGTGCGAGCGGACAAGTCCGCTCGCTTTTGACTCAGCCTATAATCTGACTTATTTCTTTTTGTCGTCGTGAACTTCTTTGAAGTCGGCGTCGATCACATCGTCCTCAGCATGGGCGTCCTGCGCGGCACTGTCCGCACCCTCGCCGCCCGCCTTATACATGGCTTCGCCCAGCTTCATGGACGCCTGCATCAGCTCTGTGGTCTTGGACTTGATATCCTCGGCATCCTCACCTTCAAGAGCGGTGCGAAGCGAAGCAATGGTGGCCTCAATCGTGCTCTTGTCGGCGCCAGACACCTTGTCGCCCGCCTCACGCACGGTTTTTTCCGTGGTGTGGATCAGGGCTTCAGCATGGTTCTTGGCATCCACAAGCTCACGGCGCTTCTTATCCTCAGCGGCGTTAGCTTCCGCATCCCGAACCATTTTTTCGATCTCGGCATCGCTCAAACCACCCGAGGCCTGAATACGGATCTGCTGCTCCTTATTGGTGGCCTTATCCTTGGCGGTGACATTGACAATACCATTGGCGTCAATGTCGAAGGTCACCTCAATCTGAGGAACACCGCGCGGCGCACCGGGAATGCCGGTGAGGTCAAAGCGGCCAAGGCTCTTGTTGTCGCGCGCCATTTCGCGCTCACCCTGAAACACATTGATCGTCACAGCGGTCTGGTTGTCCTCGGCAGTGGAGAACACCTGGCTCTTCTTGGTCGGAATTGTTGTATTCCGGTCAATCAGACGGGTGAAGACACCGCCCAGCGTTTCAATGCCCAGCGACAGCGGGGTCACATCGAGCAAGAGAACGTCTTTCACGTCGCCCTGCAGCACACCAGCCTGCACCGCCGCACCAATGGCCACAACCTCATCCGGGTTGACACCCTTATGCGGCTCCTTGCCAAAGAACTGCTTCACGATTTCCTGCACCTTGGGCATACGGGTCATGCCGCCAACCAGAACCACCTCATCAATGCCGCCTGCGGTCAGGCCGGCATCCTTGAGCGCCTTGCGGCAAGGCTCTACGGTTTTCTGGATCAGATCATCCACCAGCGCCTCAAACTTGGCACGGGTGAGCTTCAAAGCCAGATGTTTCGGGCCGGAGGCATCCGCCGTGATATAAGGCAGGTTGATTTCGGTCTGCGTGGCAGAGGACAGCTCGATTTTGGCCTTTTCAGCCGCTTCCTTCAGGCGCTGGAGCGCGAGCTTGTCCTTTTTAAGGTCAATGCCCTGCTCTTTCTTGAATTCGTCGGACAAATATTCCACAAGGCGCATGTCGAAGTCTTCACCACCAAGGAATGTGTCGCCATTGGTGGACTTGACCTCAAACACGCCATCGCCGATTTCAAGGATCGACACGTCGAATGTGCCGCCGCCCAGATCGTAAACAGCGATTGTGCCGGATTTTTTCTTATCGAGGCCATAGGCCAGCGCCGCAGCTGTGGGCTCGTTGATAATGCGCAGCACCTCAAGACCGGCAATCTTGCCCGCATCCTTGGTGGCCTGACGCTGGGCGTCATTGAAATAAGCCGGAACGGTGATCACAGCCTGTGTGACTGTGGTGCCGAGATAGGCTTCCGCAGTTTCCTTCATCTTGATGAGGGTGAAAGCCGAAATCTGGCTGGGGCTGTAGCTCTTGCCATCGGCCTGAACCCATGCGTCATTGCTGCCGCCCTTGACGATCTTGTAAGGCACAAGACCAATGTCCTTTTTGGTCATTGGATCGTCAAAGGTGCGGCCAATCAACCGCTTGATGGCAAAAAATGTGCGCTCCGGATTGGTGACGCCCTGCCGTTTGGCGGGCTGGCCGACGAGGCGCTCGCCATCATCGGTGAAGGCAACAATAGACGGGGTGGTGCGTGCACCTTCCGCATTTTCGATCACCTTGGGCGTCGAGCCTTCCATAACAGCGACGCAGGAGTTGGTTGTTCCAAGGTCAATACCGATCACTTTACTCATTTGGTTCCCCTTTTCTTCGCAAGATCACCGGCCCTTTGCTAAGCAGCCCGGCCCGTATGTTGCCATACGATCTCCGATCATCTGTGGCTTGGTTCATTCTGAACCTGAGCCCCATATAGGAAGCGTCATTTTAGGGTGCAAGACATCTGTTGACGTGCAATGTATATTCTATGAAAAAATATGCACAATAATGAAGGACGCGCCCGATCCTGCTTTCATCCCGGTTCACGGAGCCCTGTTGTGATGCCGCACCGCCTGTTCACCCTCCTCATTTTTTGCGCGCTGATCACCGCTTCCGGCAGCCAGAATGCCCTGGCCCAGCTGGTTTTACCCGGTGCCATTGCCACAGGCGCACAGGACGGCACCCAACCCGCCGCTGGCGCGCATATATCGGGCAAAAGCATTTTACCTGAGACTGTGCTGGCCCATCCGCTGCATCTCAATGGTGTCAATGGCACCATCACACTGACAAAAACCGGTGACACGCTGAGCCTGAGCCAGTTGATCCTTCCCGGGCATATGATTTCGCGCCCGGGAGACCCGTGTCAGGTGGAAGTCCTGGCGAAATCCACACTGCCACTGGCGGCGGCGGGCCAACCCGATGGTGTCTTGCGCTATGACAGCAAAATCCCGGCCTGCAGCTTCTCGCTGGACCTGCTGCAAGGGGCCGTTGTGCTTACAACCGCCACCCACCAGTGCAGCTTTACCGCCGCCGATTGCACCGCACGTCCGGACGGCATGTGGGGGCCAAGCCCTGCCGCCATCAGTGCCACACAAATTCAGGCCGATATTCATGCCCGCACTCTGGCCGAAACGGCGCTGCGCATGAGCTTCCGCACATTATTAGACCGGCAGAAGGACCCCGCCACCATTCGTGCCATTGCCAGCGAACAGGCCGCTTTTTCGTCGCAGCGTGAAGAAATGTGCCGCGATTATGCCCGCGAAGACCAGCATGGCTTTTGCGCTGCCCGCTTCACCGAGGGCAAACTTGCCCAGATCCATCAGCGCCTCAGTCTGAAAAAAGCACCCGAGCCTGCCGCTTCGCCGCATAAGAAGCCTGTGCAAAATCCGGCCGTTCCGGCTGAATTTGCGCCGCTGCAACTGAATTGAATGTGAGGCCTATTGCCCTATCTGGCCTGCTTCCCAGCCCAGAATCGCCTGTTTGCGGATAATGCCCCAGTGATAGCCGGTCAGAGTGCCGGATTTGCCCAGCACGCGATGACACGGCACCACAAAGGACAGAGGGTTTCGTCCCACCGCCGCGCCCACAGCACGGGCGGCCTTGGGCTTGCCGATCACCCGCGCCAGATCGGAATAGGTGGTGGCGCCGCCAAAAGGCACATGCAGCAGCGCTTCCCAGACTTTGATTTCAAAATCAGAGCCAATCAGCACCAAGCGCAAAGGACGCCCCGCCTGCCACAGCTGCGGCTCAAATACCCGCGCCGCATAGGGCTGTGTCGCGGCAAAATCCTCAACAAATTGCGCAGCAGGCCAGCGGCGCACCATATCCTGCAATGCGCCCATGCGTCCGGCACCATGTTTGCCATCAAAAGCCGCGCCTGAGCCCGCCGCGCGCTCATCCACCCAGCCCATCGCAATCAGCCCGCGCGGGCTCGTGACAATCAACGCCTCGCCAAAGGGGGAGGCATGAAAGCCATAAGAAAAGGTCAGTCCCTCACCACCCTTTTTCCATTCGCCGGGAGACAGGGCTTCATGTGTCACAAAGAGATCATGCAAACGGCCCGGGCCGGACAGGCCGGTTTCCAGCGCCGTCTCCAGCACGGAGGTGGATTGCAGCAAACGCCGCGCATGATCGAGCGTGACAGCCTGCAAAAACGCCTTGGGTGTTAAGCCGGCCCAGCGCCGGAACAGGGCGGTGAGATGGGTTTCACTCAGGCCCACATGCGCCGCCACTGCGGCCAGATCGGGCTGGCTCTGCCACCGATGCGTTAAAAATTCCAAGGCGCGGCGCACGCAATCATAGTCTTTCTGCGCGCCGCTCAGGCGTTCAAACTGGGCTAAAACCGGTGTTGGCGAAGGGGATGAAAGAGACAGTGTCATGCGATTACCATGGGTTGATTATGCCCCGATCATCAGCCCTTTTGCCTGAAAAGGCCACCCGAAAACCAAGCTGCTGAATTATTGCACCTGCCGTGGCCGATAGGCCAGCGCCTCGGCAATATGCGGGCGCAGCACCGCGCCCTCGCCCTGCAAATCGGCAATGGTGCGCGCCAGCTTCAGCACACGATGAAAGCCGCGCGCGGTCAGGCGCAATTTATCTGCCGCATCGCGGACCAGACTTGCGGCAACGGGGTCAAGCTGCACCCATTCATCCATCATGGCGGCGGCAATGGTGGCATTGACACTGCCGCTCTCCAATCCCAGCCTCTGACCGCGCAGATCCTGCACACGGCGGGCACGCGCCACACGCGCCGCACTCTCCGCCGAGCCCTCAACGGGCGCGGGCAGCAGCAAATCGGCAGTGCTCACCGCCTGCACATCAAGATGCAGGTCAATACGATCCAGCAGAGGGCCGGAAATGCGCGCCTGATATTGCGCGATACAGCGCTCATTGGGCTGGCGCTTGCAGGCATAACCCGGCGTATTGGCATGGCCGCACCGACAGGGGTTCATGGCGGCCACAAGCTGAAAGCGCGCCGGATAGGTGACACGATTATGCACCCGCGCAATGGCAACCGCGCCGGTTTCCAGTGGCTGGCGCAGCGAATCCAGCGCCGAAGGGTTGAATTCCGGCAATTCATCCAGAAACAGCACACCGCAATGCGCCAGTGAAATCTCGCCCGGTCTGGCGCTGGCACCGCCCCCCACCAAGGCCGCCATGGAGGCGGAATGGTGCGGCGCGCGAAAGGGCCGCCGGTTGGTCAAGGCGCCGCCCGCAAGTGCGCCCGCCACCGATTGAATCATCGATATTTCCAGCAATTCGAGTGGGTTAAGGGCCGGCAAAATGCCTGGCAAGCGCGCCGCCAGCATGGACTTGCCCGCCCCCGGCGGCCCGCACATCAACAGATTATGCCCGCCCGCCGCCGCAATCTCCAAAGCGCGCTTGGCGCTTTCCTGCCCCTTGATGTCGCGCAGATCCGCACGGCCTGCCGCATCGGCCTGAATCACCGGCTCGGGCCGCAGCATCACCTGCGTGCCCTTGATGTGATTGGCAAGCTGAATCAGCGAACGGGGCGCAAGAATATCGAGATCCGGCGAGGCCCAGGCAGCCTCCGGCCCGTTTTGCGCCGGACAAATCAACCCCTGTCCCTGCCCATGCGCGGCAATGGCCGCAGGCAGAACACCCGCCACGCGGGTGATAGCCCCATCCAGCGCCAGTTCGCCAAGGCAGACAAACCCCGCCAAGGCATCCGCCGGAATGGCGCCAATGGCCGCCATAATGCCCAAAGCTATGGGCAGATCATAATGGCTGCCCTCTTTGGGCAGGTCTGCGGGAGCAAGATTGACGGTGATGCGCTTGGCCGGCATGGCCAGACCAGAGGCATTGAGCGCGGCACGCACCCGCTCTTTTGATTCGGCCACAGCCTTATCGCCAAGGCCGACAAGCGCAAACACAACATTGCCGGAGGAAATCTGCACCTGCACATCGACAGGGCGGGCTTCTATACCTTCAAAAGCGACTGTGGCAACCCGAATAAACATTCCAACCCCTTGAGGGTGAAGTTTAGCCAAGTCACAAGATCAAATCAACTGCAGTGATACATTCAGATGTATGCGGATATACTTATTTATGCTTCTGCGCATCCATCCACATCTGATAATGAATGGCCTCGGTCATAAACGCATAGGCTGCGGCGGTCTGCGCCTCAATCCAGCCCTGTCGCCCGCATAAAATCAGCCTGTCCAGCAGCAATGAGCGCAAAAACCGGTAAAAAGGGCTGAACATCAGCCGCAGGAGCTTCGGCTTCTTGCCGTTGTGCATCCGCTGCTGCGCTTTGAGAAAGGCATAGCGAGCCTCTTTGCCCATCTGTTTTTCCACGGGAAAAGCGCCTTCGTGCCGCAAAAGCCCGCGCCAGCAGGTTTCAACACGGCCCTTTGTGCGCAAGCCCTCATGCACCAGATCCGCCATATCAAAGCGTGCGCTGCCATTGCGATAGAGGCGGAATATTTTGGCGGGACGGGCAAATTGCGACAGGCGGGTCTGCGGCCCATAAAATTTACGGCTGCGGCGCAGTTTCCAGCCGGTGATATCGGGGGGGGCGTTCAGCAAATCCGGCAAAGCGGCCTGCAAATTCGCATCCAGACTTTCATCGGCATCAATGCTCAGCACCCAGGGCTGCGTGGCCAGATCACAGGCACATTGCTTTTGTGCGGCAAAACCCAACCAGTCCTGATGCACTAGCCGGATCGGATAGGTTCTGGCATAATCACGGATGATGTCGAGCGTGCGGTCGGTTGAGCCCGAATCCACAATGATAATTTCAGCCGCAGCCCGCAGGCTCTCGATGCAGGCGCCGATACAGGCCGCCTCATTCAGGCAGATAATGGCTGCCGACACTGGCAAGGGAGACGACACCGGCGTGAACTGATCATCCGTCACGTTGCAAATCCCCTGCCTGTTTAAAATTCAAGCGGCAAGCCGCTCCGCCACCAGCGCGCGCAATGTGCGCAGGTCCTTGGCGAAAACACGAATGCCCTCGGCGAGTTTTTCGGTCGCCATGGCGTCCTCGTTCATCAGAAAACGGAAGGTGTTTTCATCCATGTTCAGCTTAGGAGGCGCATGGGCCGCGGCAGAGACAGGGTCAAGCCGGCGGGTCAGCACGCCATGGTCATTTTGCAGCGCTTCGAGCAGTTGCGGCGAAATGGTCAGGCGGTCACAGCCGGCCAGCGCCTCGATCTCTCCCGTATTGCGGAATGAGGCACCCATCACCACAGTCTCAATGCCATGCGCGCGGTAATAGGCATAAATCGAGCGCACAGAGAGCACACCCGGATCTTCCTCCGCCGTATAGGTTTTGCCCTCGTTTTTGACATACCAGTCCAGAATGCGGCCAACAAAGGGCGAGATCAGAAACACACCGGCATCGCCGCAGGCTACGGCCTGCGCAAGGCTGAACAGCAGGGTCAGGTTGCAGTCAATGCCCGCCTTCTGCAAAATCTCCGCTGCACGGATGCCTTCCCATGTCGAGGCAATTTTGATCAGCACGCGCTCACGGCCAACACCGCGGGCGGCATAATCGGCGATAATCTCTTGCGCACATCTGACAGTGGCCTGTGTATCGAAGGACAGATCCGCATCCACTTCCGTTGAAACACGGCCCGGCACAATTTTGCTCAGCTCTGTGCCAAAATTCACGGCGAGACGCTGGGTCACAGCCTGGACAGAAGCGCCCGTGCTTTTGCCCCAATGCACCGCCTCATCCACAAGGGCGGCATAGGCGGGCATTTGCGCCGCTTTCAAAATCAGCGACGGGTTGGTGGTGGCATCGGTGGGCTGAAAAGCGCGGATGGACGCCATGTCCCCTGTGTCGGCGACCACAACGGTCATGGCTTTCAACTGCTCAAGTTTATTGGTCATATGCAATCCTCACCTTAACCTTACACGTCCAGATTGGCGACACTCAGCGCATTGGACTGAATAAATTCCCGACGCGGCTCCACCACATCGCCCATTAATTTAACAAACAGATCATCCGCCTCATCGACCTCGCGCACCTTCACCTGCAGCAGCGAGCGCACGTTACGGTCGAGCGTGGTTTCCCAGAGCTGCTCCGGGTTCATTTCGCCAAGGCCTTTATAACGCTGGGTTTTCAGGCCCTCGCGCCCGGCGGCCAATACGGCCTCGATCAGTTCGGTCGGGCCTGCCGCCTGCACAGCATGGCCTTTGCGGATAAAGGCAGCGGGCTGGCTGTAAATCTCGCGCAAGGAGGCTGCGTGTTCGTCAAGGCGGCGCGCCTCGGCAGAAGCGAGCAGGCTGGCGTCCAGCACCTCGACCTGACGCACCCCGCGCACCTCGCGCCAGAACACATAGCCGTCATTTTCAATACGGGCCTGCCAGCCGCGCTCGGTTTCTTCCGACAAAGCATCGAGACGGCGGGCAATATCTTGCGCCAGAACCTCGGCCTCACCGTCCCGCATCAAGAGCGGCGATTTCAGCGCACCGGCCACAGCCGCCTGCTCCACCGCGCCGCGATGATAGCGCGAATGCAGCTGCGCCAAAATCTGGCGCACCATGCGCGCTTCATCAATCACCGCTTTCAGGTCCATGCCGGCACGATCCTCGCCGGTGCCAAGGCGCAGAACAGCGCCTTCCGCGCCATTTTGCAGCAAATAATCCTCCAGCCCGCGCTCGTCCTTCACATATTGTTCGGACTTGCCCTTGCTCACCTTATAGAGCGGCGGCTGGGCGATATAAATATGGCCGCGCTCGATCAGTTCCGGCATTTGCCGGAAGAAGAAGGTGAGCAGCAATGTGCGGATATGCGAACCATCGACATCCGCGTCGGTCATGATGATGATTTTATGATAGCGCAATTTATCAGCATTAAAATCATCACGGCCAATAGAAGTGCCCAGCGCGGTGATCAGCGTGCCGATTTCCTGACTGCCCAGCATCCGGTCGAATCGGGCGCGCTCCACATTCAAAATCTTGCCGCGCAAGGGCAAAACCGCCTGATATTCGCGGTTGCGGCCTTGCTTGGCCGAACCACCTGCCGAATCGCCCTCGACGATGAACAGTTCCGCCTTGGAAGGGTCACGCTCCTGACAATCGGCCAGCTTGCCGGGCAGCGAGGCAATGTCCAGCGCGCCCTTGCGACGGGTGAGCTCGCGGGCTTTGCGCGCCGCCTCACGTGCCGCCGCCGCCTCAATCACCTTGGCAACAACGGTTTTGGCATCGGCCGGATGTTCCTCAAACCAGCGGCTGAGAGTCTCGTTGAGAATATTTTCAACAACGGGGCGCACTTCCGAGGACACCAGCTTGTCTTTGGTCTGGCTGGAGAATTTCGGGTCCGGCACTTTGACGGAGAGCACAGCGGTGAGGCCCTCACGGCAATCATCGCCGGTAATATCCACCTTCTCTTTTTTGGTGAGGCCGGAGCTGTCACCATAGCCCACCACCTGACGGGTCAGGGCACCGCGAAACCCGGCCATATGGGTGCCGCCATCCCGCTGCGGGATATTATTGGTGAAGGGCAGCACGTTTTCGTGGTAAGAATCATTCCACCACAGCGCCACCTCGACCGTGATGCCGTCCTTCTCGCCCTTCATCAGAATGGGCTTGGCAATCAGCGGCGATTTGGCGCGGTCGAGATAGCGCACAAAGGCCTCAAGCCCGCCCTCGTAATACAGCTCCTCGCGCTTGATCTCGGAATGGCGCGCGTCGGTCAGCACCACCCGCACGCCGGAATTCAGAAAGGCCAGTTCGCGCAGGCGATGTTCAATGGTTTTATAGTCGAAATCGACATTGGTGAAGGTTTCACGCGAGGGCGTGAAGGTCACCTCGGTGCCGCGTTTGGGCTTGCCATTGACCAGCGGTGCCGGGCCGAGAATTTTCAGCGGCGATACCGCATCGCCATGCGAGAAGTGAATTTCATGCTCTTTTTCATCGCGCCAGATACGCAGCACCAGCGAGGTGGACAAGGCATTGACCACAGACACACCCACGCCGTGCAAACCACCGGAAACCTTATAGGAATTCTGGTCAAATTTGCCGCCCGCGTGAAGCTGCGTCATGATGACCTCAGCCGCAGACACACCCTCCTCGTGCATACCGGTGGGAATGCCACGGCCATTGTCGGTGACCGTGACAGAGCCATCGGCATTCAGCGTGACCGTGACAATATCCGCATGGCCGGCCAGCGCTTCGTCAATGGCATTGTCCACCACCTCATAAATCATATGGTGCAGGCCGGAGCCGTCGTCCGTGTCGCCGATATACATGCCGGGGCGTTTGCGCACCGCATCCAACCCTTTGAGCACCTTGATCGAATCCGCACCATAAGCATTGGCATTCGGATCGGGTAAGTCATGTTCAGGCAAAGTGTCGGCCATGGGGTCTTGTGTTCCAAACCATCAAAAAAGGGGTGAAGCGATTGATTCGTTGCCGCTATTATACGTCAGACCGCGCATAAAAAGCGAGGGAAAGCAGGTGTTCTGCTTTCCCTCATCAACATGGGAATATATTCAAAACCCGAAAGATCACGCCCCCAGCGCTTCTTTGGCCCGGCCAAAGCGCTTGCGGTCGTTTGAATCAAGATAAATCTTGCGCAGGCGGATGCTTTTGGGGGTCACTTCCACCAGCTCGTCATCCTGAATGTAGGACAAGGCCTTTTCCAACGTCATGCGGATCGGCGGGGTGAGGCGCACGGCCTCATCCTTGCCGGCGGCGCGGATATTGGTGAGCTGCTTGCCCTTGAGCACATTCACTTCCAGATCATTCTCGCGGGTATGCTCGCCGATAATCATGCCTTCATAGACCTTGACACCCGGATCAATCATCATCGGGCCGCGATCTTCCAGCTTCCACATGGCATAGGACACCGACTCGCCCGAACCATTGGAGAGAAGCACGCCGTTGCGGCGACCGGCAATTTCACCCTTATATTCTTCATAAGCATGAAACAGGCGGTTCATAATGGCCGTGCCGCGCGTATCGGTCAGCAATTCGCTCTGATAGCCAATGAGGCCCCGCGTCGGCGCATGAAACACCAGACGCAGGCGGTTGCCGCCGGAAGGGCGCATTTCGATCATCTCGGCTTTGCGCTCGGCCATTTTCTGCACCACAACGCCGGAATGCTCCTCATCCACGTCGATGACAACCTCCTCGACCGGCTCCAGCAGCTTGCCGTCCTCATTCTTCTGGTACACAACCTTCGGACGCGACACCCCCAGCTCAAAGCCTTCGCGGCGCATGGTTTCAATCAGAATGCCGAGCTGCAATTCGCCGCGGCCCGAGACAATATAAGAATCAGAGCCTGCCGATTCCTCGATTTTAAGGGCCACATTGCCTTCCGCTTCCGCAAACAGGCGGGCGCGGATCATACGGCTGGTGACCTTATCCCCCTCTGTGCCCGCGAGCGGCGAGTCATTGACCATAAATGTCATCGACAGGGTGGGCGGATCAATCGGCTGTGCCTGCAAGGGCTCTGTCACGTCCGGCGCGCACAGCGTATCCGCCACGTTGAACTTGGTTAAGCCGGCAATGGCGACAATGTCACCGGCTTCGGCCTCGTCCACCGGCGCGCGCTCAATGCCACGGAAGGCCAGAATCTTCGAGACACGACCGGTTTCCACCACATTGCCCAGACGGTCGAGAACCTTGACCGCCTGATTGGTCTTGAGCGAGCCGGAAAACACGCGCCCCGTGATCATGCGGCCCAGATAGGCATTGGACTCGAGCAATGTGCCGAGCATTTTGAAGGAGCCTTCCTCAACGGTCGGCGGCGCAACATGCTCCAGCACCAGATTGAACAGAGGGTCCATATTGTCCTTCGGGCCATCCGGATCAGTGGCCATCCAGCCCTGACGCGAGGAACCGTAAAGAATCGGAAAGTCAAGCTGTTCGTCGGTGGCGTCCAGAGCGGCAAAGAGGTCGAACACCTCATTTACCACTTCCGAGATGCGGGCATCGGGACGATCCACCTTATTGATGGCGACAATCGGCTTCAGGCCGATTTTCAGCGCCTTGCCCACCACGAATTTGGTCTGTGGCATCGGGCCTTCGGCCGCGTCCACCAGCACGATCGCACCGTCCACCATCGAGAGAATGCGCTCCACCTCACCGCCGAAATCGGCGTGGCCGGGTGTATCGACGATGTTGATGCGGATGTCCTTGTAGACAATCGAGGTGGCCTTGGCCAGAATGGTGATGCCGCGTTCTTTTTCAAGATCGTTGGAGTCCATCACGCGTTCCGCGACGCGCTGGTTGTCACGGAAAGCACCTGATTGGCGCAGCAGCTGATCCACAAGGGTGGTCTTGCCGTGGTCAACGTGGGCGATGATGGCGATATTACGCATTTTCATATAGGAAACCGATTCTCGTATGAACGTGGCCAGCGCTCCAGCCTGACAAGCCGCCCTTCTTTCGCGTGAAAAAAAGACAGGAACATGACAGGCCGGACAGGCCAGAAGACCGTTCAGGGTAAAAATTATTGCAGTGCATATACCAGACCAACGCATTTGGAAACACAAGTTTCGCCTGCGGGGCCTGATGATATTGTTTTATCGAACAAATATGTGATGTGGCGCCTATTTTGGCGCCAGAACCATCACCATCTGCCGGCCTTCCATCGAGGGCTCCGCCTCGATCTTGGCGATATTGAGCGTTTCCGCCTTGACCCTGTTGAGCAGCTGATAGCCCAGATTCTGATGGGCCATTTCACGCCCACGGAAGCGCAGAGTGAACTTGACCTTGTCGCCCTCTTCAAAAAACCGGCGCATCGCCTTCATTTTCACATCATAATCATGGTCATCAATGCCGGGACGCAGTTTGATTTCCTTGATTTCGACGATCTTCTGCTTTTTGCGCGCCTCAGCCGCCTTTTTCTGCTCAAGAAAACGGAACTTGCCATAATCCAGAATTTTGCAGACAGGGGGATTTGCGTTCGGCACAATCTCGACAAGATCAAGGGCGGCTTCATCAGCGAGCTGCAAGGCTTCCAAAATTGGCGTTACGCCGCGGTTGGTGCCTTCCTGATCAATCAACATGACCTCGGGAATGCGGATTTCACGATTGATGCGCGGCCCGTCTTTCAACGGGGTGGGCGGGGCTTTCATAGGACGGCGAATGGTCGGAGCTCCTGTAACAATTTCATCAGATTCGATCTGCGCGCCAGCCCGGCACAGCAAGCCGCAGCGCAAACACATATAACCTCGCTCCGTCACGACAACTGCCGCGCGCAACAAGGCCCGAACCCAAATTTACTTTGGAATAAAATCCTGAAAAGTCAAGACTTGTCTTCTTAACCGCGGCAAAAGACCGGAACCCTTGCCACAAAGGCAACCGCAGAGCCCCGAGCGCACCAGAATGCTGGCAGGCGATAAATCCGGCCGATATGAACGCGCTATCCAACGGCCTTAAACCGGCCCTGCGGCCTGAGTCGCCCCCGCCATGGCACCAATCTGACGCAGATGCGCATGCAAACTCATCCGGTCAAGACTGGCGAAAGGCAGGCTGACAAAAACCGAAATGCGGGTCTGTAAATGTTTAAAGGCCATATTGAACGCAATCTCCCGCTCAACCCATGTGCCCTCAACGGCTGCAGGATCTTCAATGCCCCAATGCGCGGTCACAGGCTGCCCCGGCCAATAGGGGCAGGCCTCGCCCGCAGCAGTGTCACACACTGTAAAAATAAAATCCATTTCCGGCGCGCCCGCCTGCGCATATTCATCCCAGCTTTTGGAGCGGAAGCCCTCGGTCGGATAGTGAAAAGCCCGCAAAGTGTCCATCGTCAGAGGATTGATGACACCTTTGGGCTGGCTGCCCGCAGAAAACGACCGGAACCGGCCCAAACCGTCTTTCTGCAAAATGCTTTCGGCCATAATGGAGCGCGCGCTATTGCCGGTGCACAAAAACAGGACATTGAAAACAGGATCACGCATGGGCACAACTCCGGACATTACAGGACGACAAAGCAGACATCACCGGCTGGCACAGTTCAGGGTGGCCGCCACAGCACTCCTGAAGCAGAAACACAACCAGCGCGCTCAAAGCCGCTGGTCTTGCCCGGTAAATCATGGAACGGCTGCGCCGCTCGGCCTCAACCAGACCGGCACGCGATAAAACGGCCAGATGCGCAGACATGGTGTTTTGCGGAACAGCCATATAACGCGCCAGATCCCCCGCATTCATGCCTTCGGGTTCACGACTGATGAGCAGGCGGAAGGTGTCCAGCCGCGTGGTTTGGGCAAGCGCCGACAAAATTGCAATGGCGTTTAATGTATCCATAAATCCAGAATAACAGATATAATCAAACATTCAACTCTTAACCGCAATGAGATTTTACATCAAACAGCCGCAACAGATTATGTCTTGGGCTTGTCCAGCAAGCCGGCATAAAGGGCAAGAACATGGCCGGTCATCTGATCCATGGAAAACCGCTTTATGACATGCTGGCGGGCGCGCATACCTATGGCGTCCTTGGCGCTCGCCCCCAGCGCCAGCGCCTGCAATATGGCCTCAGCCAGCTTTTGCGGATGATTGGGCGGCACACGCCAGCCGGTTCGGGCCTCCGGCGGCACCTCGGGCGGCGCCACAACCGTCTCTGCCACAGCGCCCTGATCTGAAACAATGACCGGCGTGCCCAGCGCCTGCGCCTCCACAGCGGTGAGCGCGAAGGCTTCCGGTTCTGTGGAAGGCACCACCACAACCGCCGCGCTCAGATAGGCCGCCGGCAGGTCAGCACCAGGCCCCACACGCTGAACAATGCCCTGCAGCTGATATTTTGCAATCAGCATGTCAAGGTCCTTGAGGCTGCCGCTGCGCGAAGGCACATCCCCCATAAGAATGAAACGTGTATGGCTCAGGCCCTGCCGGGTCAGGAGATGCGCCGCCTCGATCAGAATTTTATGCCCTTTGAGGCCGGATAACCGTGCAGCCAGCAACACAATATGCTCATGTGCGGCAACACCCCAATGCTGGCGCAGGGCCGCCACGCGGCCGGGGTCAACAATTCCGGGTGAATAGTCACGAAAATCAACCCCCGCCCCGACCACATGAATATTTGGCCGCGCCCAGGGGTAAGAGCGCGCGATCAGCGCCGCTGTATAGCGGGAATGGGCAATCACGGCGTCGCCCCGCGCCATGATCGAATTGTACACTGTGGTTGCGGGTGCCCGCCCGCCATAGCTGGAATGATAGGAGGTCACCAGCGGCTTTTTGGTGAGGCGCGTGGCGGCCAGCGCGCTCCAGGCCGAAGCGCGGGAATGGACATGCACCAGATCAATTTTTTCACGCCGGATCAGGGAGGCCAGCTTCTGGACATTCATCATCATCGCCAGCGGATTGCGGGTGCGGGCCGGAAACGGTATCCAGATGCCGCCCTTGGCCTGAAGTTCACTGACCAGCCCGCCCGGACCAGCCGCCACAAGGGCGCGGGCCCCGGCATGGGCCAGCGCTTCGGCCAGCGCCAGCGCAATGCGTTCTGATCCGCCGCCGCTCAGCGAGGGGATAAGTTGCAGGATTGTCTTATCCTTCAGCCCACCGGGCCTGCTGGCAAAATAGTCAATCTGTCCGGTCTTCATTCCTGTTCCTTGCCAGTTTTGGCAGTTTATCGACCGCACCTTGCTGAACATGAAGAATTTAAGTGTGAAAGGTGTTCTGTTTGCCGCCAAACTCTATTTTAAGTTAAATCATCTGGCGAATCACGGGGAAAGCTTAATCTTGCAAAATATAAATGTGCAATTCATTGCAGTGGACAATAAACCTGACCCTGCGCATCCGCAGCCAGCTACGCGGCGTATCGCCTATCGCCTGCGCCAAGGCCGCGCGCCCACCCTTGTGTGGCTGGGCGGTTTCAAATCCGATATGATGTCCACCAAGGCGCAGGCGCTGGATGAATGGGCAGCGCAGACCGGCTTTGCTTTTCTGCGCTTCGATTATTCGGGACATGGTGAGTCCGAATCCGCCACGCCGGGCGAACGCTTTCAGGACGGCACCATTTCACGCTGGCTGGAGGATGCACTGGCCATTCTTGCTCTGGTGCAGGGGCCGGTCATTCTGGTTGGCTCGTCCATGGGCGGCTGGCTGTCACTTCTGGCCGAAAAAACCTTGCGGGCCAAGGGCATGGCCGGCCGCATTCAGGGCATGGTGCTGATTGCGCCGGCGGTGGATTTTACCCAGCGCCTGATGTGGGCGCAGTTTTCACCAGCCATCCGCGACGAGATCGAGCATAATGGCGTCTGGTATCTCCCCACGCCCCATGCGCCCAACTCATGGCCGATCACCCGAAACCTGATTGAGGACGGGCGCACACAGCTTTTGTTCGGCGCGCCGCTGGAGGTGGACTGCCCCGTTTATATTTTGCAGGGGCAGCAGGATCCGGATGTGCCCTGGACACATGCCATGACCCTGATGGAGCACCTGCCCGGCGCGCAGGCCACCCTGACACTGGTCAAGGATGGCGACCACCGTCTCTCCCGTCCGCAGGACATTGAACTCCTGCTCAGCAGCGTGGAGCGGATGGCTCAGTCTTTACCATAAAGATGCAGGCTGGCTCCATTTTGCTTCAGCCAGCGCTCGGCCACATCCATCTGCGGACAAAGCTGGCGAGTCACCGCCCAAAAGGCATCGGAATGATTCATATGTCTGAGATGGGCCACCTCATGGGCCGCGAGATAATCCAGCACATGCGGCGGGGCAAAAATCAGCCGCCATGAAAAATTCAGCGCCCCGCGCGATGAGCACGAGCCCCAGCGGCTGCGCGTATCCTTCAGGCTGATGCTGCGCACCGGCAGATTCAGGCTTGCACTGTGCCGCGCCACAGCCGCCGCCAGATCTTTGCGCGCCTCCCGACGCAGAAAATCACTGATTCGCCGCGCAATATGAGCGGCATCGCCCGAAACATGCAATTCCGGCCCGCCCGGCAGCTCAATGACACGCACCAGCCCGCGCGGCTGATGTTGATGAACGATACGATGCTCCACCCCGCGCAAGGGCACCATGGCGCCATGCACAAAGGGAATGGTTTGGGGCAGGCGGGCCATTTTTTCGGCAATCCAGCCGCGATGACGCTCGGCAAACTCTTTAGCGCTGCGCAAGGAGCCACGCTGCGGCATGGTCAGCACCAGATCCTGACTTGAGGGGCGCAGACGCAAGGTATAGCGCCGGGCCTGGGCGCTGCGCCGCAGGGCAATACGAAAATGTCCCGCCTCATGCGCGATGAAAATTTCATCCGCAGGGGCAGGCTCATCCACAATCACGCCTCTGGTCAAACGAAGCAAGCACCGCATGACATGTCTTTTAGCTGATCCTGCGGGAACAGGCTATAAAAACTGCAAGTCCATACATCAGCACACCTAAAATTGCCACGATTCAGGCCGATTTCAGCAATGTTGCAATCAGGAGTCCGAACGTGAGGACATTGAATTTTTTAAAATCTTTGATGGCGCGCCAATATATTCTATTGGGGGTCACACTTGTTATTTTAAGCACTCCGGCGCTGGCTATCGGCTTCAAAAGCCTGATGAAGGACATGAAGGCCACTCATCAGCAGGCCAATATGCTTGTGGCAGGCTCATTTTCGTCACAGGCAGCCATGACCATATTAAAAGCCTATAGCGACGAAACCGCTCAGGCTATCGGCCAGATGTCCAATTCGGCCGAAGGTCAGGACATGAAAAAACGCTTCACCACAATTCTCGACATTATCGGCAAAACACAATCTGCGCCCGCACTGGACAAAATAACCTTTGCCAAGGCCGCAACGCAGATCGAGACTCAGTGTAAATCCTGCCACGACGCCTATAATTAACGCCTATTCCGCCGCCAGAGTCAGCCGCTTCTTGGGCGAGCGGTTGATCTGCTCAACCGTGGAAATGAAATCGCAAATCCGCGGTGCAATTTCCGAGCGGAAGCGCGAGCCATTGAACACGCCATAATGGCCGACATTCTTTTGCAGATAATCCACCTTCAGTTCCGGGGGAATATTCACGCACAGGTCATGCGCGGCTGTGGTCTGGCCAATGCCGGAAATATCGTCATTTTCGCCCTCAACCGTCATCAGGGCGGTTTTGCTGATGGCTTTCAGGTCAATCAGACGGCCACGATGCTGAAACTCCCCCTTGGGCAGAGAGTGTTTCACAAACACCTCCTCGACGGTCTGGAGATAATATTCGGCGGTCAGATCCATCACAGCCATATATTCATCGTAAAATTCACGATGTTTTTCGGCAGAATCACCATCATTTTTCACAAGATGCTGGAACATTTTGACATGGGCATCGACATGGCGATCCATATTCATCGCCATAAAGCCGGAGAGCTGCAAGAATCCGGGGTAAACGCGGCGGCCAAATCCGGCATTGGGAAAGGGCACATAATGGATGCAATTATCCTTGAACCATTTGACGCCGCGCGTTGCCGCCAGCTTGTTGACTGCAGTCGGGCTTTTGCGCGTATCAATCGGCCCGCCCATAATCGTCATGGAGGCCGGCACATTCGGGTTCTTATCCTCGCTCATGCGCGCCACCGCGGCAATGAGCGGAACTGAGGGCTGGCACACGCCCAATGTATGAGCACCGGGGCCGAGATGACCACAAATATCGATCAGATAATCAATATAATCATCCAGATCAAAATTGCCCGCCGCCAGCGGCACATCGCGCGCATCCGTCCAGTCGGTGATATAAATGTCAAAATGCGGCAGGAAGGCCTCAACTGTGCCGCGCAGCAACGTGGCATAATGGCCGGACATCGGCGCAACAATCAGAAATTTGGGCTGGTTGAGCGGGCGTTCCGTTTCGCGCACAAAGCGGATCAGCTTGCAGAACGGCTTTTCCCAGACAATATCCTCCCGCACGGCAATGCGCTCGCCGCCCACCAATGTGGAGGGCAGGCCAAAGGCCGGCTTGCCATAGCGGCGGGTCACACGCTCGAACAATTCGGCATAGGCGGCCATATTTTTGCCGAAAGCCGTGTGGCTGAGCGGATTGAACGGGTTTTTGAACAGAAATTTGGTGGCATCCGACAGTGCTCTCGCAGGCGCGATCGCAGAATGGGCCATCTCGTAGATTTGATAGGAAAAGTGGTTCATTCTAACAAATCCTTGCAAGAAACTCCGCACAGAAGCGAACATACGCTTATGCTGCAATGCGAAGTGGAGCCTAGAATTTTCTTCGTGTCAAATCAATGTCACAAAAAGACTAAGGCTTTGTTGTCAACATGGGCGCGGTTTTGCTAGGTCTTGCGGCACCCGCCGCCCAGCCCATGAATGGAGCCCCATGCCCCGCCTGCTTGAAACCACCCGCCTGATCCTCGCCAGCCATAATGCCGGCAAATTGCGTGAAATGCGCGAGCTTATGGCCGATTATGGCATTGAAATTGTCTCAGCCGGAGACCTGAACTTGCCGGAACCGGAGGAAACCGGCCTGACCTTCATTGAAAATGCCGAGCTCAAAGCCCTTGCGGCGGCAAAAGCTGCGCATATTCCGGCCTTTGCCGATGATTCGGGGCTCTGCGTTGAGGCTTTGAACAATGAGCCGGGCATTTATTCCGCCCGCTGGGCCGGAGCAAGCAAAGATTTTGACGCCGCCATGGCTAAAATCGAGGATTTATTGCAGCAGGCGGACGCCACCACCCCGGCCCGCCGCCGCGCGCATTTTGTCTCGGCGCTGACCCTTGCCTGGCCGGACGGGCATGTGGAAAGTTTTGAAGGCAAAATTTATGGCGAAATTGTCTGGCCGCCGCGCGGCAAGGCCGGTTTTGGCTATGATCCGTTCTTTTTGCCGGAGGGCCATGACCGCACCTTTGGCGAAATGAGCGCCGAGGAAAAACATGGCCTGCCGAAAGATGGCGGCCTTGCCCTCTCCCACCGCGCCCGCGCCTTTCAGACGCTGGCGAAAGCCTGCCTGAAAACGCCGTCATAGCCCGCGCTTAAACACAAGAGTTTATCTGCGGCTTGCTTTTGTTTTGGCTTTGTTTGTGCCATAAAAGGACATGAATCCAATTTCATCCGCATCGCCCGCCCCCTTCAATGCCGGATTCGGCATTTATATTCATTGGCCCTTTTGTCTGGCCAAGTGCCCCTATTGCGATTTCAACAGTCATGTGCGCCATGCGCCCGTCGACGAGACCCGCTATATCGCCGCCTTCAAAACAGAGCTGGCGCACCGCGCACGGCTGACCCCGGGGCGCAGTGTCTCCTCCATCTTTTTTGGCGGCGGCACACCCTCGCTGATGAAAGCCTCGACCGTTGCCGCCCTGCTGGAGGCGGTGGCCAGCCACTGGAGCGTGGAGAGCAATGCCGAAATCACGCTGGAGGCCAATCCCACCTCGGTGGAGGCCGAGCGCTTTCGCGGCTATCGCAGCGCGGGGGTCAACCGCGTGTCGCTGGGTGTGCAGGCGATGAATGATCTTGACCTTAAGGCGCTGGGCCGGCTGCACACCGCCGCTGAAGCCATGGCCGCGGTGAAGATTGCCAATACAATTTTTGACCGCACCTCGTTTGACCTGATCTATGCAAGGCCCAACCAGACCGTGGCCGGCTGGCGCAACGAGCTGGAGGAGGCGATCCGCCATGCGGGCGAGCATCTGTCATTATATCAGCTCACCATCGAGCCGGACACAATGTTCGAGCAACTGTTCAAGGCCGGAAAGCTGAAAATACCCGATGCCGATCTTGGCCGCGACCTGTGGGATGTAACACAGGAGATCACGCAGAAACACGGGCTACCCGCCTATGAAATCTCCAACCACGCCCGCAGCGGTGCGGAAAGCCGCCATAATCTGACCTATTGGCGCTATGGCGAATATGCCGGTGTCGGCCCGGGCGCGCATGGCCGTCTGATGGATGCACAGGGACGGCGGGCACAGGCCACCGAGCGCCATCCCGAAATGTGGCTGACCACGGTCGAAACCGAGGGTCATGGCCTGATCGAGGACCAGCCGCTCAGCATCGAGGAGCAGGGCGACGAATTTTTGCTGATGGGGCTTCGCCTGCGCGAAGGCATTGATCTGGCGCGCTATGAGGCCATTTCCGGTAAAAAACTTGATCCCGCGCAGATTGAGGATCTCATCACCTATAAAATGGTGGAGCGCACAGAATCCGGTCGCCTGCGCGTGACCGAGGAGGGCTTTCCGGTGCTGGACGCCGTGGTGGCTGATCTGGCAGCGTGAGACAATAAGAACAACAAGAGCATTTCACGTTGTGACGGATTTTTGCGCGAGGGTTCCGGCTTCCTCTGTTTGCGCGTCAGAACATGCCGCTTTTTGGTGGAACCGCACTGTGAGCGTTCCTTCTCACCCTTTTCCTGAGCTTCTCCCCCCTCATCCTGAGCTTGTCGAAGGATGAACGGGGCGAAGACTCAAGATAAGTGAAACATTGTCATTGCAAGGAAGCGAAGCCGACGAACGCAATCCATAGACTTGAATGAATTGCTTCACTTCGTTCGCAGTGACAATGGAGTGTCATTCTCTTTTGCCCCTCACCCCACCCTCTCACCCCGTCATCCTGAGGAGGCCGCAGGCTGTCTCGAAGGACGGGGGGAGGAAGACGTTTCCGTCTCAAGGCAACAGAGTCTAGAGATGGTAAACCCCGAAAAACGCGCCATATTTGGGCAGGTTCAGCGTTTGGCCGCTCAATGTGGCGTGAAACCCATGCCCCTCCAGCGCTGTGGCCTGAACCGGCAAATTATATTGCGCGGGGGCGGCGCTGACATTGAACACGCAGATCATCGCTCTGTCACCAAGGATACGGCTGAAGGCCAGCACCGGCTCCTCTGCATCATGAAACACAATATCGCCGTCAATCAGCAGGTCTTGCGTTTTACGCCAATGCAAAAACTGCTTTGTCCGCTCCAGTGAGGAGCCAGCCCTGCCCAGCTGGCGCGACACCGCCCGCTTGCGATGCTCAGGTGGAATCGGCAGCCAGGGCCTGGACGAAGTGGTGAAGCCGCCGCGCACGCCCTCCCCCCAGGGCATCGGCGTACGGCAGCCATCGCGCCCCTTCATTTCCGGCCAGAAGGCAATGCCATAGGGGTCTTGCAACACCTCGAAGGGCAAATCCGCCTCGGTCAGACCCAATTCCTCACCCTGATAAAGACATTGCGAACCCCGTAAAGAGCAGAGCAGCGCCAGCGAGAGCGGCGCGAACTCCATCGACTGTTCAGGCATGTTCCAGCGCGTGGCGGCGCGGGTCACGTCATGGTTGGACAAGGCCCAGCAAATCCAGCCCGCCTTGCCCACCGCCTCAAATTCCTCGACCGCATTGCGGATATATTTGGCCTCGGCCTTGCTCGACAAAAGGTCAAAGCCGTAGCACATGTGCATTTTATCGCTGCCCTCGGTATATTGGGCAATCAGACGGTTGGTCTCGGCACCGGCACCCAGTTCACCCACGGCGGCAATATTGGGGTAAGTGTCAAACAAGGCCCGCAATTCGCGCATCACTTCCAAGTTTTCCGGGCGGGATTTGTCATAAACGTGATGCTGAAAGCCATAGGGATTGACGGCCGGAACATCAACCATGCCCTTGGAATTGGCCGCCGGATTGTCGCGCAGCAAGGGGTCATGCATATAATAATTGACCGTGTCATGGCGGAAGCCATCCACACCGCGCTCCAGCCAGAATTTTATGGTTTCGTAAAGCGCGGCGCGCACATCCTTATTGTGGAAATTCAGGTCCGGCTGCGACACCAGAAAATTATGCAGATAATACTGGCAGCGCCGCGTATCCCACTGCCATGCACTGCCGCCAAAAATCGACAGCCAGTTGTTGGGCGGCGAGCCATCGGGCTTGGCATCGGCCCAGACATACCAATCCGCCTTTGCATTGGTTTTATTCGAGCGGCTTTCCTGAAACCACGCATGGCTTTCGGCGGTGTGGGAGAGCACCTGATCAATCATCACCTTCAGGCCCAGCCTGTGCGCCTTGGCCACCATGGCATCAAAATCCGCCAAAGTGCCGAACATCGGGTCCACGGCGCAATAATCTTCGACATCATAGCCGAAATCTTTCATCGGCGATTTGAAGAAAGGGCTGAGCCAGATCGCATCAACGCCCAGACCGGCAATATAATCGAGCTTTTCGGTAATGCCGGCCAGATCGCCGATCCCATCGCCATTGGAGTCCATAAAACTGCGCGGATAAATCTGATAAATCACCGCCCCACGCCACCAGTTTTGCGGCAGACGGGACAAAATCTGAGAACTCATAAAACTCTCCTCCAGCAGGCGACACGGGCTGACAATGCCAGATCGAACCGGCGTCCTTTTTACATCATGCGTCGAATTGTAACAGAATTAAAGCGCTTTGATAAAATCATTTGCTCTGATCACAAATTTACGCAAAATTGCAGAAAGTTTGAAATCAGCCTGAACCGGGATATAAACCTCGCATGTCTGCCGCTTTGAAATCCATGAATCTGAAACAACTGGCAGAGCATCTTTCTCTCAGTCAGGCGACGGTCAGCCGTGCGCTGAACGGCTATCCGGAAATCAAGGAGGCAACGCGCAACCGTGTGCTGACAGCCGCCGCCGAATTTGGCTATCGTGCCAATTCCATTGCGCGGTCTCTGGCCACAGGGCGCAGCGGCAATATTGGCATTGTGTTTCAGGATGGGCTGGGCCTGTTGTTCGACCCGCATTTTCTTGAATTTCTGGCTGGCGCAACCGAGGCTCTGGCCACGCGGGACATGAGCATCAATCTGTCCATGCCCGACAGAAACCGCGAAAGCTCCAAATATGCCGATATTATCCGCTCGCATCTGGCGGATGGCTTTATTGTCAACGGGCCGACACGCCACGACCCGCGCGTCGCCCTGCTGCGCAGCCTGAAAATTCCGTTCATTGTGCATGGCCGCACCGAGGATGATAAATCCCATGCCTGGGTTGATATTGACAATGCCGTGGCCTTCCAGCGCGCGGCTCAATTACTCATCGGTTTTGGCCATAAGCGCATTGCCTTCATCAATGCACCCAAACATTTCGACTTTGCCGCCAGCCGCGAGCGCGGCTTTCGCAATGCACTGGCCCAGGCGGGGCTGAGCGCCGACCCCGGCCTGATGTTCAACGAACTCATGACCGAGGAAGGTGGCTACCGCATCACCATGCAGGCTCTGGGCAAAGCTCCGCGCCCGACGGCTCTGCTTTGCAGCTCGATGTTGCAGGCTCTGGGGGCCTTTCGTGCCCTGCGTGACATGGGGCTTTCCGTGCCTGCGGATATTTCGGTCATCGCCCATGATGATGTGTTTCCCTATATCACGCCGGAGGCCATGCGCCCCGCCCTGACCACAACACGCTCGCCCTTGCGCCAGCATGGCAAGCGCGTGGTTGAAGTGCTCAATGATATTATCGACGGCAAACTACCCCCCGATTATCATGATATCCTGCCCGTCGAGCTGGTGATGCGCGACTCTGTCGGGCCGGTCAAACCCGATTGATTCTGGCCGGAAAAGCGGCATAAACGTGGTATTCGTGTCGAAATTTGGTGATTTTCTCTCACGCTTACATGCTAGATTGCCTGAGTCTGTCACAAATTCAAGGAGATGTCATGAGCTTGCCCCGCTGGTCCGGTGTTTTCCCGGCTGTTACAACAAAATTCACGGCGCAAGACCGCCTTGACCGCGCCGAGATGGAACGTTGCTTCCGCTTGCAACTGGACGCGGGTGTTGACGGCCTCATTGTGTGCGGCTCGCTGGGCGAGGCCTCCACACTGGAACCGGATGAGAAAATTGAAGTGCTCAACATTGCCCTTGGGGTTGCCGATGGCAAAGTGCCGGTTCTGCTGACCGTTTCGGAAGGCTCAACCCGCCGCGCGGCAAAACTGGCCGAAGAAGGGGCCAAAGCCGGCGCGGCAGGCCTGATGGTGCTGCCCGCCATTCCCTACCGCTCGGATGCGCGCGAAACCATCGCCCATTACACCGCCGTCACCCGTGCCGCCGGCCTGCCGGTGATGATCTATAACAATCCGGTGAGCTATGGCGTGGACATTACCCCGGCCATGCTGGCCGACATGGCTGCGGAGCCCTTGTTTGTGGCCATTAAAGAATCCTCCGATGATGTGCGCCGCGTCACGCAAATCTTCAACCAGCTTGGCAAGCGCTATGCGGTGTTCACAGGTGTGGACAATCTGGCGCTGGAAAGCCTTGCCGTGGGTGTGGATGGCTGGGTGGCCGGTCTTGTCTGCGCCTTTCCTGCCGAAACAGTCGCCATTTACAAGCTGATGAAGGCCGAGCGCCGCGCTGAAGCGCTGGAGATTTACCGCTGGTTCCAGCCGGTACTGGACCTCGATGTTTCGACCAAGCTGGTGCAGAATATCAAGCTGGCGGAAGCGCTGGCGGTTGGCTCCAATGATGTGTGCCGCCTGCCGCGCATGGCCCTGACCGGCGCTGAGCGCAAGCGCGTGGAAGATATTGTCACCACCGCGCTGAAAAACCGGCCGGATCTGGGCGCATATAAAATCTAAAAAGGCACTCCCATGGCGGTTCATACATTTTTTTGCGTTGATGGCCACACCTGTGGCAATCCGGTGCGGCTGGTGGCGGGCGGTGGCCCGCAGCTTGTCGGCACCAATATGGTTGAAAAGCGTGCGCATTTTCTGGCGCAATTTGACTGGATTCGCACCGGACTGATGTTTGAACCGCGCGGGCATGACATGATGTCGGGCGCCATTCTCTACCCGCCGACACGGCCCGATTGTGACATTGCTTTTCTCTTTATCGAAACCTCCGGCTGTCTGCCGATGTGCGGACATGGCACCATCGGCACGGTCACCATGGCGCTGGAGCGCGGGCTGGTGACACCCAAAGAGCCCGGCCTGCTGCGCATTGACACGCCTGCCGGGCTTGTTGAGGCGCGTTATGTCCAAAACGGTCCATATATTGAAAGCGTGCGCCTGACCAATGTCGCCAGCTTTCTGCATTCGAGCGAATTGACCGCCGAGGTGGAGGGTTTGGGCGAAATTGTCGCCGATGTCGCCTATGGTGGTAATTTTTACGCCATCATTGACCCGCAGAAGAATTTTGCCGGACTGGATCATGTCAATCCGTCGGATATTCTGCGCTGGAGCCCGAAGGTGCGGGCGGCATTCCGTAAAAAATATGAATTTATCCACCCCGAGAATCCCGCCATCAACGGCTTAAGCCATGTGCAATGGACCGGCGCGCCGACAGTGGCGGGGGCCACCGCCCGCAATGCGGTGTTTTATGGCGACAAGGCGATTGACCGCTCGCCCTGCGGCACCGGCACCTCCGCGCGTATGGCGCAATGGGCGGCCAAGGGCAAATTAAAGGTGGGCGACGAATTTATTCACGAGAGCATCATCGGCTCGCTGTTCCGGGGCCGCGTTGAGCGGGCCACACGCGCCGGCCATTATGACGCCATCATACCCTCCATCGAGGGCTGGGCGCGGATGACCGGCTATAACACCATTTTCATTGATGACCGCGACCCCTTCGCGCATGGCTTTGAGGTCAAGGACACACATTAACCCCCTCACTTTGCAGCGAGGGGGCAGATGAATCAGGCCGTATCCTCAGGCCGCCTGAGCGGCCTCGATGGTTTTGGCGTTTGAGGTGACATTGATCGGAATGGCGCGCGGCTTTTTCGCCTCTGGCACTTCGCGCACCAGATCCACATGCAGCAGACCATTTTCCAGCTTTGCGCCGGTCACAACCACATGGTCGGCAAGCTGGAAATGACGCTCGAAGCTGCGCGCGGCAATGCCCTGATACAGAACTTCGGGCTTGCTGGAGGCATTGTCATTTTCAGCGGTCTGTTTGCCACCGCGTATGGTGAGTGTATTTTCGCGGGTCTCGATCGACAGTTCGTCCGGGGTGAATCCGGCAACCGCCAGCGTCACGCGGTAAGCGGTCTCGCTGGTGCGTTCAATATTGTAGGGTGGATAGGTGGGAGCCACATCCGTGCCGACGCCGCGGTCAAGCAGGCTGAACAGACGGTCAAAACCAACAGTCGAACGGTGAAGGGGTGTAAAGTCGTAACGCATTGCATATCCTCATAAAAAGCGACATGAAAGATCGAACGATAGCCCCCGCTTAAAGCCGGAGGCAGGTTCGGCGCGTCCGATTGGCCCGCGCAGACAAGAGATGGGAAGCAAATTCCGGAGTTTCAAGAGCCCTACAAAAATCGCTTCAGAAGATTTTCTCCTGACATATTTTCGCTCTATACATGCAGATGAACACTCTATCAGGCCAGGCCCATGATGTTATATGAAACGCCCGATAATCCCTGTCCCGCAGGCGCGCGGGTGCAGCGCGTCACCACACAGGACGGCGTAGAGCTGCGCGCCGCACATTGGCCCGCCCCCGCCCCGCATGGCCCGGGCACCGTTGTGATCTGTCAGGGCCGCAGCGAATTTATCGAAAAATATTTCGAAGTGATCGGGGAATTGCAGGCGCGCGGCTTTGGCGTGGTGGCCTTTGACTGGCGCGGACAGGGCGGCTCGCAACGGGCGCTCAAAAATCCGCGCAAGGGCCATGTTGATGATTTCACACTCTATTGGCAGGATATAGCGGCCATGGAGCAACATCTTTTGCCACAATGTGCGAAACCATGGTTCGGCTTGGGCCATTCCATGGGCGGCGCGATTTTGCTGGATATGGCGGGCAGCGGCGTCAATATTTTTGACCGGCTGGTGCTGACCGCACCCATGCTGGATATTTATGGCCTGAAATATCCGCAAGCCTCCCGCCTTTTGATTGCAACCCTCGATGCGCTGGGCCTTGGCGGCGCCTATGCCCCCGGCGGCGGCGATACGGCGGGCAACACCCTGCCTTTCGCCCATAATGTGCTGACCTCAGACCCGACACGCTATCGCCGCACGGCGAATATTCTGGCCACAGCGCCGCAGATCGGCCTTGGCCATTGCACCATCGGCTGGCTGGATGCCGCCTTCCGCCTCATCAAAAAACTGGCTGATCCGGAATTTCCGCGCCGCACCCTGACACCCATTCTGATTCTGGGGGCGGGCAACGACAAAGTGGTCGATCAACGCGCTGTGGAGGCCTTCGCCCATCGCCTCAAGGTGGGGCGGCTGATCACCCTGCCCCATTGTGAGCATGAAATTATGATGGAAAACAACAATTTACGCGCTGAGTTCTGGGCGGCATTCGAGGCTTTTATCCCCGGCGAGACAGGCGCGGCATGACCACTCCCCTTCATATTCGCCTGGCTGTTAAAACCGACATCAACGCATTGGAAACATTGGAAAATCGTGTTTTTGACGGAGACCGCCTGTCCCGTCGCAGCCTTGCCGCCTATATTATCAATCCGCGTGTCTTTATGCCTGTGGCCGAAAAAGACGGCTTGTTTGCCGGCTATGCCCTGCTGGCCTTTCGCAAAGGCTCCGCCATTGCGCGGCTTTATTCCATAGCGGTTGTGCCGGAATTTTATGCCCATGGCATTGGCTATGCCCTGATGCTGGCCTGCGAGGCCGAGGCCTTGAGGCGGGGCCGCACCAGTCTGCATCTGGAAGTGCGTGCTGACAACACCGCCGCCATAGGCCTGTATAAAAAGCTGAATTATCAGCAATTTGACACCTATGAGGATTTTTATGAGGACGGCATGACCGCTCTGGCCTTTGAACGGGCGCTGAAACACACTACATAGTGCTTATGAGCCCAAATCATCACCCTGACGAACCCCCTGCCGAGAGATTTGACGACGATGCCGAGCTGAGCACCGGCCTCGACCTTGAGCTTGACGACGAGGTGGCCGCGCCGGACTCAGTGCGGCGCGGTGCGGCGGTCATTCATCAATTCTGGCAGACATTGCCGCTCTCGCCCGGCGTTTATCGCATGTTGAATGCGGCGGGTGAGGTGCTTTATGTCGGCAAGGCCAAATCGCTGAAAAAGCGCGTGGCATCCTATACCCGCCCCACCGGCCATGTGAACCGCATTGCACGCATGATTGCGCTCACGGCTTCAATGGTTTTCGTCACCACCGCCACCGAAACCGAGGCGCTGCTGCTGGAGGCCAATCTCATCAAGCAGCTCAAGCCGCGCTTCAATGTGCTGATGCGCGATGACAAGAGCTTTCCCTATATTTTGCTGACCCGCGACCATGCCGCGCCGCAGCTCACCAAGCATCGCGGTGCGCGCAACCGCAAAGGTGATTATTTCGGCCCCTTTGCCAATGCGGGCGCGGTGACACGCACGCTCAACACCTTGCAGCGCGCCTTTTTGCTGCGCACCTGCACCGATTCTTATTTTGAAAACCGCACCCGCCCCTGCCTGCTCTATCAAATCAAGCGCTGCGCCGGCCCCTGCACCAACGAAATTTCACCCGCCGATTATCAGGAGCTGGTGCAGGAAACGCGGGATTTTCTCACCGGCAAGAGCATTGCCGTGCGCGAGCGCCTGGCTGCCGATATGCACGCAATGGCCGAAAATCTCGAATTTGAACGCGCAGCGCGCCTAAGAGATCGTATTTCGGCGCTATCCTCCATTCAGGGCGCGCAGGGCATCAATCCGCAAAGCGTGGAAGAGGCCGATGTCTTTGCCATCACGCAGGAGGCGGGGCAAAACTGCATTCAGGTGTTTTTCTTCCGCACCTATCAGAACTGGGGCAACCGCGCCTATTTTCCGCGCGCCGACAAAACATTGGAACCGGAGGAGGTGCTCAGCGCCTTTCTGGTGCAATTTTATGAGGATAAGCCTGCCCCGGCGCTGGTGCTGCTCAGCCATGAGGTGGAGTGCCGCGCCATGCTGGCCGATGTGCTCACCCAGCGGATGGACCGGCGTGTTGAAATTGCCGTGCCGCAACGCGGCGAAAAGCATGATCTTGTTGAACATGCCCTGACCAATGCGAAGGAGGCCTTGGGGCGTAAACTGGCCGACACCAGCGCCCAGAGCAAGCTGTTGCACGCGCTTGGCCAGACCTTCGGGCTGGACACGCCACCGCGCCGTGTCGAGATTTTCGACAACAGCCATATTATGGGCACCAATGCCATTGGCGCCATGGTGGTGGCCGGGCCCAACGGCTTCATGAAAACCCATTACCGCACCTATAATATGGACAGCGCAGACATAAAGCCGGGCGATGATTATGCCATGATGCGCACTATGCTCAAGCGCCGCTTTGAGCGCCTGATCAAGGACAATAAAGCCAATGGTGCCAGCACAGCCGCCGAGAAACCCGAGGCCGACAGCGACCCCGACACCTTTCCGCAATGGCCGGATCTATTGCTGATTGACGGTGGCAAAGGCCAGTTTGAGGCCGTGCGTGACACGATGAAAGAGCTGGGCATTACCGGCGTGGCGCTGGCCTCGATTGCCAAAGGGCCAGACCGCAATGCCGGCAAGGAGATATTTTTTGTCGAGGGCAAGGAGCCGTTTCGCTTGAATTCACGCGACCCCGCGCTCTATTTCATCCAGCGCCTGCGCGATGAGGCGCATCGCTTTGCCATTGGCACGCACCGTGCGCGGCGCAAAAAAGACTTCACCAAAAACCCGCTTGATGAAATTGACGGCATCGGCCCCAAGCGCAAACGCGCCCTGCTCAGTGCCTTTGGCACCGCCAAGGCTATATCGCGCGCGGCACTGGCCGATTTAGAGAAGGTTCCTGGTATTAATGAAGCCACAGCCAGGCTGGTTTTCAACTTTTTCAATGAGAAGGGGTGAACTTATCCCCATCTAGTGCTTGACGCCTGACGTTGCCGCATGTTCCTTTGCATTATGGAATCAAAGCGTAGCCAGAACCATTTGAAACTGCCCAATCTGCTGACCTATGGGCGGGTTATTGCCGTTCCACTGGTGATTATCTGCATGTATTGGCCGGATGAATATTGGATGCGCTGGGCCGCGCTCGGCATTTTCACCCTTGCCGCCATCACCGATTTTTTTGACGGCTATCTGGCGCGGGTCTGGTCACAACAATCCTCTTTAGGGCGGATGCTGGACCCGATTGCCGATAAATTGCTGGTGGCAAGCTGTCTGCTCATGCTGGTGGCCAACCACGACATCAGAAGCTGGTCGATCTGGGCCGGAATTGTTATTCTGTGCCGCGAAATTCTGGTTTCGGGCCTGCGGGAATATCTGGCGGAGCTGCGCGTGTCCGTGCCGGTGAGCACTGTCGCCAAATATAAGACAACATTGCAGATTTTAAGTCTTGGCTTTTTGATTGTCGGCTTTGCGGGCGAGGATATCGTGCCCCACACCCGTGACATCGGGCTGGTTCTGCTCTGGGCCGCCGCCCTGCTTACACTTTATACCGGCTGGGATTATCTGCGGGCCGGCTTCAAGCATGTGGTTGAGGAATGAGTGTGAAATTAGTTTATTTTGCCTGGGTGCGCGAGCGTATCGGCAAGGCTGACGAGCTTTTTGAGCCGCCAGCCAATGTCAAAACCATTGGCGAGCTGATCGCCCATCTGGCTGCGCGCGATGAGGCCTATGCCTATGCCTTTGAGCGCGCGCCCTTCATCCGCGCGGCGATAGACCGCAAGCACGCCAAGCACGACACGCCGATTCTGGGCGCGCATGAAATTGCCTTTTTTCCGCCGATGACCGGAGGCTGAATGGCCAAAATCTCGATTCAGACCGTGGATTTTGATGCGGCAGCCGAAAGCGCCCTGCTGAGCGCGGGCCGTGCCGACATTGGCGCGCTGGTCAGTTTCATCGGTTTATGCCGCGATGAGGGCGGCACATTGGCAGCGCTGGAGCTGGAACATTACCCCGGCATGGCCGAGGACGAGCTGGAGCGCCTCGTCAGTGAAGCGCAGCAGCGCTGGGATTTAAAGGGCATCACCATCATCCACCGCTATGGCAAAATCGCGCCCGGTGAACAGATTGTGCTGGTGATAGCCGCCTCAAGCCATCGCGGCGACGCCTTTGCCGCAGCGGATTTTCTGATGGATTATCTCAAATCCCGCGCACCCTTCTGGAAGAAAGAACACCGCAAGGATGGCACCTCCGGCGAATGGGTGGAGGCCAAGGATGCCGATGAGGCGAGTTTGAAGCGGTGGGAAACATAGACTTCCCTTCACCTTAAAGAGGTGAAGGGAAAGAAGTTGATTTGAACCTTACGCGTTCACCGCCGCCGTATAGGCTTCGATCAGATCTTGCGAGATTTTGCCCGGCGTGAATGTATAGGGGCCGACTTCGGAGACGGGTGTGACTTCCGCGCCGGTGCCGCAGAGGAAACATTCGTCAAAATGCGCCAGTTCTTCCGGCATGATGCGCCGCTCAACCACCTCAAGGCCAAGGCCTTGGGCAAGACCGATCACAGTCTGGCGGGTGATGCCATTGAGGAAGCAATCGGCAATCGGTGTAATGATCTTGCCGCCCTGCGTGAAGAAAATATTTGCGCCGGTGCATTCGGCCACGCGGCCCTGCCAGTCCAGCATCATGGCATCGGCATAGCCCTTGCGCTCGGCGCGGTGCTTGGAAATGGTGCAGATCATATAAAGGCCCGCCGCCTTTGAGTCGCAGGGGGCGGTTTTCGGGTCAGGGCGGCGATAATCGGCAATATCGAGCTTTATGCCTTTCATTTTAGTGGCGACATCAAACATGCTCGGCCAGTCCCATGCGCAAATGGCCACATGGATCGTCGAATGCTGGGCGGCCACAGCCATCATCTCGCTGCCGCGCCAGGCCACAGGCCGCACATAACAATTCTGAAACCCGTTGAGCCGAACCACCTCAGCCTTGGCGGCATCCAGTGTCTCAAGGCTGTAAGGAATTTCAAAATCAAGAATATTGGCCGATTTATGAAAGCGGACGGAATGTTCGCGCGATTTGAAAATCTTACCGCCATAGGCGCGCTCGCCCTCAAACACGCAGGAGCCATAATGCAACCCATGCGACAAGACATGCAGCTTGGCATCGGCCCAGGGAATGATGTTTCCGTCCATCCAGATGAAACCGTCACGCTGGTCAAAAGAAAGGCCTGCCATTGTCCATACTCCTCAAAATGATCACATTGCGCCGGCTCACCCGAGCAGTTGGCGCTTTTAGCAAGGTTTTTGCATTGACGCCACCATGCGGACGCTCGTATGCATAAGAGACTAAACGCTCCCAAAAGAATGTCAATAGTGCTGACGTATTTTCGATGAAACCAGATCCCTCGCAGCATAATACATTAGGCCAAGCCCGTGATGGGGCCCGGGACACAAGCCCTATGTTTGACCTGATCGAGCTGTTCTTTTTTGCCTATCGGGATTTTGTGGGCGATGCCGACAGGCTGCTGGAGCGTTATCGTTTTGGCCGGGCGCACCACAGGGTGCTGCATTTTGTTTCGCGCCAGCCGGGGCTGACGGTGGCCGAATTGCTGGATATATTGAAAATCACCAAGCAAAGTCTCAACCGCGTGATGAAAGACCTGCTGGATACGGGCTATGTCGAGGTGCGCCCAGGTGTGACAGACCGGCGCCAGCGCCTGCTCTATCCAACCGTTGGCGGCCGAAATCTGGCCATGGACATTGCGCGCCTGCAAACACAAAGATTTTCTCGTGCTTTTGCCATTCTTGAGCCACATGCGCAGGCTAATGCAATCAAATTCTTAACCGCTATGATTGATCCTGACGAGAGAGAGAAAGTGGAGCGCCTTGTCCGGCGTGACGACAATCCTATGTAAATTCAAATGCCGCTCCGGCCCCATGGTGAGACGTGACCGATACAGACCGCCCGCAGAATCTTGCTGATGACGCCCCGCATATTCTTGTTGTCGATGATGACAAGCGCATCCGCGCGCTGCTGTCACGTTTCCTGATGGAAAAAGGCTATCGTGTCACCACCGCACAGCATGTGGTGGAGGCCACAGCCTGCCTGAAAAGTTTTGCCTTCGACCTGATCATTCTGGATGTGATGATGCCCGGCGAATCAGGTCTGAGCTTTGCCGCCCGCCTGCGCATTGATTCCGCCGTACCGATTCTGATGCTCTCGGCGCTGGCTGAAACGGAGGCCCGCGTGCGCGGGCTGGAGGCGGGCGCGGATGACTATCTGGGCAAGCCCTTTGAGCCGCGCGAGCTGGTGCTGCGGGTGGCGGCGCTGCTGCGCCGCTCCAGCCCCAAGCTTGTATCCGGCACCAGTGCCAGCGCCCGCTTTGGCCCGTTCACCTTTCATTTTGAGCGGGGAGAGTTGCGCCGCGGTGAGGAGCTTGTTCACCTCACCGAGCGCGAGCGGGAAATCCTGCGGCTGCTGCTCGACAAACCTTCGGAAACCATCTCGCGGGATGACTTGGGCGGAGTTGGCGAGGCGGGCAATGAGCGCAGTATTGATGTGCAGATCAACCGTCTGCGCCGCAAAATTGAAGACGACCCCGCCAATCCGCTCTATCTCCAGACGGTGCGCGGCCTTGGCTATCGTATGCTGATTGACCCATAAATGCGCATGACGGACAAATTTCCGGCTTTACCCATCGCGGTTCAGAATTTTCGCCGTGGATTGCGTCTGCGCTGGTATATTTTTTCGCGTGCTCTGAGCAATATGATGCCCAAAGGGCTTTATGCCCGCTCGCTGATCATTGTCATTGTGCCGATGGTGATTTTGCAGACCGCCGTCGCTTATTTTTTCATGGAGCGGCACTATCAGCTGGTGACGCGGCGTCTCTCGGCTGATCTCACCCATGACATTGGCGCCGTGGTTGACCTTTACATTGCTTCCCCCAATGCGAATCAGTTTCGCGCCCTGCAAAAACTGGCCAATGACCGCTGGGGGCTGGATGTGCAGATTTTGCCGCATGAGGACCTGCCTCCCGCTTTGCCCAAGCCGTTTTTCTCGCTGGTGGACACGGCCATGTCGCATGAGCTGGCCATGCAGATCAAGCGGCCCTTCTGGCTGGACACCACTGGCCAGAACCGCCTGATCGACATCCGAATCAAAATGAATGAGGATGTCATGCGCATCCTTGCGCCGCGCAACGCGGCCTATGTGTCCAATTCACATATTTTCATCATCTGGATGCTGGGCACCTCGCTGGTGCTGCTGGCTGTGGCCATTGCCTTTTTGCGCAACCAGATCCGGCCCATTCTGCGGCTGGCCTATGCCGCCGAAGATTTTGGCAAAGGCCGCGATCTGGAGTTCAAACCGGCCGGCGCGCGCGAGGTGCGCCGCGCTGGCTATGCCTTTATCGAAATGAAAAACCGCATTGCCCGCACCATAGAGCAGCGCACCACCATGCTGAATGGTGTGAGCCATGATTTACGCACGATTCTGACCCGCTTCAAACTCTCGCTGGCCCTGATGGAGCAGAGCCCCGATCTTGATGCCATTCAGCGCGATGTGGACGAAATGCGCATGATGCTTGAGGCCTATCTCGCCTTTGCCAAAGGTGACCTTGGCGAGGTGCCGGTCACAACTGATATCCGGGCCCTGCTGGAAGAGCTGAAATCCGATGCGGAGCGCAATGGCCATAGCACGCAGATCTCGGTCAGCGGCGAAACCAGCGTCATCCTGCGCCCGGCGGCGTTCAAGCGTTGCCTCGCCAATCTGGTGAGCAATGCGCAGCGTTATGGCGGGACAATCGCCCTCAGCCTGACCCGCGACCGGCAGTTTCTGGTGATTATGGTTGATGATGACGGCCCCGGCATTGCCCCCGAATTGCGTGAAATTGTGTTCAGGCCATTTTTCCGGGTGGATGAGGCGCGCAATCAGGATGAAGGCGGCACCGGCCTTGGTCTGGCCATTGCCCGCGATATTGCCCGCTCGCATGGCGGTGATATAACCCTCAGTGACAGCCCGCTGGGCGGGTTGCGCGTCAGTGTGCGGATTCCGGTATGATACGCAATCTCTTGCTTACCCGTCAGTTTATGATGTTCCTGATTGTCGGCAGCATTGCGGCGGCTGTACATTTTTCACTGCTGATTGGCCTGAAGGAACTGGGCGGCCTCGCCCCGCTGCCGTCAACATTGCTCGGCTTTATCGGCGGCATGGGGGTTTCCTATACGCTGAACAAGCGCCATACATTTTTTCAGTCCACCCGTGGCCATGATGAAGCCTTCTGGCGGTTTTTCACGGTATCCAGCGTGGGCTTTGGCCTCACATTCCTGCTCGGGCTGCTGCTGATGAACCATCTCCGCCTGCCCTATCTCTTTGCACAGGTGATGATGACCGGCTCTGTGCTGATGTGGAATTTTCTGGCCAACCGGTTCTGGACATTCCGCATATGAGCATGACGGACGACACACTCTCAAGGCTGTTTCAGGGTGCGGACAGCGGGCCACTCATTGTTGGAGAGGCCACACTGACGCGCGATGCCCTGCTGGATTTCGCCCGCAATTTTGATCCGCAGGATTTTCACCTTGATGAGGCGGCGGCGCAAGCCTCGCTGCTCAGGGGCCTGTCCGCATCCGGATGGCAAAGCTGCGCCTTGCAGCATAAAATCATCACCACGGCTCTGGCCACACAGGGTGTAAAGGCAGCCTGCACCTCTGTTCCGGAGGTGCGCTGGCAACAGCCCCTGCGACCCGGTGCGCATGTGCTGGTGCGGGCAACGCGGACTGAGCCGCAACTGGCTTCGGGCAGCCTGACCTTGGCACTGGAATTTATCGACACAACCGTCGGCACCATCATGAGCCAGACCGCGATATGGTCCTTGTCGCCCGTATATTCAGATGTTTCAGACCCAACAGAACCGTCAAACGGCTCTGATATGTCTGTCCTGACCTATGAGACGCTTCAGCTCGGCCAGCCGACATTTCTGGGCGCACGCCATTTCAGCCCCCATGATGTGCGCCGGTTTAATGCGGATTATGACGCTCTGGCGGGCGAATATGTCAGTCCCTGGCACATTGGCGGCAACTGGATGCGGGCGATGATCGACCATCGCCACAAAAACATCGCAGAGCAGCGGGCCAATGGGCAGACCATTTCCGACTATGGCCCCTCGCCGGGCATTCAGAACATGCAATGGTGTGCACAGGTCTGGCCGGACGAAACCTTGCGGTTTTACACCACCCCCATCGCACGCCGCACCGTTTCAAGGCCGGGATGGGGGCTGATCACCAGCCTGAATCAGGCCTTCAACGCCAAAGGCAGACTGGTGATGCAATTCAACGCGCAGATTTTCATCCAGTTGCAAAATGGGCCTTCAGAGACATAAACTCTCAATGCCCTGAAAACTCCACAAGGCTGCGGACCGGCACGCCCATGTCGCGTATTTTTTGCGCCCCGCCCAGATCCGGCAGATCAATGACAAAACAGGCAGCCACAACATCGGCGCCAATCTGTTTCAGCAGGGTGCAGGCGCCTTGTGCCGTGCCCCCCGTGGCAATCAGATCATCAACCAATATGACCCGCTCGCCCGGCCGGACAGCATCCTGATGCATTTCCATCTCGTCGAGACCATATTCAAGACTATAGGCGATTCGCACTGTTGTATGCGGCAGCTTGCCCTTTTTGCGGATTGGCACAAAACCGGCGGAAAGCTGATGCGCCACCGCACCACCTAAGATAAAGCCGCGCGCCTCCATGCCCGCCACCTTGTCAATTTTCGTGCCCGCCCATGGCTGCACCAGCTGGTCAATCGCCTGACGAAAGGCCTGAGCATCGCCCAGCAGGGTGGTGATGTCACGAAACATGATCCCCGGTTTCGGATAATCGGGAATTGTGCGGATGGCGTCTTTCAAATTCATGTTATGCCCCTTGTTTTGCCAGCACGCGCGCAGCAATCATCTGTAATTTTTCCACCATCACCGGATCACGCCTTGATGGCACGGTCATAATGGCATTGTCCAATGCGCGGTCAGAACCGATAGGGCAAGGCTCATGCAGCGCCGGAAAGGCGCGCAAAAAGGCCGCGATCAGCTTTTGCGCTGCTGCGGCATTGTGCTGCATCACCGCCACCACGGCGGCAACATCCACAACATCATGTTCGGGATGCCAGCAATCATAATCCGTCACCATGGCCACACAGGCATAGGATATTTCGGCCTCGCGCGCCAGTTTCGCCTCGGTGCAGGCGGTCATGCCGATCACGTCAAAGCCCGAAGCCTTATATTGCAGCGATTCGGCCAGAGATGAAAACTGCGGCCCCTCAATGCCGACATAGGTGCCGCCCGCATGTACAGCCACTTCAGCACTCTGCGCCGCCTCGATCAGACGGCGGGTGAGATTGGGCGCAACCGGCTGCGCCATCGACACATGCGCCACGCAGCCATTGCCGAAAAAGCTCGATTCACGCTGGCAGGTGCGATCCACAAACTGATCGACCAGAACAAAAAGTCCGGGATGAAGCGCCTGCCGGAACGAACCGCAGGCCGAAAGCGAGACAATATCTGTCACACCGAGATGCTTCATCGCCGCAATATTGGCGCGATAATTAATGCCGGAGGGCGAAAACACATGCCCACGTCCGTGGCGCGGCAAAAACACCACTTCCGTCTGGCCCACACGCCCGGTGCGCATTACGTCAGAAGGGGCGCCCCAAGGGGTGCTGACAACCACCTCGCGCTCATCCTGCACCGGAAAATCATAGAGGCCCGATCCGCCAATAATGCCTATGCGTGCATGTGTCATGTGAGCGTCCATAAAAAAGGCCTCACCCCTGCGGGTGAGGCCTGAATCTCTGACCAGAGGATGGAATTAATGCGCAACACCAGCCCAGATCCGCTTTTTCACGAAATAAAGCAAACCGGCAAACACAAGCAGGAAGATCATGGTGCGGAACCCTGTCCGCTTGCGGTCTTCGAGTTTCGGTTCTGCCGCCCACATCAGGAATGCAGCGACGTCGCGCGAATATTGCAGCACCGTTTTGGGCGAACCATCAGTATAATCCACCAAACCATCGCTGAGCGGCTTGGCCATGGCAATTTTATTGCCGGGCATGATGGTATTGTAATTCATGCCGTTCATCTCAAGGCCCTTGGGCGCATCGGCATAGCCATTCATAATGCCGACAATATAATCCGGCCCCTGTTCCTGATATTGGGTGATAACATCCACAACAGCATTCAGCACATCGGCCGGAAACCAGTCATAGGGCTTGAAGGTGCGGGCCTTGGCCAGAACCGACATATCGGGCGGCAAAGCCCCGCCATTGGCCGCACGGGCGGCCTGCTCGTTGGGGAAGGGCGAGGGGAAATAATCCGACGGGCGGCCGGGCCGGTCAAACATGTCCCCCGAATCATTCGGGCCATCCTTGACCTTATATTCAGCCGCGAGGGCCTTGACCTGCGCTTCCGTAAAGCCCGGGCCACCGGGATCCGAGAGGTTGCGGAAGGCCACCATTTTCATCGAATGGCAGTTTGAGCACACTTCGCGGTAAACGCGGTAGCCGCGCTGCAACTGGGCCTGATCATAGGTGCCGAACGGGCCGGCAAAAGACCAGGTCTGCTTTTCCGGCGCGGTGGAATGATGCTCCTGAGCGGCGGCCGGCATAACCAGCGCCGAAACCCCGAGAACCGCGGCAAGGAGGGTTGTTTTTATGTTTAACATGGGTTCCAATCCTTAGCTTCGCTCAACCCTTAGCCGGCACAGCGGCATGTTTTGCCAGAACAGCATCTGCAATCGAAACCGGCAGCGGCAACGGTGTTTCAAACAACCCGAGCAGCGGCAGAATCACAATAAAATGCAGGAAGTAATAAGCGGTGAAAATACGCGCCACAAAGGTCGAACCATCGGACGGCGGCTGCGAGCCAAGATAGCCAAGCCCCAGACCCACAATCACAAACACCCAGAAGAAGGCGCGATAAATCGGGCGGAAGCTGGCCGAGCGTACCTTGGATGTATCGAGCCAGGGCAGGAAGGCCAGAATGGCAATGGCCGAGAACATCGCCGTCACACCGCCAAGCTTGGAGGGGATGGCCCGCAAAATGGCATAGAAGGGCAGGAAATACCATTCAGGCACAATATGCGCCGGTGTCTGCATCGGATTGGCCGTGATGTAATTGTCCGCATGGCCAAGGAAATTCGGCACATAGAATGTAAACCAGCTGTAAAACATCAGGAAACAGACAATGGCAAAACCATCCTTGACGGTCGCATAAGGCGTGAAGGGAATGGTATCCTTGTTCACGTCCTTGACATCAACGCCCGACGGATTGTTCTGGCCGACATGGTGCAGCGCCCAGATGTGCAGGATCACAATGCCCGCAATCATGAAGGGCAGCAGGAAATGCAGCGAGAAGAAGCGGTTGAGGGTGGGATTATCCACCGAATAACCACCCCACAGCCATGTGGTGATGCTCTCACCCACCAGCGGAATGGCCGAGAACAGATTGGTGATGACGGTCGCACCCCAGAAGCTCATCTGGCCCCAGGGCAGAACATAGCCCATAAAGCCGGTGGCCATCATCAGCAGGAAGATGATGACACCCAAAATCCACAGCACCTCGCGCGGCGCCTTATATGACCCGTAATACAACCCGCGGAACATGTGGATATAAACCGCAAGAAAGAACATCGACGCGCCATTGGCGTGGAGATAGCGCAGCATCCAGCCATAGTTGACATCGCGCATGATATGCTCGACCGAACTAAAGGCCATGGTGGCCTCAGGCGTATAGTGCATCACCAGAATCACACCAGTGACAATCTGTGCCACCAGCATGAAGGTGAGAATACCACCGAAGGTCCAGAAATAATTGAGATTGCGCGGTACAGGATAGCTCACACCGGCATCATGCAGCAGCCGGATGATAGGCAAGCGCGCATCCAGCCACCGTGTAAGGCCGGTCGAGGGCGCGTAAGTCGAATGTCCACTCATGTCAGGTCTCGCAGTTCAGGTTTGGCCAGAGGCACTTAACCGATTTTCACTTTTGCATCAGATACAAATTCATAGGCAGGCACTTCGAGATTTTTGGGTGCCGGTCCTTTGCGGATGCGCCCGGACGTATCATAAACGGAACCATGGCACGGGCAGAACCAGCCTTCATATTCACCCTGATGCCCCAGCGGCACGCAGCCCAGATGGGTGCACACCCCGACAAGAATCAGCCACTCGGCCTTTTTCACGCGGGATTCATCGGTCTGAGGGTCCGGCAGGGTCTTCTCATCGACGGCACGCGCCTCGTCGATTTCCTTTTTGGTGCGGTGGCGGATGAACACCGGCTTGCCGCGCCATTTGATGGTGACGATCTGCCCTTCCGGAATGCCGGAAATATCCACCTCGGTGGACGCCAGCGCCAAGGTCGAGGCGTCCGGGTTCATCTGGTTGATCAGCGGCCAGGCGACAGCGCCAAGCCCGACAGCGCCGACAGCGCCGGTCGCAATAAAAAGAAAATCTCTGCGCGAAGGGTCACCTGCCGCTGGCTGAGGTGCCACATGTCCCGATGTCGAGGTAGCCAATAAAACCCCCTAATATCCAAAACCAATATTCGATCTGTATGCACAATCCGCATACACACTACGAATCACCAACCGGCTATATTATGATCACAAAAAAGCTGCAATGCGACCCATCGCCGCCGCCCACATGATCAGAATTCAGCCCAGATTTAGCCGTTATTTCGCACCCTTCGTCGGCTTTGTCCAGACGAGGGCGCATAAATACCGAAGCTATCAGGTATTTTTGACAGGTTCATCCACAGTGGCAAGCCTTATTTTTGCCCACCAGACGAAAGCCTTAGTCAGGTGAGCTGAGCCTTGACGAGACCGCTGGCTTTGCCAAAGTCCATCTGACCGGCATATTTGGCCTTCAAAGCCGCGATCACCTTGCCCATATCCTTCATGCCGGCAGCGCCAAGGCTGGCAATTTCAGCCTTTATGGCCGCAAGAGCCTCCTCATCCGACATTTGTGTGGGCAGAAATTCGCTGATAATGGCAATTTCGCTGCGCTCGGTGGCGGCAAGGTCCTCACGGCCCGCACCTTCATAAATGCTCAGGGATTCCTGACGGCTTTTGACCATTTTTTGCAGCAGAGCCAGAATATCCTCGTCTGTCACCACCTTGCCAAGACCGCGCGCCTCAATATCCTTATCCTTCAGCGCAGCCTGAATCATCCGCACAGCCGACACGCGCGGCTTGTCCCCCGCCTTCATGGCGGCCTTCAGAGTGTCCATTAATTTCTCACGCATGGCGTTTGTCCTTAGTTTTTCTTGACGTAGGCCCAATGCTGCTTCAAAGCATGGGGCAAATCCGCATTCTCTGTAGGACGACCATGACCTCTGTTCAAGACAAAGTCTCGCATCTTGCTGCGACAAAAGCTGAAGATAGCGCACCCTGGGTGCCCATGGTGCCCACAGCCCTTGTTGTGCTGGCCGACGGCACCGTGCTGGAAGGCAACGGCTTTGGCGCTGTCGGCGAGGCTGTTGGCGAAATCTGCTTCAACACCTCCATCACCGGCTATGAGGAAATTCTGACCGACCCATCCTATGCCGGCCAGATAGTCACCTTCACCTTTCCGCACATCGGCAATGTCGGCACCAATGATGAAGACATTGAAACCATCGACATGGCCAGCGCCGCCGGTGCGCGCGGGCTGGTTGTGCAGGCCAGTGTCACCAATCCCTCCAATCACCGCGCCGCCAAACATCTGGATACATGGCTGAAAGCGCGCGGCATTATCGGCCTTTCCGGCCTCGACACGCGGGCGCTGACGGCGCTGATCCGCGAAAAGGGCATGCCCAATGCAGTGATCGCCCATCATCCTGACGGTATCTTCGACATTGCCAGCCTGAAAGCCAAAGCCGCACATTGGCCGGGTCTGGAGGGCATGGACCTTGTGCCCGATGTCACCTCGCCCCAGCGCCTGAGCTGGGATGAGACCACATGGTCATCAGAGGGCGGTTATGGCCATAATCTTGCCAGCCGCTATCATGTGGTGGCGATGGACTTTGGTGCAAAACGCAATATTCTGCGCCTGCTGGCCGATGAGGGCTGCAAGGTCACTGTGGTGCCCAGCACCACCAGCGCGGCGGATATTCTGGCGCTCAATCCGGATGGTGTGTTTCTGTCCAATGGCCCCGGCGATCCGGCGGAAACCGGCAAATATGCCGTGCCGACCATTCAGGCGCTGCTGGACAAACGCATTCCGACCTTCGGCATCTGCTTAGGGCATCAGATGCTGGCTTTGGCCGTGGGCGCCAAAACCATGAAAATGCATCAGGGGCATCATGGCGCCAACCATCCTGTCATGGATTTCACCACCAATAAGGTGGAAATTGTCTCGATGAATCACGGCTTTGCGGTGGATGTGGGCACATTGCCCGCAACAGCCACCGAAACGCATCGCTCGCTGTTTGACGGCAGCAACTGCGGCATTGCCCTCACCGACCGCCCTGCCTTCTCGGTGCAGCACCACCCTGAAGCCTCGCCCGGCCCTCAGGACAGCCATTATCTGTTCAAGCGCTTTGTGGACATGATGGCGCAGGCGAAGGGTTAAGGTTGCGGATAAAACAGATGTTCTTCAGACCTTATATCCGATGAGTTTAAAGAGGCCGCAAGGCCTCTTTTTTATGGTGATTTCTGAATTTGAAATTTCAAACATCCTTTTGCCTTGCGTGCGTTCCTTGTGCACGCAATTCAATAAAAAAGCCCGGCTCAAAACCGGGCTTTTTCTATTCACAATCCGAAAGGGATTAGAACTTGTAATTCACACCAATCACGATGCGGTTGATGTCATGCTTCATGGCAATGGTGTCATCCGTTTCGTCAGAATAGGTAATGTAAGCATCCTTGCTGGCGAACTTGATGTAGTTATATTCAGCAAACAGCGACCAGTTCTTGTCGAGTGCATATTCAGCACCGCCACCGATCAGCCAGCCTGTGTGAGTTGTTTTCGCAGTGCCAAAGTAAGCAGGATCACCCTCTGCATCGCTGTCGGTAAAGCTGTTTTTCACCCAAGCCGCACCACCGGTCACATAGAGCAGGAACTGGGGCTCAAGCAGATAGCCCGCGCGTGCGGTTGCCGTTGCAAGCCATTCAGCCTTTGTTTCAACAACCTCAGAGGAACCGTCCACATTGTGGCTGCCCTTGACCGAGGCGGCATCAAACGAGCCCTGAACACCAACAACGAAATTATTGATCTGGTAATCGCAGCCGATCTGTCCGCCGCCGATAGCACCATTGCCAGTATTCGAACCCAGATCTCCATAAGCCTCGCTGTCATAGCTGCTGTGCTGCGATGCAAAGCCAGCGTTCACACCGACATGGCAGCCGGTCCATGTGAATACAGGGGCAGCGGCAACAACAGGCGCCATAGCGGGAGCCTTTTTGGAAGGCAAATCAGCAGCCTGAGCTGCGAGAGGCGCTGCAATGAGCGCAGCAACTGCAATAAATTTTTTCATAAAAATGTCCTCTGAAAACAAATTTTCAAACGCGCACCCTCTAAAACAAATTTCATATGTGCTGCAATGTGAAATCACAACGTCCGTATCATATTTGATTATCTGTTGCTTTTTTGTAACAGCGCTCTGATCTGCCGCATATAGCCTTTGTTATTGTGGTGTGCGTGGTGCACGCCATAACGGGCGAGTGGTTAAAATTGTCTTCAGACCGGCAAAGGATTTGTCGAAGCGGTTGAGTGTGCGCGTGAGACCGTGTATGCAGGCATGGATTTCATATGACAGCCGGAGCTTTGTGCGTCCGGCACCTAAGAGGCCAAAATGGACACATTCACCAAGCTCACCGGCGTTGCGGCACCGTTGAAAATCACCAATGTCGACACCGACATGATTATCCCGAAGCAATATCTCAAAACCATCAAGCGCACCGGTCTGGGTGCGGGCCTCTTTGCCGAGATGCGCTTTAACGAGGATGGTTCTGAAAATCCGGATTTCGTGCTCAACCAGCCCGCCTATCGCAAGGCGCAGATTCTGGTGGCCGAGGACAATTTCGGCTGCGGCTCCTCGCGCGAACATGCGCCCTGGGCCCTGCTGGATTTTGGCATTCGCTGCGTGATTTCCACCAGCTTTGCCGATATTTTTTATAATAACTGCTTCAAAAACGGCATTTTGCCGATTGTCGTTTCAAAAGCCGACCTCGCCAAGCTGATGGATGATGCCGAGCGCGGCGCCAATGCCACGCTCACCATTGATCTGGAAAGCCAGCAGATTGCCGGCCCGGATGGCGGCACCATTCATTTCGAGGTGGATGCCTTCCGCAAACATTGCCTGATCAATGGTCTGGACGACATTGGCCTGACCATGGTCAAGGCCAAAAGCATCGACTCATATGAGCAGAAGACCGCCGCCGCGCGGCCCTGGGCTTAAAACATGGATGGCCCGCGTCTCGCCCCGAAATCGGGAAATACCAGACAGCTTGTAGTGTTTCTGCATGGCTATGGCGCGGATGGCAATGACCTGATCGAAATCGGGCGGCAGTGGCAGGCCTGGCTGCCCGACGCGGCTTTTGTCTCGCCGCACGCGCCGGACCGTGCGCCGATGGGCGGCGGGCGGCAATGGTTTCCCCTGACCATGCGCGATCCTGCCGAGCGCTGGCGCGGGGTCGAATATGCACGTCCGGCGCTGGACAGCTTTCTGGATGAGGAATTGACCAAGAGCGGGCTGGATGACACAAAGCTGGCGCTGGTCGGTTTTTCACAGGGCACCATGATGGCGCTGCATGTGGGTCTGCGGCGCAAACACCGTCTGGCGGGCATTTTGGGCTATTCCGGCATTCTGGTCGGGCCGGAGCATCTGAAAGCGGCCCGTGCGGGGCTGGGTGCGCCGCCGCCCGTTCTGCTGGTGCATGGCGATGAGGATCAGGTGATTCCGGTGGATGCGCTGTTTATGTCGGCGCAAAATCTGGCCGCCAGTGATGTGCCGGTGCAATGGCACATGTCCCTGCGCATGGGTCATTCGATTGACAATGGTGGCCTTACCCATGGCGGCCTGTTTCTGGCCCAAAATTTTGGCGTGAAGGTGCAGGGATAATATGCCGGACATTGCAGCTTTACTGAGCGGCGGGGCAGGTCATGGCTGGGTCTATCTGCCGCTGGCCATGCTGCTGGGGGCCTTGCACGGGCTGGAGCCCGGCCATTCCAAATCCATGATGGCAGCATTCATCATCGCGGTGCGCGGCACGATGATGCAGGCCGTGCTGCTGGGTGTCTGCGCGGCGTTTTCGCATTCGCTGGTGGTGGCGGCTGTGGCGCTGACCGGCCTTTATTTTGGCTCCGACCTGATGGCCTCAAAAATCGAGCCTTATCTGCTGCTGGTTTCGGGTGTGATGATAATTGCACTGGCGCTGTGGACGCTTTCGCGCCTGCTGCCGAAGGATGACCATCACCATGATCATGCGCACCATCATGATCACGACCATGATTGCGACCATGATCATCATGAGGATGAGGACGCCCATGCCGCGGCCCATGCGCGCGAGATTGCGGCGCGGTTTGGCACACAGTCCGCCACCAGCGGGCAGATTGCCATTTTCGGGCTGACGGCGGGTCTGCTGCCCTGTCCGGCGGCGATCACAGTTCTGTTGATCAGTGTGCAGCTCAAGGCCTTTGTGCTGGGCGCGGCCATGGTTGCGGCTTTTTCGGTCGGGCTGGCCTGCACCCTGGTGAGTGTTGGCGTGCTGGCGGCATGGGGCCTGCGCCATGCCGAGGCACATGTGTCGCCGCAGAATGTCTGGTTCAGGCGGTTGCCGATGTTGTCCAGCCTGCTGATGTGCGCCATCGGCCTGTATATGCTGGTGCAGGGCTTTCTGGGTCTGGCTTAATAGCCGGCTTTGGTGTTAGGCTGCGCTGTGTTTGGCCGCGCCAGCGCCAGTTCGGCCCGTGCGCCCGCGCGCAGCAAACCGGCATCCGTACTGACAGACGCCATCATAAAGCCGGTCTCGATCAGCATTCGGGCATGCAGGCCATTGAGGCCGAAGCCGGAGGCAAATTTGCCATGCGCATGGGCGCGGCGGACAATATGGGTGAGGGCTTCCATCACCGCGTCCGATTGCGGATTTAACGTGCCATTGGATAAAGCAATGGAGAGGTCAGCCGGGCCGACAAACACGCCGTCAATGCCCGGAACCGCCAGAATATCATCCAGCGCGGCCAGTGCCTCGCGCGTTTCGATCATGGCCATGGCGAGCTGAAACCGGTTGGCTGTGGCCAGATAGGCCTGCGGCTCAAGGCCGGAGAGTGTCAGGGCGCGCCCCGGTCCCCATGATCTTTTGCCCAAGGGCGGGAATTTCATAAAATCGGCAAATTGCATGGCCTCTTGCGCCGAATTGATCATGGGCGCAATCACAGCCGCTGCCCCCGCGTCCAGCACGCGCGAGGCGGTCTGGAACTCGCCCACGGGTATGCGGATGATGCTGGGCTTGCCCGCCAGCGCCACAGTGGCAATGCCGCGCAGGGCAAGCTCAATGTCGGTCGCGCCGTGCTGCATGTCAAACAATGCGGCATCAAAGCCCTCGCGCACCAGCAATTCGGCAAAACCCGTATCCGTGCCGCTGATCCATGCACTCAAAACAGGTTGATTATGGGCAATATACTGTGCCAGCGCGCCGATAAGATGGGTCATGGAATTTTAAACTCAGGTGAGACTGTCGAGAAAGCCGTGAATGGCGCGGCGCTGCTGTTTCGTGGGGCGCCCCGCGCCCGCGTCACGTTGCGGGGAGTGCTCTGCTTGGGGCGGTGGTGGCGGTGAGAGATCTTCAAACAATAGTTTGGCCTCCTCAAAGGGGCCGCGGCGTGTGCCGCCATCCCTGATTTTAAGAATGCGCACCTGCCGTTCCAGCGCAATGGTCAGCACATCGCCCGCGCGCACCGCTTTGGCGGGAGAATCTGTGCGCTCAGAATTGACCCGCACATGGCCCGCCGCCACCAGCTTTGCGGCCAGCGAGCGGGTTTTGACCACGCGGGCAAACCACAGCCATTTATCAAGGCGCTGTTTGTCCGCGGGGCTGGCTGCGGCCATAGGGTTCAGTCCTTTTTCTGTTCCATTGCGGCTTTGAGGGCCATCAATTTGGCAAAAGGCGAATCAGGATCGGGCTGTTTCTCGCGGCCCTTAGGGGCCTCGGTCGAGGCAAAGGGCGCACCACGCGGCTTGTGGCGCTCGTCGCGGCCTTTATTGTCGAAACGCTTGCCGTCCGGTCTCTGGCCGTCGCGTGGGGGGCGTCCTTCCTGCGGGCGTCCCTCTTGCGGGCGGTTTCCTTCTGGCCGCTTGCCCTGAAAGGCAGGCTTGGAGAAATGATCGGCGCGTCTGGGGCGCGGGGCCTGCGGCGCGGCGTCGCCGGTGGCTTCTGCGGGTGCCGCAGCGGGCGCGGCACGCGGGCCGGAGGGGCGGCGCTCCCCGCGCTGCGCATGGTCGGGGCGCGGATGATGATGGCGATGATGATGATGGCGCTGCAAATGCCACACCTCAATCAGCACAGGCTCGACCGGAGCGGCCTCTGGCACAGGGGCGTCTTCAGGTGGCGTTTCGGCCTGCGCCGTTTCCGCCGGGGCTTCGGCAGCCTCGGCAATTACAGGCGATGGGGCCTCTTCAGAAGCAACGGCGTCCGTTATGGCCGCAGCGGGGGCTTCGTCGGTCTGTGCCGTCTCCACAACCACCGGCGTGGTCGGGGCCAGCGGCATCAGCGGCACCGTGATCGCAGGGCCCGGACGCTTGGTGGCGACATAGCCCAAAGAGCGCAGAATGGCGGCAAAATCTTCACCCGAGCAACCGGCCAGCGAGGTCATGCCCACAGTCACGACAAAACCGTCATTGTCAGCGCTGCCCGCAGGCGCATCACCCGGGGTTGTGCCGGGGCGATAATTGATCGCCGGACGGATGAGGTCGGCCAGACGTTCCAGAATGTCCACACGCACGCAGCGCTCGCCGCACAGGCGGAAACCGGCAGCGCGGTAAAGCCCCTTCGGCACGTCCTTATCAGCGGCAAAAGAGGTGCGGCCGGAGGAAGCCAAATGCGGCACTTCCGACAGGCCCTTGATTTCGGCTGTGCCGCCATTCTTCAGCGCCCAAAGCTGGGCGGCCAATGCGCGCGGCGCAGGCTTGATGGTGGCGGGCAGATAAATGTGATAGGCACCAAACCGGACACCGGCCTTGCGCAGGGCGCTGCGGCCGTCCTGATCAAGGCTCTTCATGTCCTCGCTGATTTTTGCCCGCTCCAGCACGCCGAGATTTTCGGCAATCTGAAAGGCGATGCCACGGGCAATGCCCTCCAGTCCTTCGCCGGTTTCCAGCGCAAACAACGGGCCGAGCAGCTTCTTGATATGCTGATCCATCCAGAGGTTGATACGGGTCTGGGCGGTTTCGAGCGCCGCACCGGACAAAAGCTCGTCGGCCAGCAGGCGCAGGCGCGGCTCCAGAATTTTATCCCCCGGGGTGAGCTTGCCGATAACCTCGCCCAGCCAGCGCAATGTGCCGTCATTGGAGAGAACCAGAGATTCATCCACCGCCTCATGCAGTTTGGCGGCGCGCTTTTCCAGCTCGGCCCCCAGAATCTGGTGCGCGGCCGCATTCAGGGCCTTGGCCTCTTCACCGGAGGCCTGCGGGTCTGGCGTAAAGCGAAACCCTTCAAGATGACCGACGTGCTGGTCTTCGACCTTGACATCTCCGGTGGCGGTGATTTCCGCTGCAAGCATAGCATTCTCTCTCAAACGACGCATCAGAAGGCTGGTCCGACGGTCAACAAACCTTTGGGTCAGGCGTTCATGCAAAGCGTCAGATAAACGATCTTCCACCTGTCTGGCAACACCCTGCCAATATTCAGGATCAATAAGCCAATCTGGCCGATTGGCAATATAGGTCAAGGTGCGAACCTGCGCTATTCTGGCAGATAATGTATCAATATCGCCATCAACGCGATCAAATTGTGTAAGGTGGCGGGAAAACCACTCATCGGCAATGCGCCCGGCCCGCACCACAAAATTGAAAATGGTCAGGGCGAGATCAGCATGGGCCGCAGGCGACACCTTGCGGTAGTCGGGAATCTGGCAGCATTCCCACAGGCGCATCATATCGGCGCGGGTTTTGATGTTGCGCTGGATGGCCTCATCGCGGGCGGCAATGTCCAGCACCAGAATATCCTCGCCCACCGGCGCACGGGTCAGGCCATATTCTTCCGGCACCACCTCAAGACTGGCCTGAAGCGCGCGCAGCGAGGAAAAATCGAGATCGGCATTGCGCCATTGCAGCATATTCACCGGATCAAACCGATGCTCGGTGAGCATTTCGACAATATCTTCGGTGAAGGGCAGGCAGCGGCCCGTGGTGCCGAAGGTGCCGTCCTTGATGTGGCGTCCGGCGCGCCCGGCGATCTGCGCCATTTCGGCGGGGGTCAGGCGGCGACGCTGCCAGCCGTCAAATTTTTTATCCGCCGCGAAGGCCACATGCTCGACATCCAGATTGAGCCCCATGCCAATCGCGTCGGTGGCGATAATATAATCGACATCGCCATTCTGGTAGAGGTCCACCTGCGCATTGCGGGTGCGCGGCGAGAGTGCGCCCAGAACAACAGCCACGCCGCCTTTTTGCCGGCGCATCAGCTCGGCAATGGCATAAACCTCCTCCGCCGAAAAGGCGACAATGGCGCTGCGCGGGGCCAACCGGGTCAGCTTACGGTCTCCGGCAAAGGTGAGATTGGACAGGCGGGGCCGCGATACAATAGTGATGCCGGGAATAAGGCGCTCCAAAACGGGCGCCATGGTGGCTGCGCCTAAAATCAAGGTTTCCTCCCGCCCGCGCATATTGAGCAGACGGTTGGTGAAGGTGTGGCCGCGGTCCAGGTCGCCCGCAAGCTGGATTTCGTCAATGGCCACAAAAGCCACGGAAATATCGCGCGGCATGGCCTCGATGGTGGAAATCCAGTAGCGCGGATGTTTGGGCTTGATTTTTTCCTCGCCGGTGATGAGGGCCACAGCCTCGGCGCCCACTTTAGCAACCACACGATTATAAACCTCGCGCGCCAGCAGGCGCAAAGGCAGGCCGATGATGCCGCTGGAATATTCCAGCATCCGCTCAATGGCGAGATGGGTTTTGCCGGTATTGGTGGGGCCCAGCACGGCAAGAACGCCTTTGGCGCGTTCATGGATCTCAAGACTGCGGCGCTCGGGTCTATGCACATTCATGGCTTATATAGGCTCGTAAAAATCAGGGACCGCACAACAGCCCATACAGGTTACACAGCCGGAGGCGTTTGGCCAAGGCTTTACATAAGGCTCTTTTGAAGCATGTGCCAGAACGGCACAGCCAAAAGTGCCAAAATTTACGTTCCGAACGTTGAAGGAACGAAAAGCGCCCGAATCACGGATAGCGTTTCAATCGCTGTTTGTTCCCTGCTCTATGTTGTGCGTGAGACCAAAGGCTGTCTATATCTTGAAAAGATGTGCTGCAAAGCGCGGCAGGAGGCAATTATACCCAAATTCATGTCAAGCCCTGCGCGTAAATTCTTTTTATTCCGGAATTTTTATACGTTTTAATTGTAGCGTTAAGATTTAGGCCAGAGGGCATACAGACCGTGTCCGAATCAGAATTTTTCGGATGTTTGGCCTTTGTTCCTGTGCATAACACTGCATTTCAGGCCGATTGATACAGTTTGGGCAACAAGGCTGGCGCACCGCGCAAGTGCTGCACAGCGGGCCCGTCAAGATTGTTGTGCCAAAACAATACGGCGACTTTTATGGCTGGTCATCAGCGCGGAGGTTGCGCACGGCTTCAGCCATTTGCCAAAAGGTTAATGCGTGATGTTGAATTCGCTGGCCTCAACCACGGCGGTGCCGCTCATGGTTTTGACGGAAATGCGATAGGGCAAAGCCACATGCGTGGCATTGACCGGCGCCAGCCAGACCTCGATATCGCGGTTTTCGGCCATGAATTTGGTGGCTGGCCGTTCGGGGCGGTGCCCGGCAATGGGCGTGTAGCGTGCAGCGCAGACCGCGACAGGGCCCTCATAGCCCTTGACCTTCACCTCGCGCATTTCGCTGTAGCTCAGGGCAATATCAAACCTTGCGCCGCCATCAAACACGGGCAATGTCCGGTTGCAGACCGATTCATTGATCGCATCGCCGGTATAGGGCATCAGCAATGCGCCCAGCGGGTCGATAATATTGCGTTTATGGGCATCGGTCACCGGAATACGGTCTGGTGTTTCGTCAAAGGGCGGGTTGATGTCGAGCGCGCTGACGCCGCCGCCGCTCACCGCCATGCGGATGGTGCGGCTGACCTTTGAATTGGCGGCGGTGGTGGCATAGGTTGTCGGCAGGCTGCGGCTGGCGCTTATGGTGCCGGTGGCGGTGGCTATGGCCTTGGCGCTGGCCAGAAGACTGGCCAAACCAGTCAGCTTGACCCCGGCCTCAACCTTATAGGTGTCTGTATTGATTTTGCCATTGAGATAGGCCACGCCAATGGGCAGAACAGACAGGCTGACGGAATATTTTATGTCCACCGTATCCGCATAGGCGCAAGGCGGCAAAGCCGGCACCAGACATAAGGCCAAACCGAAAAAGCCTGCGGCAGGCAGCGCCTTCCGGCATGAGAACGAGGGAATAAATTTCAACATTTGTATCCGCAATAGCACATCAAACATGTATAGAATCAGGCATCCGCGCCTCTGTCGAGCCTAATTGCGCAAAAAGTGAGGCATCGGACTGTTAAACAGATGTTTGACGGGTTTTGAAAGGGCCAGCAGTCAATCTATCTAAAAATTCGGCCTTGGCGCAAAAATTAGCGCGGCCTGATTCCGTCCCTTTGCCCTTGTGCTCAAGGCTCCGCCTCGTTCTAATCAATGCGAGACAGCGGGGATAGCCATGAAGATCACAGAGCTGAAAACTTTTATTGTCGGCAATCCGCCGCCTTATCACGGTGGACGCTATTTTATTTTTGTAAAACTCACCACCAACACCGGCATCACCGGTATTGGCGAGGTTTACACCGCCAGCTTTGGCCCGAACGCGCTCAAAGCTATGATTGAGGATGTGTTTGAGCACCATGTGCTGGGGGCTGACCCGTTCCAGATTGAAACGCTGTGGCGCAATGTCTATGGCCGGGGCTATTCGCAGCGCCCGGATATATCGCTGATGGGCGTGCTCTCCGGCCTTGAATGCGCGCTGTGGGATATTGTCGGCAAGGCTGTGGAGAAGCCGATTTATGCTCTGCTGGGCGGCAAGGTGCATGAGCGGCTGCGCTCCTACACCTATATTTATCCGAAAATCTCCGAAGGCCATGCCTATTCCGACTCACCGGTCTACCGCGACCCGGATGCCGCAGCCGAGCGAGCGATTGATTATATGAAACAGGGCTTTACGGCGGTCAAATTTGACCCTGCCGGAGCCTATTCCACCTTTGACCCGCGTCAGCCCTCGCTGGAGAAGCTGGAAATTTCCGAACAGTTCTGCAAAAAAATCCGCGCGGCGGTGGGCACAAAATGTGACCTGCTGTTTGGCACGCATGGGCAGTTCACCACATCCGGCGCGATCCGTCTGGCGCGCAAACTGGAGGCCTATGATCCCTTATGGTTTGAGGAACCCGTGCCGCCCGAAATGCCGGAAGAAATGGCCAAAGTGGCACGCCAGACCACCATTCCCATTGCGGCGGGCGAGCGCCTGACCACGAAATATGAATTTGCCCGCCTGTTGCAAAACGGCGCAGCCTCGATTTTGCAAATGGCGCTGGGGCGGGTTGGCGGCATATTGGAGGCCAAAAAAATCGCCGGTATGGCCGAGGCACATTATGCGCAGATTGCGCCGCATCTCTATTGCGGGCCGATTGAGGGTGCCGCCAATATCCAGATTTCAGCCTGCAGTCCGAACTTTCTGATTCTGGAGAGTATCGAGCAATGGGGCGGTTTTCATGGCGATCTCTTGAAGCAGCCGATCCGCTGGGAGGATGGCTATGTGATTCCGCCGACCGAACCGGGGCTGGGGGTGGAGCTGAATGAGGAGGTGGCGCTGGCGCACCCCTATAGCGGCACGCAGTTGCATCTTGTGCCCACCTTCCGCCCGATGAACCCACCCGATTAACAATCCGCCCAACGCACCGGAGACAAAAATGAAATATGGATTTATCGGCCTTGGCCATCTGGGTGCCAATCTGGCGGGCAGCCTGCTGCGCGAAGGCTTTGACGTGACCGTCACCGACATCAACCGCGAGAATGCGCAAAAGCTGCTGGATGCGGGTGCGCATTGGGCGGATGACGCGCAGGCGGTGGCCGAACAGGTGGATGCGGTCATCACCTGCCTGCCCTCACCTGCGGTTTCCATGAAGGTGCTGGCCGGCCCGCGCGGGATTCTGGCCGGCCTGAAAAAGGGCAGCACCTGGATTGAAATGAGCACCAATGACAGCGAGGAAATTGTCAAAATGGCCGCTCTGGCCGCAGACTATGGCATTGATACGCTCGAATGTCCGGTGACGGGCGGCGTGCATCTGGCAGCTAGCGGCCAGATCACGGTGATTGTTGGCGGCGAGGCGGCGGTGTTTGAGCGCCACCGCGCCGCTTTGCAGGCCATGGGCGGCAAGATTTTCAATGTCGGGCCCATCGGCAAGGCGGCGGTGATCAAGGTCATCACCAATATGCTGGCCTTTATTCATCTGGTGGCGGCGGGTGAGGCGCTGATGCTGGCCAAAAAGGGCGGGCTGGATCTGGCGCAGGCCTTTCATGTGATTCAGGCCAGTTCCGGCAATAGTTTCGTGTTTGAAACCGAAGGTCAGGTCATTCTCAACGGCAGTTACAATATCAACTTTACCATGGATCTGGCCTGCAAAGACCTTGGCTTTGCGCTTGGTTTTGGCAAGGAATTTGGCGTGCCGCTGGATCTGGCAGGGCAAACCGCACAAACCTTCATCCGCGCCAGATCCGCCTATGGTGGCGGGGCATGGTCATCACAGGTGGTGAAACTGCTGGAAGATGTGCTGAACACCGACCTGCGCGCGCCCGGTTTTCCGGCAGAACTGGGGTGAAATGTTAAATTTTAGGGCATTTTGCGTTCATATTGAATCGCTCCCTCTGGCCCTTCATCCTGAGCTTCTCGAAGGATGCGGGGCGAGTACAGGGGTGCGGGGTCAAAGTACGCAACCGTCATTGCGAACGCAAGTGAAGCAATCCAGTCAATATGGATTGCCGCGTCGGCTTCGCCTCCTCGCAAAGACGGCTCCACACTTCCCCGCATCCTTACTCTCTCCCCTCCTTCGAGACGCGCTTCGCGCTCCTCAGGATGAAGAAGAGGAGACGCGCTTTGTGTTCCTCAGGATGAAGAAGAGAAAACTCCGACACCCGTTTCTGCCGCAACGCACCCTTTCTTAACCGAACCCCTCTGATTGCATCATGACCCAGAACAGCCAGAATACATTTGATTTCATCATCATCGGCGCAGGTTCGGCAGGCTGTGTTCTGGCCGAGCGACTTTCGGCCAATGGCAAATATACCATATTGGTGGTGGAGGCGGGGGGCACAGACCGGCGTTTCTGGGTGCAGGTGCCGCTGGGTTATGGCAAGACCTTTTATGACAAAAGCCTCAACTGGGGCTATAAGGCTGCGCCCGACCCCGGCCTTGGCGGGCGGGCAGATTATTGGCCGCGCGGCAAGGTGATCGGCGGCTCCTCCTCGCTCAATGCCATGGTGTGGATCAGGGGCGATGCGCGTGATTATGATGACTGGGCGGCTGAGGGCAATGCCGGCTGGAGCTTTGCGGACTGCCTGCCCTATTTCAAGCAGATTGAGGACAATCAGGCCGGCGCGAATGAATGGCGCGGCGTCGGCGGTGATGTGCATATTTCTGATGTCCGCGCCAGTCTGCATCCATTGGCGATGAAATTTCTGGAAGCCGGACAACAGGCCGGTTTTGCGCCCAACAGTGATTTTAATGGCGCAACGCAGGAAGGTGTTGGCCTTTACCAGATCAATACCAAGCAGGGCTGGCGCATGTCCGCCGCCAAGGCCTTTCTTTATCCGGCCTTAAAGCGCAAAAATGTCACATTGATGCGCAACACCCATGCGCTGCGTGTGGTGCTGGAGGGCAATCGCGCCATTGGTGTTGAAGTGGCGCGCGGGGGCAGCCGCGCGGTCATTCATGCGCGGCGCGAGGTAATTGTCAGCGGCGGCGCGGTCAATTCGCCGCAACTCTTGCAGATTTCGGGCATTGGCGCGCCCGCGCATCTCTCCAAAATCGGCGTGGAACTGCGCCATTCTCTGCCCGCTGTCGGCCTTTATATGCAGGATCATTTGGGCATAAATTACACCTACCGCGCCAAAGTGCCGACTATGAACGAGGATCTGCGCCCTTGGTGGGGCAAACTGAAGGCGGGGCTGCAATTTTTGCTGTTCGGGCGCGGGCCCTTGAGCCTGAGCCTCAATCAGGCGGGCGGCTTTGTCAAAACCCGTCCTGAACTGCCCCGCGCGAATATTCAGCTTTATTTTCAGGCGATCAGCACCTATGGCGCGGCAATGGGCACACGGCCTTTGCTGACCCCCGACCCCTTCCCCGGCTTCAACATCGGCCTGTCCACCTGCAAACAAACCAGCCGTGGTTCGATCATGGCCACGTCCAATGACCCTTATGCGCCGCCGGTGATCGAGGCCAATGCCTTTGGCACCGCGCATGATTTGCAAGACATGCTGGAGGGCGTGAAATTACTGCGTATTCTGGCGCAGCAACCGGCCCTTGCCCCGCTGATTGCCGAAGAACTGGCACCGGGGCCGGATGTGGTGACGGATGAACAGATTATTGCCGATTTCCGCGCGCGTTCGGGCACCGTCTATCACCCCTGCGGCACCTGCCGCATGGGGCCGGATGCACAGACATCGGTTGTGGATGCGCGCCTGCGCGTGCATGGCCTTACAGGCCTGCGGGTGGTGGATGCCTCCATTTTCCCCTCGGTGATTTCCGGCAATACCAATGCGCCTGTGATGATGGTGGCGACCAAAGCAGCTTCGATGATTCTGGCCGATGCGCAACAGGCCTGATAACAACTTCAAATATAATTTCATTTGAAATAATATCTGAATATTGAGTATATAGGCTATGATGACAATGGCCTATCGATTCTTTATTTCTACATATCGGTTGTGCAACCGGTGCAGGCTTTATATTGTTATAGCGGCGGCGTTGTTTATGCTGCCACAGGTTGCGCTGGCCGATCCATATTGCAGTGTTGTTAACGGTAGTAGTCCTACACTCAATTACGGTAATCTTGTTGCAGGCAGCGACGCCACATCCAGCTTGACGTTCACTGTAGGCTGCACATTCGATGGACACGGCCATCCTGCGGACACAATGGCTTATGTCTGTGTGGATATGCCGCCTGACAGTGCAACCTCTACAACCCGCACCCTGCTCAGCGGCACCAAATCCATCACGCATGAGCTGTATAAGGATGCTAACCACACTCAGATCTGGGGTGCGTGGTCCACAACCAACCCCACCTATAAAGCCTATGGTGGTGTTCAGGTCTATTTGACAGGGCCGATAGAATCAACGGCGACAGACGCGAATGCAACTTTCGCCAATCAGACCACATTCACAGTTTATGGCAAAATCAGCAAAGATCAGACATTAGGGGTTCCCGGAACCTATTCTAGATCCTTTGCAACCTCACTAACGCAGCCCATTGTCTATTATTCAAAAAATACCCCCTGCACCAATCCGGCAAATAATTGGAATGGCGGGGCAGGGCCTGGTGAAACCGGCTGGGCCTTGCCCAAAGATAATGGAGGCACCTTCACCTTCACCGCCGCAATCAATTCCACATGCAGCATATTTATAAACACAACGGATATAAAAAACCCTAATAATAATGCGAATATCAGTTTAAATGCGACGCTGAATTCGGATAACACGATTTCTAAAATCGACACGATGGTACCAATATATGCCCTTTGCACAAATACAACGCCTTATCTCATCGGCGTAAGCAGTAATAACTATACCGGCTCAGGTCTTAACATCCTGTACGCTCTCAAAAACAACAAGGGCAGCGTGCCTTACGGTATCTATACAGACGCAGCATATAAAAACATCTGGGTTGATGTGAAAGACACCACAAATTGCAAATCAACCTCTCCGCATTGTATTTCCGGCACGGGAACAGGAGCCATATCGGCTGCAATTCCGCTATATTTGAGAATTTTTGCATCACCTGCATCTGTCGGCACCTATACCGACACCGTGACAGTGACGCTCCAATATTGAATATCTGTCACTAGACTGCGCCGCGCAGAGATTGCCGGTGCCTTCGGGCGCATCACCAATTTAGGCCTGTACGGACCCGCTCATCTGTTCAGATGCACTTCACCGGCCCGATTTTCACCTGATTGCCCTTTTGCGGTGTGAAGGGGAAGCTGGCCCGGCACTGGCCCTTTTCTGTAATGATTGTGACAGTGTTTTGCGATTTCAGGCCACTGACATAGGCCATGCCGTCATATCCGAGGAAAAATTCATCGCCGCCCGTCACTCTGCCGGTTGAGCCGCTGGGCACAAAAGACCCGTCATTTTGAACAAAGGTGACAAGCGCGGCATTAGAGCCGTCTTTAGGTGTGAAATCAACGAACACGCCGCCATGATCGGCCGGCGCAACAACCTTTTGCGAAACCTCGAATTGCGAGTCAACGGGCAGATTTGACGGATTGACAGAGATTTTGTTCTTTTCATAAGAGCGCAATGCGGGCACCAGCAGAGACCCGTTCCAGTTGCTTTTGCCGATGGGCTGGTTTTCATAAGAGACTTCGATGCCTGGCGCGCCGGTTTTAACAATGGCAAAGCCGTCATCAATCCAGTTTCCGGCCACAACCTGCCCGCCCATTGTGGCAACGGAGCCGCGCAGTTCCAATGCGCCGGAAGCACTTGAGCTGCCACCGCCCGCTGTGGCCTGAACCGTGGCATAATTGGTCTTGTAACTGACCTGGGCCCCGCGATATCCGCCGCCCGATGTGCCGGTTTCGCTGTCATGAATCTGCCAGCTGAAATTTCCGGGCTTTGGCCCCTGATTGATGCTGGCATCCTCACTGAACGAGGTGGTCTTGCCAATATGCGAGCCACTGGCAGAAATATTGGCAAAATTGCCGAGAGGCATATTCAGGCCGGCAAATATGCCCGTGCTTTTTGTCGTGCCAAAATCCCTATAGGCTGTGAGGAATGTCGAGATGTGGAATGGAAATGAACGTGACAGGCTGGCCTGAAGCACTCGCGATTTTGTGCCCAGATAATCGGAACTGTTGATAAAGCTCGTCCCCAGGCTGGTGTTCTTGTCAAAGGGCAACGGAATGCCAATGGTCACATGGTCGCTGGCGCGCGTTGGCCGCGAACTCATATAGGAGGCGTAGGAGGTCGAAGTGGTGCCCGTGAGCACGGATTGCGACAATGAACCCAGATAACCATATGAATTTTGCAAGCTGGAGGCGTTCAACAGGTTCAGGTTGGTAGTGACAGCCGCCACATCATAATATTCGGCAAAGGCGCGCTGTGTGCCGACCCCGATATTCAGGCCCAGAATGGTCGTGTCATAAGAGGCATAGCCTTGCAGGCCAGTGCCATAATCCGACTTGCTGGCCGAAGCCGCCAGCCCGAGAACGCCATTGCTGCCGGTGGCTATAGCGGCCCCAAGGCTGCCGTTGGCGATGGTTTTGCCGACCTCAATATGGGCCTGACCGGTCAGCCAGTCTGTGAGACCTTTGCGCAAGGTGGTGGTTGCCACCGGATAATACAGGTAAATATCATCGCCAGTGCCATAGGACAGGCGCGGAAGCCCTGCTTCAAAGGCCCAGTCTGTGATGCCGGGACGCAACAGACTGGGTGCCGTATAAAATGGCACAACGGTTTTGACCTCATTGCCCGACGCGTCCCGCAGAACCAGCTCGGCATTACCGCTGCCGGTAACCTGCGGAATATTGCTCAGAGCAAAGGCCCCGGGGCCGACATCCTGTGACAATGCCTTGATATTATTAATGTAAACATCAACGGTTGAGGGCACCATGGCTGTGCCGCGCAGAGAAGGAATCACAGATTGAATCTGGTCCGAGCGCAGCCCGAAATTGTTGAAGGCCTGTATGCCGCCCAGCCGCACAGAGCGCGTCCAGGGCAGACCATTGGTGGTGATATCACCGGCCCGATAGGTGATGGCGCGGTCCTGATCAGAATGTTCAAAGGTTGTGTTCAGCCGGTAGATTTTGGAGTCACTGCCCGGCCTGCTTGAGGCATAGGCCGTCTGGTCCATTGTGCCATAGGGCGAGAACAGGCGCGCATCGAGATTGAGGGTGGTGCCGTCATAGGTAAAGGTTCGCAAGCCCGAACTGCTGCCCGCCGCACCGGTGAGGTCGTAATTGACCAGCCCGCCCCAGTTGCTCACCCCCCGCATTTTATCAGAAACCGGTTCGCCGCTCAAATTGTAAACCTGCGTGCCGCGCAGACTTTCCGGAATGGTAAAACTTATACGCTGGAGGGGCGCGTCATATTCATATTTCAGCTGCGGAATGGTCCTGAGCAAGACAATGTCCGTGGGCGAACGGCCCGCGGCCACATGCAGGCCTATATCCTCCAGATCATTGCGGGTGGCGCCAATTTCGGAATCATTGAACTGGATAAATTTGCCGATCCTGTTGGTGGGATAATGATTGATGTAAACATCCAGATGCAGCACTGTCTGATCTTGCTGGGCACGCACAGGCACAGCCCAGACCATGCTGACAACAACAGCCATAACACATAAAAAAAGATGGATTATCTGGCTGAAGCCACACAAATTGATGTGATCACAGCCTTGATGCGCGGCACATGAAAGCGTTTTTTTTATATATATATTTGGCTTTTGCCAAAAAAAGGTCATGTCATTGGCACCATGCGCATTTAACATGATCTTTTTATATTTATTGTCTTAACAATTTATATCGTATTGATTTTTCTATGAATAATTTTACATAATCTCATTTTTAATTATTGATCAAAATTATGCGCATCATAGTTTCATTTACGAATTTTCGTACCACCAGCATGTATATATATGCCAATAACAATGGCATTGGTGTTTCATCCCTATAAAATACAACGTCCCTCTGCGGCATTTACGCAGAGGGACGTGAAGAAATTTATATTCATGCGGCGATCAGCGAAATATTGAACGACACGCCGGAGATTCTGCTGCGCCTAGGGAACCGTTTGCGTTTTCAGCTTCAGCCCATTTTGCAGATTGGCGGTGACGGTCAGCGGCGCGTTAAGGTTGACGCCGGGCGGAATTTTCGACAATGCCCATGTTTTGCTGCCATGACCCAGAATATAACCGCTGAGGCCAGTATCTGCCCAAACCGTTTTGCCGGACGAATCTTTCAAGGTAAGAGATTCAAGCCGCGCATGTTCGTCACCTATATTGTGGCCGACGAGCAAAATCTGGCTACCGGAACGAGCAAGTTTGAATTCAACATCGACGGGTGTGAATTTCGCTTCACGAAAAAACAATGGCATACTCTGACGCACAGCAAAATTGAATGAAATCTTGCGCACAGACGTTTGCTTATTGACCAGAATTTCGTCGATGAGGATGCGGTAATTTTCCTCGCCATGAATGGGCGCATTGGAAAGGCGGATGACACGGGCAATATAGGGTGTGTCCGGCATAACTGTGGCAAAGGGCGGTGAAATCACCACATCATTGGTCGGCTCCAGCGACTCATGACCATCGTCGCTGATTGACCATTTCATAATGCGCAGTTGCACTTTGGCCGGTTCATCCAAACCTGTTTTGAGAGTGATGGCGCCTGTTTGCAGCGGTGCGGTCAGTTCCAGAGACGTGGGACTAACCAGAACGGTGCCAGCCTGCGCGGGCAGGAGACCTGCCAGCGCAAAGATGAAAGCAACACCAAGTGTTGAGATGCGGATCATAGCCAATTCCATTTCTGAACTTTAATGTAATGGATGTATCCGTTATGTATTAAAGTTTAGTAATTAAGAGAGAGCTGGATCGTATCTGAATAAGTACCGCTCACCCACGAAGCATAAGTGCCGGTGCCGCGCCCAATATAATAGGCCCAAGGGATTTTCGCTTGATTGACTGTTGAAAAACCAGATGGAGTGCCTGACTTATAGCATCCTTTGGTAAAAGTGCCAGTAAGTCCTCCGGTTCCTGTTATATCGCCGTCAAATGCGTCATTGCAGCCTGTCGTTCCATCACCACCCCAGAGCGAAGTTGTTGGCACGGTTGTTGGTGAGCTGGTGGCTCCGAGAACCAAATAATAGGGATAAGCTGCAGTCCCGCTTGTATATAGATAACGCTGGCTTGCCGGATAATTTGTCAGAGCTGTGAAACCGGCGGATTGGCTCCCGCCGGCAGAAACATAAAATGCTGCGGTGCAATATACGCTTATAGCTGATAAGGTTCCCGAGGTGCTGTTATCCGATACATAAGTGGTTGATGATCCTGCCGTAATGGAATTGCTGGCGCTGATAGACCCGGCCGATGTGGTCGCTTGTGTTCCAAATCCACAACTATCCGGATTGACTGAGCTGGAAACAGTTAAAGTTAATGTGAGCGTTCCTGTATTAGAGCCGATTTGCGTGGCCTGAGCCTGAGCATTTTCCAGGCTGGATAAAACAGCCATGCCGCCGAGGCCGAGGCAAGCTCCCACCTTTATTGTGCGCAGCGTGGATAAAACCGCTGATTTGATGATATTCGCGTTTGTCATGACGCCACTCCTTAGCGTGGTTAAAATTGTCCAACACGCTCTTACTCAAAGTAATCCCCGTGTTGAAATTACTAATAATCTCTTAACGTGGCGTCTTGCAATTGATAGTTATAGTTAAAATCAGTTTTATATGAAATAAAGTGAACGTTAATCATTAATTTTAACGAGTATTAAATATTACTTATGTGTTAAGGTGAGTATTGTATTTTTTATTATCATAAAATTTTATGTATAATTTTGTAAATAAATAATATGCTTAAGCATCAATCTTCGACTCATTTATGAAATAGGCCGGGAATGTTCTGGCATTCCCTTGTGCTCTGCTGTTTCAGCGGCAGGCCGGTGCGACATTGTCCTTGCATTGGCCTTGGATACGGCGCCTGTGTTTCGTGCAAAGGCCTTTTGCACGAATGCCGCTGGATTTCTGCGCAGGGCTGGCTATATCAAGCACTGCATGTAGCGAATTATTGAATTGCAAAGGAAACCATTGTGAACGATACGATCACCACCATCAAAGCCCGCACCTCCGCCAATAATTTCGATGCGTCCAGCGTGATAAGCCATGAGGACATCAACGAGTTGGTCTCGCTGGTGCAGGAAACACCGACATCCTTCAATATGCAGAACTACCGCCTGATTGCGGTCACCGGCGCGGACGCCAAGGCCCGCCTCAAGGCTGTGGCCTATAATCAGCCCAAGGTTGGCGATGCGGCTGTAACCTTTGTGGTTGTCGGCAAGCTGCGCGGCCATGAGGATCTCGCCCGTCTGATCAAGCCCTTGCTGGATGCGGGCGCGATTGATCAGGCCGCATTTGACGGTTGGGTGGGCATGTGCACCGGCATGTATGCCAATAATGAGCAGTTGCAGCGCGATGAAGCCATCCGTTCGGCTTCCTTGGCCGCAATGACCCTGATGTATGCCGCGCAGGCCAAAGGTTTTGTTTCAGGCGCCATGATCGGGTTTGATCCGGCCGGTGTTGCCAAGGAACTGGGCCTCTCCGAACAGGAAATTCCGGTGATGCTGATTGCCGTTGGCAAGCCCGCTGCGGGCAACTGGCCGCGCAAACCGCGCCGTGCAATTTCAGAAGTTCTTGAAATTGTTGCCTAAGTCATGTGACTGAATGATAAAAACCGCCCTTCTTCACAGGAGGGCGGTTTTTTATTGTGATGATATGCAGGCCTGTTTGGTCTCTCTATGATTTTTGTGGACTATTTTGCCTGTGCTGCTAGGTTTCCATGTCCCGAAACGCGAGTTTTGCTGAACCATGCTGACGAATAAAGGAAAATATGGCCTCAAGGCCATGGTCTATCTTGCCGGCTGCGCGCCGGGAGAGCCTGCGCTTGTCACGGATATTGCGGCCAAAAATAATATTCCTAAAAAATTTCTGGACTCAATTCTGGGTGAGCTGCGCAATGCCGGCGTTGTCCACTCCAAAAAGGGGCGCGGTGGTGGTTATGTTCTGGCAAAATCCGCCAGCGAGATCATGGTCGGGCAGATTATCCGGGCGCTGGACGGGCCGCTTGCGCCCATCCCCTGCGCCAGCCGCATTTTCTATCGCCGCTGCGAGGATTGCATCACCGAAGCCAAATGCACCGTGCGCCTGATGATGATGGAGGTGCGCAATGCCATAGCCGAGGTGCTGGATAACCGCTCTCTGGCCGAAATGCGCGAGTTGAGCGAAGCGGAAGACACCAGCTTCACCTATCATATCTGATCTGGCTTAGGGCGGAACGCGGCTGTAAATCATGCCGCGCGGCAAAAAATGATATTGCTTGAGCATGTCTTTGTTCAGGCCAAGGTGGGTTTCGTCATAGGTTGGCACATCCAGCATCAGCCCCGCACAGTCCTGATCGGTACAGATCTGCGCAATACCTTCGAGAATGGCTTCATCGATCTGTGCGCCGGGCAGACGCGCGAGCACAAGGTCTGAAACACGGACATATTTGGTTCCGGTAAAATTCTGCTCGGTGCGGCAAAGCAGAAGCCCGTGAATCATCCCCCGCCGGTCCTGAACCGCCAATAAACCATTCATCTCGGCCTTATGCACAGCATGGCCCTTTATGCGGGACAATATGCGCGCGCGCTTCAGCCATTGTGCCAGCGTCCATTGCGGGTGAACCATCCGCACCAAAGGATAGGCCAGCGCCCATTCCGACGGTTTCAGCCAATGTAAGGAATAATAATTGACCATGGGGGCAGGACTCTCAAGACTGTTCAACTCTGCTTGGCTTTGACACCGCGCACATTGACGCATGTCAAACTGCCGCAAGGATTTAAGCCAAAATGCTCCCTGTCCGTCACAGGTTTAAGAGGTTGCGGCCCGATCTGCGGTTGCTATTTCGTGCGGGGATGCGATAGAAGAAGGAGTGAGAGTGTTGTTTTTTTAAGAGTTAGGGCTGGTTTATGTCCGTTCTTATGCCTGGTTTGATCCATGCGGGCCATGATTGCACCCACGGCAAGATGGATCATGTCTGCGCCACCTGTCAGGTGCGTGAGCTGAGTATCTGCGGCGCTTTGGAGCCCGAGAGTCTGGCTGCCTTTGAGCGCCTGTCCCGCACTGTTGAAATTGATGCGAAAATAACCCTGTTCACCGAAGGGGACCGCGCCTCACATGTCTTCAACGTCACCCGCGGCGTCGTCCGGCTGTATAAAATGAGTCCGGACGGGCGGCGTCAGATTGTCGGCTTTGCCTTGCCCGGCGATTTTCTCGGTCTGGCCCTGCATGAGTCTTATGGGGTCAGCGCCGATGCCGTCACCCATGTCACAGTGTGTAAATTTGTGCGCACGGCTTTTGTCAGCTATCTGGATGAACATCCGCGCCTGATGCGCCGCCTGCATGAATTTGCCAGCCATGAGCTGTCGCTGGCGCGTGACCAGATGATGCTGATTGGCCGCCATACGGCTGAGGAGCGCGTGGCCGCCTTTCTGTTCAATTTAAGTGAGCGCTATCAGAGAATCGGCGAAAGCGGTGTGCATATCCAGTTGCCGATGAGCCGTCAGGACATAGCGGATTTTCTGGCCCTGACCATTGAAACCGTCAGCCGCACCTTTTCAAAACTGGTGAAAGCCAAGCTGATTGTGATTGTGCCGGAGGGGGTCCGGCTTCTGGATAGTGACGGATTGCATAAGCTGGCGCGTGTGGATGTCTGAGTGCGGCGTGAATGCATTTTTGCGTGTAACGGATAGGCTCGGCGTCTGTTGCGTCGACTCCCTCTCCCCGCCGGCGGGCAGAGGGTTGGGGTGAGGAGCTTGTTCAAGTGATTTGCCCCCCATCTTGAGTCTTCTCCCCGTTCATCCTTCGAGACGGCCTTCGGCCTCCTCAGGATGACGGGGAGAGGGGAGGCGCGCAACGGCTTTCCCTTAAATCTGAAAGGTTCTAAGCTGTTTCGTCGCACAGTTCTTCTTGATACTTCGTCTAAATTCTGTCCCTGAACAGCTGTCGTTGATCTAAATCATGGCACCTCGGCGCGCTCTGGCCGATGGTTGAGGCTGGTGGCGCTTCAGCAACCCGTGCGGTGACTGCGCGGGCGCGGCGCCTCGATATGGGGCAAATCCATGACACATATAAGATCCTCCGGCAAAAACATGTCGTTTGGCGAAATGGGGCTTCCGCCTCTTTTGGTCGGGCTGGCTGTTTTGTCGCTCATCATTGCCGCGAAAGCCTATACAGCGGCTTTTGCATTCCACGCCTATCTGTTTGCCGCTGCGAGCATTGCGGCTATTTTCCTGATCTATAACAACTATACAGACAGGCAGGGCGAACTGCCGCCGCAAATGATCGGCGACAGGCCGAATTATAATTTCGGGCCGGTCAAATTCGCCACCATCGCGGCGATTTTCTGGGGCTGTGCCGGCTTTGCGGTGGGTCTTTATATTGCGCTGGAGCTGGCGTTTCCGGCCTTGAATCTGGATCTGCAATGGATCAATTTCGGACGCCTGCGGCCACTGCACACCTCTGCGGTGATTTTTGCCTTTGGGGGCAATGTGTTGCTGGGCACATCCTTTTATGTGGTGCAGCGCACCTGCCGCGCCCGTCTTGCCGGATATCTGGCACCCTGGTTTGTGATTCTGGGCTATAATTTCTTCATCGTGATTGCCGGCACCGGCTATCTGCTCGGCATTACGCAGGGTAAGGAATATGCTGAGCCGGAATGGTATGCGGATTCATGGCTGACCATTGTCTGGGTAACCTATCTTCTGGTGTTTCTGGGCACGATCTGGAAGCGCAGAGAGCCGCATATTTATGTCGCCAACTGGTTTTATCTGGCCTTCATCGTCACCATTGCGGTGCTGCATCTGGGCAATAACCCGGCAATTCCGGTCTCTCTGTTCTCATCAAAATCCTACATTGTCTGGTCGGGCGTGCAGGATGCCATGGTGCAATGGTGGTATGGCCACAATGCCGTGGGCTTTTTCCTCACAGCCGGATTTCTGGCCATCATGTATTATTTCATTCCCAAACGGGCAGAACGACCGGTCTATTCCTACCGCCTGTCGATTGTGCATTTCTGGGCGCTGATTTTTCTCTATATCTGGGCGGGCCCGCATCATCTGCATTACACTGCATTGCCGGACTGGGCGCAGACTCTGGGCATGACCTTCTCGATCATGCTGTGGATGCCGTCCTGGGGCGGGATGATCAATGGTCTGATGACGCTTTCAGGCGCATGGGACAAGCTGCGCACCGATCCTGTGCTGCGGATGCTGGTTGTGTCGGTGGCTTTTTACGGCATGGCGACCTTTGAGGGGCCGCTGATGTCGATCAAGACCGTGAACGCCCTGTCCCATTACACCGACTGGGGCATCGGCCATGTGCATTCCGGCTCGCTGGGCTGGGTGGGATATGTGTCCTTTGGCGCGATTTACTGCATGGTGCCCTGGCTGTGGAACCGCAAGGAAATGTATTCCCTGAAGCTGGTGAACTGGCATTTCTGGATTTCGACCATCGGCATTGTGTTCTACATCTCGGCCATGTGGGTGGCCGGCATCATGCAGGGTCTGATGTGGCGTGCCTATACGGCGCTGGGCTTTCTGGAATATTCCTTCGTGGAAACCACCGAGGCCATGCACCCGATGTATGTGATCCGTGCCACCGGCGGTGCCCTGTTCCTCTGCGGTGCCCTGATCATGGCCTATAATGTCTATAAAACCATCATGACCCCGCAAGCCGACAGTGCAGGCGCTTCACAGCCCGCCCTTGCTCCGGCAGAATGAGGATCGACCATGTCTGACCACGCAAAACCCTCAATCTGGGCCCGGCACAAAATATTCGAGACCAATTCGATTATTTTGGTGATTGGCATTCTGATTATGATCTCTTTCGGCGGCCTCGTCGAAGTGGTGCCGCTCTTCTATCTCAAGAGCACAATCGAAAGCGTCGATGGCGTGCGGCCCTATACGCCGCTCGAACTCGCCGGTTTTGATATTTATGTGCGTGAGGGCTGCTATCTCTGCCATTCGCAGATGATCCGCCCGCTGCGCGACGAAGTGGAGCGTTATGGCCATTATTCTCTGGCGGCCGAGAGCATGTATGACCATCCGTTCCAATGGGGTTCCAAGCGCAACGGGCCTGATCTGGCCCGTGTGGGCGGCAAATATTCCGACGACTGGCAGAAAGACCACTTGCGCAATCCTCGCGCTGTGGTTCCCGCTTCGATCATGCCGCAATATGACTTTCTTGAGCGCACGCCGCTGGATGTGAAGCATATTTCGGAAAATCTCTCGACGCTGGCGCTGACCGGCGTGCCCTACAGCAAAGAGATGATCGAAAATGCCAATGCGGATATCATTGCCCAGACCACTGCCGATGATCCGCATGCTGCTGAATTCCTCAAGCGCTACCCGAAAGCCATTCTGCGTGATCTTGGTGGCGATAAGGGGCAGCTGACGGAGGCGGATGCGCTGGTGGCCTATCTGCAACAGCTGGGCACCCATGTGGATTTCAAAATCTACGATGACAAAGCCAATATTCGCTAGGAGGCTGCAATGCTGAATTATGAAAATCTGCGTGACTTTGCAGCATCCTGGGGCTCGCTTTATTTTGCCCTGATTTTTGCTGCGGTGCTTGCTTTCGCTCTCTGGCCCTCAAACAAAAAAAAGTTTGATGAGGCCGCCCAAATCCCGCTGCGGGAGGATTGATCCATGAATCACGATGACACATCGCATGTGGACGCCCATACCGGCACATCCACAACCGGCCATGAATGGGATGGCATAAAGGAACTGAACACACCGCTGCCGCGCTGGTGGCTCTATACATTCTACCTCTGCATTGTCTGGGCTTTCGGCTATTGGGTGGTCTATCCGTCATGGCCGCTGGCCTCCGGCTATCTGCATGGCGCATTCGGCTGGAATGCCCGCAGTGCTGTGGTGCAGGACATTGCTGATCTTAAAGCTGGCCGGAGCGTGATGGTGGATAAAATTGCGGCCACCTCGCTGGCCGATATTGAAAAATCGCCGGAATTGCTCAGCTTTGCCCGGGCGCAAGGCGCGGCGGCCTTTGCCAATAATTGCGCGCCCTGCCACGGCGCGGGCGCAGCCGGTGCAAAGGGCTATCCCAACCTGAATGATGATGACTGGCTCTGGGGCGGCAAGCTGGACGATATTCATACCACGCTGACGCATGGCATCCGCTGGGCGGCAGACCCTGACACGCGCTCCAGCATGATGCCAAGCTTTGGCAAGGATGGCATTCTGAAATCCGACCAGATTTCCGATGTGGCGGATTTTGTCCGCTCACTCTCCGGTCTGCCGGTTGAGGCCGGTGCGGATCTGGCCAAGGGCAAGCAGATTTTTGCAGAAAATTGCGCCGCTTGTCATGGCGATGAGGGCAAAGGCAATCAGGAAATGGGCGCGCCCAACCTGACGGATCAGATCTGGCTTTACAGTTCGGATAAGAAAGCCATCGTCGAGCGCATCACATTGGGCGGCGGCGGCATTATGCCCGCCTGGAAAGGCCGTCTTGACGAGCCGACCATCAAATCGCTGGCGGTTTATGTGCATACATTAGGTGGTGGCCAATAGGCCACCATCATTCTGGCAGGCAAAAGAGGACAGTTACATTGAGTTTGGCATCCCACGACGACGACACACAGATTGAGGGGCCGCTCTATGCGGCGGCACTAAAAATTTATCCGCAATCCGTTCACGGCACGTTTCGCCGGATCAAATGGGCTGTGCTGGTCGTAACTCTGGGAATTTATTATCTGCTGCCGTTCATTCGCTGGGACCGCGGCCCGGATGAGCCCGCGCAGGCCGTCCTGCTGGATATGGCCAATCGCCGGTTTTATTTCTTCTTCATCGAAATCTGGCCGCAGGAGGTCTATTATCTCACCGGTCTGCTGATTTTGGCGGCCTTGACCCTGTTTTTGATGAAT
>Ga0007834_1000030_pt1 | contig 72620 bp, 61 predicted proteins | sample CryBogCBE06Nov07_FD_71233 | JGI IMG/M metagenome (GOLD analysis project Ga0007834, IMG submission 71233) | Freshwater microbial communities from Crystal Bog, Wisconsin, USA - CBE06Nov07 | ecosystem: Environmental > Aquatic > Freshwater > Lake | place: Crystal Bog, Wisconsin, USA | collected...
CACCATCGCGGCGCTGCGCATCAAACAGGGCAAGGGCCAGCCGATCCGCAGTGACGGGCCGCAGACCCACCTGGCCAAGCGCGGCACACCCACCATGGGCGGGCTGATGATTCTCTCCGGCCTGTTTGTCGCCACACTGCTGTGGAGCGACCTCGACTTTTTCTCGCGGCGCGGGGCCTATATCTGGGTGATTCTGCTGGTGACTTTGGGCTTCGGCTTTATCGGCTTTTATGATGATTATCTGAAAGTGACCAAGCAGACGCATAACGGCCTCTCGGGCCGCGCCCGCCTCGCCATTGAGGCGCTGATTGCCGCCCTCGCCTGCTGGCTGATGACCCGCATTGACCCCTCCAGCACCACAACCTCGCTGTTTGTGCCCTTCATCAAGGGGCCGGTGCTTGATCTCGGCATATTTTTTCCGCTGTTTGGCGCGCTGGTCATTGTGGGGGCCGGCAATGCGGTCAATCTCACCGACGGGCTGGACGGGCTGGCCATTGTGCCGGTGATGATTGCCGCCGCCACCTTCGGGCTTATTGCCTATCTCTCCGGCAATTTTATCTATGCCAATTATCTGGGCATTGATTTTGTCAATGGCGCGGGCGAGCTGGCCATTGTCTGCGGTGCGGTGATTGGCGCGGGCCTTGGCTTTTTATGGTTCAATGCGCCGCCAGCGCAGATTTTCATGGGCGATACCGGCTCGCTGGCGCTGGGCGGGCTGATCGGCACCATCGCGGTCGCGGTCAAGCATGAGATCATTCTGGGCATTGTCGGCGGCTTGTTTGTGCTGGAAGCCTTAAGCGTGATTGTGCAGGTGACCTCTTTCAAGCTCACCGGCAAACGGGTGTTTCGCATGGCGCCGATTCATCACCATTTTGAGCAACTGGGCTGGTCGGAAAGTCAGGTTGTGGTGCGCTTCTGGATTGTCTCTGTGGTGCTGGCGCTGTTGGGCCTCGCCTCGCTGAAACTGAGGTGAATATGACCCCTGTCACTGTGTTTGCGGGCAAAACGGTCGCTCTGTTCGGCCTTGGCGGTTCGGGGCTTGTGACGGCACAGGCGCTTCAGGCCGGTGGTGCCCGCGTGTTTGCATGGGATGACGCCCCCGCCTCGCGGGAAAAAGCCGCAGCGGCCGGTGTGCATATTGCTGATCTGGCGCAGGCAGACTGGAACAGCTTTGCCGCTTTTGTGCTCTCCCCCGGTGTGCCGCTGACCCACCCTCAGCCCCACTGGACTGTTGAAAAAGCCAAAGCGGCAGATGTCGAGATTATTGGCGACATCGAGCTGTTCTGCCGCGAGCGCAATGCCCTTGCCCCCGGCGCGCCTTTGATCGCCATCACCGGCACCAATGGCAAATCCACCACCACCGCCCTGATCGCCCATATTCTGGCCGGAGCAGGCCATAATGTGCAGCTTGGCGGCAATATCGGCACGGCCATTCTGGCGCTGGAGCCACCCAGAGCCGACCGCGTGCATGTGATTGAATGTTCCAGTTTCCAGATTGACCTTGCCCCCTCGCTGAACCCCAGCATCGGGGTGCTGCTCAATCTGACCCCCGACCATATCGACCGCCATGGCACGATGGACAATTACGCCGCCATTAAAGAACGGCTGGTGGCGGGCAGTGACACCGCCGTCATCGTGCAGGATGACAGCTTTACGCAGCGCATCATCTCACGGTTGAAGGCCGCTGGCCGCAGGGTGATGCGCGTCAGTGCGGGGAGTGAGGCGGAATATTTTTACAAGGACAAGGCCCTCTGGCACACCACACCGGATGGCCCGCACCCCTGCGCCGACCTGAGCGCGGCTGTCACCTTGCGCGGGGCCCATAATGGCCAGAATGCGGTGGCGGCGTTTGCGGCCTGTGTGGCGGCAGGCGTTGCGCCCTCCATCATCGCGCGCGGGCTGCTGGATTTTCCCGGGCTTGCCCACAGAATGGAGCAAGTGGGACAAAAAGGGCCGGTTCAGTTCATCAATGACTCCAAAGCCACCAATGCCGATGCTGCCGAAAAAGCGCTGCTGACCTTTGACCCGATCTATTGGATTGCGGGCGGCAAAGCCAAGGAGGGCGGCATTGAGCCGCTCAGGCCGTTGTTTTCACGCATTGCCCGCGCCTATCTGATTGGCGCTTCGGCTCAGGATTTTGCCAGAACCCTCGAAGGGCAGGTTCCTTACGAGCTGTGCGGCACGCTGGATGTGGCCACGCGGCACGCGGCACGCGATGCCGCAGATTCGGGCGCGCCCGCCACGGTGCTGCTGTCTCCGGCCTGTGCCTCCTATGACCAGTTTGCCAATTTCGAGCAACGCGGAGAGGCTTTCCGCACCTTGGTGAAAGGGCTGATGGCACAATGATCTCTCGGGCGGAGCAATCCCCGTTCAGCAAATGGTGGTGGACTGTTGACCGCTGGCTGCTGTTTTCCGTGCTGGCCCTGATGGTTGTCGGCATGGTCATGATCATGGCGGCCGGCCCACCTGAAGCCGAACGCCTGGGCACGCCCACATTCATTTATGTTAACCGGCAGGTGGTGTTCATCTGCGTGGCTTTTGTTCTGATGATCGGAGTGTCGTTTTTGCCGCCGCGCTGGGTGCGCCGGGCGGCATTGCTGCTGTTTGCGGTCAGCTATGCGCTGATTATCATCACCATCATGCACCGTGTGGAAACCAAGGGTGCAAGCCGCTGGATTTTCGGCATCCAGCCTTCCGAATTTATCAAGCCGGCCTTTGCGGTGCTGGCGGGATGGGCCTTTTCGGAAGGGGCGCGGCGCACCGGCCTGCCCGGCACATGGATCGGATTTTTTCTGCTGCCGATCACCATTATACCGCTGGTGTCACAGCCCGATTTCGGCCAGACCATGCTGATTACGATTGCCTGGAGCGCGCTGTTTTTCATGGCGGGGCTGCATTGGGTCTGGGTTGTGGGCTTGATGGGCCTCGGCGGCATCAGTGTGCTGGCCGCTTTCCATTTTGTGGCGCATATCCACACCCGAATTCTGAAATTCCTGGATCCGGGACAGGGCAATGGTGCCGACAGTTTTCAGGTGGATACGGCCATTGATTCCTTCATCAACGGCAACTGGCTGGGCAAGGGACCGGGCGAAGGCACAATCAAACGCATTCTGCCCGACAGCCACACCGACTTTATTTTTGCCGTGACCGGCGAGGAATTCGGCATTGTCGGTGCACTGGTTGTTGTGAGCCTGTTTGCATTCATTGTGCTGCGGGGCTTGATGCAGGCAGCGCGCAACGAAGACCCCTTCGCCCGCTTTGCCGCCACGGGGCTTCTGGTGATGTTTGGCACTCAGGCCTGCATCAATATGGCGGTGAACCTGCGCCTGATGCCGGCCAAAGGCATGACATTGCCCTTTATCTCTTACGGCGGCTCCTCCATGGTTGCCATGGCCATTACAATAGGTTTTCTGCTTGCTGTCACGCGCAAACGGCCACGCTCTGAAATTGCCGCCGACAAACGCAGCCGCAACCCGAAGGACGAGGCCCTGATATGAACCCCAAGCCTATTTTTTTATGTGCGGGCGGCACCGGCGGACATTTGTTTCCGGCGCAGGCGCTGAGCATTGCGCTGCAAAACCATGGCGCCATTGTTCATCTGGTGACCGATGAACGCGCGCTGAAATATGCCAGTGATTTTCCGGCCAGCGCCATTCATGCAACGCCCTCGGCCACACCCACCGGCGGCTCGGTTCTGGGCAAAATCAAAGCCGCGCTGATGATCGGGCGCGGCCTGTGGACGGCGCGCGCCCTGCTGCGCAAACACCAACCCGGCTGCGTGGTTGGCTTTGGCGGCTATCCCACTGTTCCGCCGGTGCTGGCGGCACAATATCTCAAAATTCCGACGCTGCTGCATGAACAAAATGCGGTGGCAGGCCGTGCCAACCGGCTGCTGGCGCGCCGCGCCACATTGATCGGCACCGGCTTTCCTGAGGTCGGGGGCTTAAACGCCGATATGCGTGACAAGATTCGCTTTGTCGGCAACCCCTTGCGGCCCAATGTTCTGGCCGCCGCGCAAATGCCCATGCCCGCATTTACCGGCTCTTTGAACCTGCTGATCACCGGCGGCTCGCAGGGGGCGCGTGTCTTTTCGGATATTGTGCCCGCCGCCATAGCGCTGCTGGAACCTGAATTTCGCGCCAGGCTCACCATCACCCAGCAGGCGCGCGGTGAGGATGAGGCTCGCGTTCGCGCCGCCTATGCCGCGCTGAATATGCAGGCCGAAGTTGCGCCCTTCTTTGCCGATCTGCCGCAGCGCATCGCCCAGAGCCATCTCATTATTGGCCGCTCGGGTGCCAGCACAGTCTCGGAACTGGCTGCCATTGGCCGCGCCTCGATTCTCGTGCCGCTGCCCAGCGCGATTGATCAGGATCAGGCCGCCAATGCGGCGCTTCTCGCCGATAAGGGTGCCGCCCGGCTGGTGCGCCAGCCTGAATTTACACCCCAATGGCTGGCGGATGTACTGAAACATGACATCCTGAACCCGTCAGACTTGACCACACAGGCCGCGGCTGCCAAGAGCGCAGGCATTATGAATGCGGCAGACCGGCTGGCCGGGCTGGTCATGTCGCTTGCACATCATTGATCTGGAGATACGCATGAAACTGCCCCGCGAACTTGGCCCCATTCATTTTGTTGGCATTGGCGGCATTGGCATGTCCGGCATTGCTGAAGTTTTGCTCAACCTTGGCTATCGCGTGCAGGGGTCGGATGCCTCCGACAATGCCAATGTCAAGCGCCTGCGCGAAAAGGGCGCTCACGTTTTCATCGGCCATAGCGCGGAAAATCTGGGCGAGGCGGAGGTGGTGGTGGTGTCCACCGCCATCCAGCGCCACAATCCCGAGCTGCTGGCCGCGCGCGAGCGGCGCATTCCGGTGGTGCGCCGCGCCGAGATGCTGGGCGAGCTGATGCGCCTCAAGCAATGTGTCGCCATTGCCGGCACGCATGGCAAAACCACAACAACCTCGCTGGTGGCGACCCTTCTGGATGCGGGCGGCTTTGACCCCACCGTCATCAATGGCGGCATTATCAATGCCTATGGCACCAATGCCCGTTTGGGCGCCGGTGACTGGATGGTGGTGGAAGCGGATGAGAGCGATGGCACCTTCCTGAAACTTCCTGCCGATGTGGCTGTGGTCACCAATATCGACCCCGAACATCTCGACCATTTCAAAACATTCGATGCGATCAAGGCCGCCTTCATGGCGCTGATCGAAAACCTGCCCTTCTATGGCTTTGCCGTGATGTGCCTTGACCACCCCACTGTGCAGGAGCTGGTGGGCAAAATCGAGGACCGCCGCGTCATCACCTATGGGGTCAATCCGCAGGCCGATGTGCGCCTGCTCGACATTGACCTTGCGGGCGGCCAGAGCAAATTCAATGTGCTGATCCGTGACCGCAAAACCGGCACCGCCACCTATATTGAAAACCTGATGATGCCCATGCCCGGCCATCACAATGCCTTGAACGCCACCGCCGCCATTGCGGTCGCCTATGAGCTGGGTATGAGCACGGACAAAATTCAGGCAGCACTGGCGGGCTTTGGCGGGGTCAAGCGCCGCTTCACCCGCACCGGCACATGGAACGGCGCCGCCATATTCGACGATTACGGCCATCATCCGGTGGAAATTGCCGCTGTGTTGCGCGCGGCCCGCGCCTCAACCAAGCAGCAGGTGATTGCGGTGGTGCAGCCGCACCGCTATACGCGCCTGCAATCCCTGTTCAATGATTTTGCCACATGCTTTAACGATGCCGACCATGTCATTGTGGCCGATGTCTATGCCGCCGGTGAAAAACCGATTGAAGGCGCCAGCAAAGACGATCTGGTGAGCGCCATCAAGGCGCATGGCCACCGCCATGTGCAGGCCTTGCCCGCGCCCGATGCACTGGCGGGCATAGTGCATAAAATTGCCAAACCGGGCGATTATGTCGTGTGCCTAGGAGCTGGCAACATCACCCAATGGGCCTATGCCCTGCCGGGGGAACTGGCAGCGCTGGATGGTGGTAAGTAGCCTTGAACTTCTCTCTTCCTTCATCCTTCGAGACGCGCTTCGCGCTCCTCAGGATGAAGGGGGAAGGCATCCGCCAGTCTTGCGGCGTTCAACACAGGTCAAACATTTCACCCGATCACTTTGATGGATAATCATAAACATGTTCCCTGACCTGACCCCCGAAATCACCCGCCTCATGCCGGATTTACGCGGGCGGCTGACGGCCAATTTCAAACTGGCGGATATCACCTGGTTTCGTGTGGGTGGCCCGGCGCAGATGTTTTTTGTGCCTGCCGACGAAGACGACCTTGGATATTTCCTGTCGAGATTGCCGGAGAGCATTCCGGTCTATGTGCTCGGCCTTGGCTCAAACATGCTGGTGCGCGGCGGCGGCATGGCAGGCGTGGTGATTCGCCTGACCAGAGGCTTTTTCACTGACATCAAGGTGGAGGCGGATCACAAAATTCGTGCGGGCGCGGCGGTGCCGGATATGAAACTGGCCAAGGCGGCCGCCGAGGCTGGCATTGCCGGACTTGCCTTTTACCGTGGCATTCCGGGCGCGATCGGCGGGGCGCTGCGCATGAATGCCGGCGCGCATGGCGGCGAAACCAAGGATATTCTCGTTGAGGCGCGTGCGCTTGACCGCAAGGGCAGGCTGCATATTCTCAAAAATGCCGATTTCGGCTATAGCTATCGTCATTCCAGTATTGCGGAAGATCTGATCTTCACACAGGCACTGTTTCAGGGCCATGCGGGCGAACCTGCTGAAATTTCAGATGAAATGGAGAAAATTACCGCCGCGCGCGAGGCCAGCCAGCCGATCCGCGAGCGCACGGGCGGCTCGACCTTCAAAAATCCCCCGGGGCACAAAAGCTGGCAACTGATCGATGCGGCCGGTTGCCGCGGGCTGACCATAGGCGATGCTCAGGTGTCCGAAATGCACTGCAATTTTCTCATCAATCGCGGCCATGCCAGCGCCGCCCAGATCGAAACCTTAGGCGAAACCGTGCGCAAGCGTGTGCTGGAACAGTCAGGCGTGCAACTGGAATGGGAAATCAGGCGTGTGGGCGTGGCGGGCTAGGCCAGCCTTTCATACGCGCGGCGTCAGAGGCGGGCTTGATCCGGCCATTCAAAAAATGGTAAGATGGTAAGACGTAAGGAACATCACTATGGCAAGCCTCAAATCCAAAACGGTACAGTCCAAGATTTCAGTGAAAAGTCAGACCGTTCTCCCTCTGGCCGTGCGCGAAAAACTGGGTGTCAAACCGGGGGATACGCTCGTGTATATATTTGATGCGCAAGGAATCCGGCTGGAAAAATCGGTGGCCACGAGGGATGAGGATGCTTTCGCGGCCTTTACCGAATGGGCCAGCACAGAGGATGATGTGGCTTATGCCGACCTCTGACATGCCATTGAAAACAGGCGACATCGTGGTGGTGCCTTTTCCCTATTCAGACCGGCGGGCCGAGAAACGTCGGCCCGCGCTGGTCGTCTCCAACGATCATGTTCATAAACAAGGGCTTGTCTGGCTGATGATGGTGACCAGCGCCAAACATTCCGAGACGGCCTTCGATCATATGATTCGAGACCTCGCACCCACAGGGCTGAAGGTCGCCTCGATTGTCCGCCCGATTAAAATCACCTGTATTGAGCCAGACCGAATCTTGCGGCGCGCGGGCACATTATCCGCCGATGAAATGAATGAAATTACGGCTGTCACGCGAAATTTTCTCGGACCAGCAACACTCTAATCAAAGGACATATCATGCAACATATTGCCGTGCTGATGGGTGGCTGGTCTGCCGAACGGGAAGTGTCTCTGCGCTCGGGCGCGGCCTGCGCTGCGGCGCTGGAAAGTGTCGGCTTTCGCGTCACGCCGATTGATGTGAAGCGCGACATTGCCGAAGTGCTGACCCGCCTCAAGCCGGATGTGGCCTTCAATGCGCTGCATGGCCGTGTGGGCGAGGACGGCACCATTCAGGGCATATTGGAAACATTGCGCATTCCCTACACCCATTCCGGTGTTCTGGCCTCGGCGCTGGCCATGCAGAAGGATACCGCCAAAATTGTTATGGCCGCGCATGGGGTTAAGGTGGCGCGCGGTGTCACCGTCAACCGCTTCGAAGCGGCAAAAGAGCATGTTCTGCCGCCGCCCTATGTGCTCAAGCCGGTCAATGAAGGCTCCAGTGTCGGCGTGATTCTGGTGAAGGACAACCGCCCGCCACCGCAGGAGCTGGCCCGGGCCGACTGGCCCTATGGCGACACCATGCTGGCGGAAACCTTTATACCGGGGCGGGAGCTGACCTGTGCCGTCATGGGGGACAGACCGCTGGGTGTTATCGAAATCCTGACCACCTCGGGAATTTTTTATGATTATGATGCAAAATATGTGAAGGGCGGATCGATTCACGTTCTCCCTGCGGAAATTAAACCAAATATTTACCACAATGTTCAAGAGTTGGCTTTGAAGGCGCATCATGCGCTCGGGTGCCGTGGGATAAGCCGTGCGGACTTCCGATATGATGATACACCGGGGGGAACCGGCGATATTGTCTGTCTTGAAGTCAATACGCAGCCGGGCATGACCGAGACATCGCTGGTGCCGGAATTGGCTGCCCATGCCGGGCTGAACTTTGGTGAGTTGGTAAAATGGATGGTGGCGGACGCCTCCTGCGATCGGTAAACAGCCCCACGGGTGCCCTGAGCACCCGTGATTCGGCGTATCTGCCATCGAACACCATGCCAACTGCCAGCCGCCAGCCGCAACGGGCTAAGGTTCAGGTTGTAACGCACAGGCATAGCCGGATGACCCATGTGCTGTTGCGCAGGCTGGAACAGTTTGCCGCGCGTTGGCACAATGGCCTGGGGCTGGCGCTCTCCCTTGCGCTTATTGGCGCGGCGGGTCTTTATGGCGTAATCCGGAATGGTCAGTATGAAGCCTTTGTCACAGCAAATGGCTCTGTTCAGGATTTTATCGCCCGCAGCATAGGGTTCGGAATTTCGGCGGTCACCATCACCAGTCAGAGCGGACTGTCCGAGGGGCTGATTCTCAAGACAGCGGGAATCAACGCAAATTCCTCCCTGCCCTTTCTGGATGCGGGTGGCGTGCGCGACAAGCTGATGACCCTGCCGATTGTGGCCGATGCACAGGTGCGCAAGCTCTATCCCGACCGTCTGATGATCGACCTGACCGAACGCCAGCCCTTTGCCCTCTGGCAAAAGGATGGTGTGGTGAACATGGTGTCGGACTCCGGCATTGCCATTGGCGAACTCAGCAACCTACGTTATGCGGATCTGCCCTTTGTGGCTGGCGAGGGTGCCAATACGCGCGTTGCGGAATTTCTTGCGCTGCTGGATGCACTGGGCGACCAGAAATCCAAGTTTCGCGCCGGTGTGCTGATTGGTGAACGGCGCTGGAACCTGAAAAGCAACAGCGGCATAGATGTGCGACTGCCTCAGGACAACCCGCAAGAGGCTTTGAAGATACTGGCCGAAATGGAACGCCAGAATCGTATTCTGGAAAAGGATATTCTCGCCATTGATTTGCGGGTGCCGGGTAAAATGGAAGTGCTGCTCACCGAGGAGGGCGCGGCGGCCCATGCCGACCAACAGCCCAAAAAGAAACCGGGGAGCGATATATGAGCCGTCATCTGTTGACGCCCCGCATGAAGCCCCTGTCCTCGCGCCGCAGCACCTTGCTGTCGGTGCTGGATGTCGGCAGCTCGAAAGTGGTCTGTCTGATTGCAAAGCTGCTGCCCGCCGAACCGTCCGAGATGTTGCGCGGGCGCACGCATCGCTGCAAAATTCTTGGGATCGGCCACCAGCGCGCGCAAGGCATCAAAAGCGGGGCCGTGATCGACATGGAAGATGCCGAAAAATCCATTCGTCTCGCGGTGGATGCCGCCGAGCGCATGGCCGGTGTCGAGGTCGAAAGTGTCATCGTCAATATGACCGGCGGGCGGATCAGCTCACAGCATCATCGTGCCGGCCTGTCGGTTGGGGGCAGGGCCGTGCAACCCCATGATATTCAGCGCTGTCTGAGCCTTGCCGTGGGCAATGACGGGCGCAATGGCCGCGCCATTCTCCATTCCATGCCCACCGGCTTCCGGCTGGACACAATGGCCGGCATTCGTGACCCCAAGGGCATGATCGGCGACGAACTGACCGCTGACCTGCATAATGTAACTGTGGAAGCGGCCGCAGCCCGCAACCTTATGCTGGCCATCGAGCGTTGCCATATTCAGGTTGAAGCCATTGTCGCCACGCCTTATGCCAGCGCACTGGCCGTTTTGTCGGATGACGAGGCGGAACTGGGGGCTGCGATCATCAATCTGGGCGGGGGCACCACCTCGGTCAGCGTGTTCAACGAGGGGCGTCTGGTGCATGTCGACTCCATCGCTGTGGGCGGCAATCATGTGACCATGGACATTGCCCGCGGCCTGACCACACGCGTGGCCGATGCGGAACGGCTTAAAATTGTCTATGGCTCCTGCGTGCCCTCCCCCTCCGACCTGCGGGAAAGCATTTCTGTGGTCACAGCGGGTGAGGATGGCGACCAGACCATCTCGCAGCCCAAAACCCAGCTCGTGCGCATCATCCGCCCGCGTGTGGAAGAAATCATGGAACTCGTGCGCGACCGCCTGAACGCGGCAGGCTTTGCCGCTCAGGCCCAGCGTCGCCTGATTCTCACCGGCGGCGGCAGCCAGCTCAATGGAATTGCCGAGGTTGCCCGCACCACCATGTCCAGCTCTGTGCGCATCGGACGGCCGCTCGGCATACAGGGATTGCCGGAATCAGCCAAGAGTCCGACTTATTCCGCAGCCGCGGGACTGCTCATCTATCCGCAAGTTGTAAACACCGAATATTTCGCGCAAAACGGGAATTTTATGACAAAAACAACAACAACAGACGGTTATGTTGCCCGGGTCGCACATTGGCTGAAAGAAAGTTTTTAAAAAATGCACTTTTGCGAATCCGAGGGATTCACAAAAGGCCACGAATCACATGTCATGAATCCGATGCTGTCAAGCATCCTAAAATAAGAGGCACACGATGACGATCAATTTGAAAGCTCCGGAACTACGGGAACTGAAACCCCGGATCATGGTTTGCGGCGTGGGTGGAGCTGGCGGCAATGCCGTCAACAACATGATCGTCTCCGGCCTCAATGGTGTGGATTTTATCTGCGCCAACACCGACGCGCAGGCCCTCACCTCCTCGCGGGCCGAGCGTATCATCCAGATGGGTTTGCAGGTCACAGAAGGCCTTGGCGCGGGTTCACAGCCTGAAATTGGCCGTGCAGCGGCTGAAGAAGCCATTGAGGAAATCCGCGATCACCTTGCGGGCGCGCATATGGTGTTCGTGACTGCCGGCATGGGCGGCGGCACAGGCACAGGCGCTGCGCCGGTCATTGCGCGGCTGGCGCGGGACATGGGCATACTCACTGTGGGTGTTGTCACCAAGCCGTTCCAGTTTGAAGGGGTGCGCCGGATGCGCATTGCCGAATCAGGCATTAATGAGCTGCAAAAAGCTGTGGATACATTGATTGTCATCCCCAACCAGAACCTGTTCCGCGTTGCCAATGAGCGCACCACCTTTGCCGATGCCTTTTCCATGGCGGATCAGGTGCTTTATTCCGGCGTGGCCTGCATCACCGACCTGATGGTCAAAGAGGGTCTGATCAATCTCGACTTTGCCGACGTACGCGCCATCATGCGCGACATGGGCAAGGCCATGATGGGCACGGGCGAGGCCACCGGCGACAAGCGCGCTGTCATGGCTGCTGAAGCAGCCATCGCCAATCCGCTACTGGATGAAACCTCGATGCGCGGCGCCAAAGGCCTGCTGATTTCCATCACCGGCGGCAATGACCTGACCCTTTATGAAGTGGATGAGGCCGCCAGCCGCATCCGTCAGGAAGTGGATGAGGACGCCAACATCATTCTGGGCGCGACATTTGACTCCAGCCTGGAGGGTATTGTGCGTGTGTCTGTTGTCGCCACCGGCATTGACATGGTGGACGGTGCCCGCGAACTGCCCAGCATCGACAGCCGCATTCAGGAAGCGGCGCAGCGCCTGCGCATCCAGACCAGCCGCGCTATGGAAACCCAGCGTCCGGTGATTGAAACCCGCATGGCCGCTGAAGAGCCCAGCGTTCAGTTCCAGCAGCCTGCCCCACAGCCGGAAAGCTCATTTGAGCCGCGCATTGTTGCCTCAGCGCCCGTATCGCCGGTCATGCAGGCCGCAGCGCTTCAGGCCGCGGCCAATCAGCATATGCTCGAATCCGCGCCGCAGGCCCAATATGACAGCAATCTTGCCGTCGAATTTACCCCCGCTTATGCGCCGGAGCCGGTGCAGACGCGTGAGGCCCCTGCCATGCCAAAGATCAGCCCTGACCTTGACTATCTCAAGCAGGAACCCATCCGCCCGCAGCGTATGCCGACCATAGATGACCTGCCCCGCCCGGTTCAGGAACAGATCAACCAGACCGCCGGCCGTCAGCCTGCGCCCGCACAGGTGTCTGCCGAAACTCGCCGTATGGGGATTCTCGAAAAGCTGACATCGCTGGGCATGGGCCGCGCTGCCCCGCAGAGCGCCCGCGTGGAAGCCCCGCGCGCGGCCATGATTCCGCCGCGTCAGAGCTCGCCCTCCAGCGTTCATGCCGATTATGCCAAACGCGCCGCCGCGCCCACCCTTCCGCGCGCGCCGCAGCCCAACCTTGACGTGAATGGCCGCGCCACGCCGCAGCCCCGCATTCAGGAAGACGACCAGCTGGAAATTCCGGCCTTCCTGCGCCGTTCCTGATCACAAACACAAAGCCAGTGCTGAACCCGGGTCTTTGACCCGGGGGCAGTTGGTCTGTGTCTGAACCGGTATGGGACGACTCTTCACGCCCCAAGCCTGTAACAGACCGTAAAAAACCGTGATTTTGTGTTTTGGCTTGATACGGTTATGTCTCAAAAGAAACGAGCGTGAACAATCGTACGGCCAGACAGCCGGTTGAAGTGGGGACGAATGCAAAGCCGACAAACAACTTTGAATGCACGCGCCGAAATCAGCGGCAAAGGTGTTCATTCAAATTCACCTGTCTGCCTGATCCTGAACCCGGCCCCTGCGGGCAATGGCATTGTGTTTCACCGCATTCACGCGGATGGCAGCCGCCGCACCATTCCGGCGCTGTGGTCGAATGTGTGCATGACAGAACTGTGCACCGTCATCGGAGACATGAAGCTGGGGGCGGTCTCCACCATCGAACATCTGATGAGCGCGCTGTTCGCTTTGGGCATTGACAATCTCGACATTGAAATCGACGGGCCGGAAGTGCCTATTCTGGACGGCTCGGCCAAGGATTTTGTCGAGCTCATCGACCGCACCGGCATTGCACAAACCCAGACTCCGCGCACCTATGTCAAAGTGCTCAAGCCGATCCGTATCGAACATGGGCGCGGCTTTTCCGAACTGCGCCCCGCCGCACAGGGTTTTCATCTGGATGTGGAGATTGATTTCTCGGCCCCCATTATTGGCCGCCAGCGCAAGGTGGTTGAACTGTCGCCGAATATTTTCCGCGATGAAATTCAGGCCGCCCGCACCTTCGGCTTCCTGCGTGATGTCGAACATCTGTGGAAGGCCGGCTTTGCGCTTGGGTCATCGCTGGAAAATTCTGTGGCTCTGGATGGCGATAAAATTCTCAATCCGGAAGGGTTGCGCTACCGCGACGAATTTGTCCGGCATAAAATGCTGGACGCCATCGGCGATCTGTCGCTGGCCGGTGCACCGATCATCGGCACCTATCGTTCCTATTGCGGCGGCCATAAAATGAATTATCTGGTGCTGGAAGCCCTGTTCAGGGATAAAACAGCGTTTACTTATGTCACCGCACCGGCCCGCACGGCTCAAAAGGCGGAGAGTCCGCCGCAAAATGCCGCGGTATTTTTATAAATCGTAGTTTTATGTTGCAATTTCGCCATGATTTATGGCGCTAAACGCGCTATGTTTGCACAGAATCGATTATGCCACTAATGTTCGGCTGGGTTATGTGTTATCGACGATCTGGTCTGGCTCCGGCCGGAATAATAGGTTAAGAAGTTGGCTCCTCTGGTTAGAGTTTTGTGCATGTCCGTTGTTATTTCTGAAAACTCCGCTGCCCCGACACCTGTGCGCTCTGGCGCACGTCTGCGGCATATTTTGCTCATGGCCACTGTTGCCGCCCTGCCGCTGGCCGGATGTTCCTCACTGGAGGGGTTCAACCCGTTTGGCGGCGAAAAATATAAAACAGAGATCCTGCCCGATATTCCTGCCGAAAAGCTCTATAATCAGGGCCTCGCCAAGAGCAATGCCGGCAGCTACAAAGATGCCTCGAAGAAATTCATGGAAATTGAAAAGCAATATCCTTTCTCTGTCTGGGCGCAGAAGGGCTTGCTGATGTCCACCTTCGCCAATTATCGTGATGGCAATTTTGATGACGCCATCTCGCAGGGCAAGCGCTATGTGGCCACATATCCCACCTCGCCGGATGCTGCCTATGCGCTTTATCTGGTGGGCGAATCACAATACGAGCAAATCTCTGATATTTCGCGCGATCAGGACACAACGGAAAAAGCCCTGCAAAGTTTTCAGGAGCTGATCACCAAATATCCGAATTCGGAATATGTGGCGGATTCGAAATTCAAGATTCAGGTGGCGCATGACCAGCTGGCCGGCAAGGAAATGTCGATTGGACGTTTCTACCTGACCCGCAAGAATTATGTTGCGGCCATCAACCGCTTCCGTGTGGTTCTGGCGCAATATCAGACCACCCGCCACACTGAGGAGGCGCTGGAGCGCCTGGTTGAAGCCTATATGGGCCTTGGCATTGTCAATGAGGCACAAACTGCCGCCGCTATTCTGGGCCATAACTATCCGGACAGCCAATGGTATAAGGATGCCTATGCGCTGTTGCAGAGCGGTGGTGTTGAACCGCGTGAAGACAAGGGATCCTGGATCTCGAAGATTTTCAGCACGGTTGGCCTGTGACGGAGTGGCGCGTGCATGTTAACTGCGCTCGCCATTCGTGACATTGTCATTATAGACACGCTTGATCTCGACCTCAGCAAGGGGCTGACTGTGCTCACCGGCGAAACCGGCGCGGGCAAGTCCATTCTGCTGGATGCGGTGGCACTGGCGCTGGGCGGCCGGGGCGATGGCGGACTGGTGCGCGCGGGCCAGCCGCAGGGGCAGGTGACAGCCGTTTTCCAGATTGCCGAAACCCACCCTGCCCGCGCATTGGCACAGGATTTCGGGCTGGAGATCGAGGGCGACCTGATCTTGCGCCGCATTCAGATGGCGGACGGGCGCACCCGCGGCTTTATCAATGATCAGGCGGCCAGTGCGCAGGCCTTGCGCGCTTTGGGCGCCACGCTGATTGAAATCCACGGTCAGCATGATGATCGCGCCTTTACCGACCCCAAACTCCATCGCATATTGGTGGATGCCTATGGCGGGCTGGAGCCTTTCGTGGAGGACACGCGCGCCGCCTTTGCCAACTGGCGCAAGGCCGAGCAAGCGCTGGCCACCGAAGAGTCCCGCATTGCCGAAGCGCGTAAGGAAGCGGATTTTCTGCGCCACGCCCATGAGGAACTCTCGAAACTCCATCCCGAGGCGGGCGAGGAGGAGGCACTGTCCATCCAGCGCAGCGCGATGCAGCAATCGGAAAAAGTGGCCGTGGATCTGCGCGATGCGCTGGACGCGGTTGCTGGAGACGGCGGACCGATTTCAACCCTGTCGGGCCAGATGCGCCGTCTGGAGCGCCGCGCCACCCTTGCGCCGCACTTGGTCGAGCCTTCGGTCAAAGTGCTGAATGATGTGATTGTCGCCCTTGATGCCGCTGAATCTGTGCTGGCACAGGCCCTGCGCGATGCGGATTTCGACCCGCGTGAGCTGGAGAGAGTGGAAGAGCGCCTGTTTGCGCTGCGGGCCGCCTCGCGCAAATATGCCGTGCCGACCACGGACCTGCCGGTGCTGGCCGAAAAATTTGCGGCGGACCTCGCCGCGCTGGACGCCAGCGAAGTCCGCCTTGCCAAATTAACCGAGGCCGCGCGGGACACGAAAGCGGTTTATCTGCGTCAGGCCGCAGACCTGTCGAAGAAGCGCACGCTGGCCGCCGCCGCGCTGGACAAAGCCGTCAATCAGGAATTGCCGCCGCTGAAACTGGAGCGCGCCAAATTCATGACCCAGATCCTCTCGGACGCCGAACTACACAGTGCGGAAGGCATGGACCGGATGGAATTCTGGGTGGAAACCAACCCCGGCTCCAAGCCCGGCCCCTTGATGAAAGTGGCCTCCGGCGGCGAGCTGGCGCGGTTCATGCTGGCGCTGAAAGTGGTGCTGACCGATCGCGGCTCCACCCCGACGCTGATTTTCGACGAAATCGACACCGGTGCCGGCGGCGCCGTGGCTGATGCCATTGGCCAGAGGCTGTCGCGTTTAGCGTCAAAGAATCAGGTGCTGGCGGTCACCCATGCGCCGCAGGTGGCGGCACGGGCGCGCAACCATTTGCGCATTGCCAAGGCGGAAAAAGACGCCCGTATCACCACCCGTGTGATCGGGCTTGATCAAGCCGCACGGCGCGAGGAAATTGCCCGCATGTTGTCCGGCGCCGAAATTACCGACGAGGCGCGCGCCGCCGCCAACCGTCTGCTGGAAGCCATCTAATGACCAGTCCTGTTGAAAAGGCACGCCTTGAGCATCAAAAGCTGGGGGCTGACATCGCCGCGCATGACCAGCGCTATTATCAGGACGACGCCCCGACCATAACGGACGCGGACTATGACGCCCTGCGCCGCCGTTATGAGGCGCTGGAGGCTGAATTTCCCGAATTGCGCACCGCCGATTCCGCCTCTCTGCGCGTGGGCGCGGCCCCCGCCGCCAAATTTGGCAAGATTAAACATGCCGTGCCGATGCTCTCGCTCTCCAATGTCTTCAGCGATGAGGATGTTGCGGAGTTTGTCGCGCGGATCCGGCGGTTTCTGGGCTTGGATGCGGCGGCGGAACTCACCTTCACCGCCGAGCCGAAAATTGACGGCCTGTCCTGCGCCTTGCGCTATGAAAACGGCCAGCTTGTTTCCGCCGCCACGCGCGGGGATGGCTTTGAGGGCGAGGATGTCACCGCCAATGTCAGAACCATTGGCGAAATTCCGCACCAGCTTACAGGCGCGCATTTGCCCGCCATTTGCGAGGTTCGTGGCGAAATTTATATGAGCCATGCCGATTTTGCCGCGCTCAATGCGCGCCAGAGCGCGGCAGGCGAAAAACTTTTTGCCAATCCGCGCAATGCGGCGGCGGGCTCGCTGCGCCAGCTTGACCCCGCCATCACCGCCGCACGGCCCCTGAAGTTTTTTGCCTATGCCTGGGGCGAGCTGGAGCCGCGCCCCGCGCAAAGCCAGTTTGATATGGTGCAATGGTTTGCCAAATGCGGCCTGCCGGTCAATCCGCTGATGCAGCGCTGCACAAATGAGGCGCAGATGCTGGCGGTTTTTCGCGCCATTGAGGCCATACGCGCCAGTCTGGGCTATGATATTGACGGTGTGGTCTATAAAATTGACGATCTCACCCTGCAGGAGCGGCTGGGCTTTGTTTCACGCTCGCCGCGCTGGGCCACTGCGCATAAATTTCCGGCTGAACGCGCCCGCACCCGCCTGCTGGATATTGAAATTCAGGTGGGGCGCACCGGCGTGCTGACCCCTGTGGCCAAGCTCGCGCCGGTGAATGTCGGCGGTGTGGTTGTCTCCAATGCCACTTTGCACAATGAGGATGAAATCCGCCGCAAGGACATCCGCATCGGCGATATGGTTGAGGTGCAGCGCGCGGGTGATGTGATTCCGCAGATCACCGGCAGTGTGGCTGCGGAACGCCCGTCCGACAGCCAGCCTTTCGTTTTCCCGCATATCTGCCCCGCCTGTGGCTCTGCCGCCACGCGGGAAATTGATGACAAAGGCAATGCCGATGTGGCCTACCGCTGCACCGGCGGGCTGATCTGTCCGGCGCAGGCGATTGAGCGGCTCCGGCATTTTGCCTCGCGGCTGGCCTTTGACATTGAAGGCCTTGGCGACAAGCAGCTTGAGCTGTTTTACACAAAGGGCCTGATCCGCAATCCGGCAGATATTTTCACGCTGGAAGCCCGCGACGCCGCCAGCCTGACAAAAATCAAGAATTTTGAAGGCTTTGGTGATCTTTCGGTTAAAAATCTATTTGCGGCCATTGAGGCACGGCGCAGCATCTCCCTCAATCGTTTCATTTATGCACTGGGCATCCGTCATATTGGCGAGGTCAATGCCAAGCGTCTGGCGCGCCACTTTGGCAGCTTTGAAGCCTTGCGCAGCACAGCAAAGGCCGCTTTTGCCGCAGAGTCCGAAGGCCGCAAGGAGCTGATCTCGATTGAGGGTATCGGCCCCATTGTGGCCGAGGCGCTGGTGGAATTTATCCATGAGCCGCATAATGAAGCGGTGCTGGATGCGCTGCTCGCGCAGCTTCATCTGGAGCCGATGGAGGTGGCCAGCACCGCCAGTCCGGTGGCGGGCAAGACCGTGGTGTTCACCGGCGCGCTGGAACGGATGAGCCGCGACGAAGCCAAGGCCATGGCCGAACGTCTAGGTGCCAAAACCTCCGGCTCCGTATCCAAGAAAACCGACCTTGTGGTGGCCGGGCCCGGCGCCGGCTCCAAGCTCACACAGGCGCAAACGCTGGGCATCAAGGTGATATCCGAGGATGAATGGCTGGATATGGTGGGCGGCAACGGATAGGTACAAGGTCTGTATTTTTGCAAAATTGCAATAATTAATTTTAAAAATATAAATTGATTTGCTTTAAAACAATAATATAGTTCGTCCATCTTAGCTTCAAAAGGATAAATCCATGACGACCATCGCGATTGTTTTTCATTCAGGTTATGGCCACACCGCAAAAGTGGCGGAACATATTGCCGCCGGTGTGGCGGATGTGGCGGGCGCACAGGCCAAGCTGATTGCTATTTCCGCAGCAGGTGACATTACCGAAGCCGACTGGGCCACGATTGCCGCCGCTGACGGCGTTATTTTCGGCTCGCCCACCTATATGGGCAGCGTCTCCTGGCAGTTCAAAAAATTTGCCGATGCTTCGTCCAAGCCCTGGTATGGTCAGGCCTGGAAGCATAAATTTGCGGCGGGCTTCACCAATTCCGCCACATTGAACGGCGACAAGCACTCCACCCTGCATTATCTCATCACACTGGCCATGCAGCATTCGATGATCTGGGTGGGCACCGGCATGATGCCAGCCAACAGCAAGGCCGCGCAGCGCAATGACATCAACCATCTCGGCTCGTCCTCAGGCCTGATGACCCAGAGCCCTTCGGACGCCAGCGTCGATGAAATTCCGAGCGGTGATCTGGAGACGGCCAAGGTTTTTGGCAAGAATTTTGCCACCACGGTCAGTGGTTTTCATAAGCACTGAACTCCAATACACTGCCCTTTCATTTAGAAAGGGCAGTGTATCTCATGCCGCGGCCCGCTCCACCCTTGGCCGCAAACCCAGCAAATGGCAGATGGCATAGACTAGATCGGCGCGGTTCATCGTATAAAAGTGAAAATCCTGCACGCCGCGATCCACAAGGTCGATCACCTGCTCGGCAGCCACAGCAGCGGCAATCAGCCTGCGGGTGGTGGCATCCTCATCCAGCCCCTCAAACCGGTCTGCCAGCCATTGCGGCACAGAGGCCCCCGTTTTGCGGGCGAAATTCGCCGTTTGCTTGAAATTCTGCACCGGCACAATGCCCGGCAAAATCGGAATATTTATGCCTTTTGCCCGCACACGGTCGAGATAGCGAAAATAAAGATCATTCTCGAAGAAAAATTGCGTGATGGCCATATCAGCGCCCGCGTCCACCTTGGCTTTGAGCACGTCAATATCGGCTTGCCAGCTTATGCTCTCGGGGTGCTTTTCGGGATAGGCTGAGACAGCCACCTCAAAATCGCCAATGGCCTTGATGCCGGCCACCAGTTCGGCGGTGGTCTGGTAGCCTCCGGGGAAGGGTTCATAGGCAGCGCCCACGCCGCCCGGCGGATCACCGCGCAAGGCGACAATTTTGCGCACACCCGCGGCCCAGAAATCCCGCACAATGGCATTGATCTGTGCTTTGGTGGCCCCCACGCAGGTCAGATGCGCCGCAGGCGGCACCGTGGTTTCGCTGGCCAGCCGCGCAACTGTGGCATGGGTGAGTTCCCGTGTTGAGCCGCCCGCGCCATAGGTGACCGAAACAAATTCCGGATCAAACGGAATCAAACGATGGATCGTTTCCCACAAAGCAGGCTCGGCCTCCGCCGATTTGGCTGGAAAAAACTCGAAAGACACCCGTATCTGGCCGTTGGGCGCACGGCTGGGGCGCAGTTGAAATGCCGACATCACGCCACCTCCCTGTCTGAAACACGCACATCCGTCACAACACGCGGATCACGCCCCACCCAGATCGAAACAGTGAGCTGTCCGGCGTCTGCGGCCAATTTTTGCACCGGAACAAGATCCTGATGACGGGTAAAATCCAGCCCGGCATCACGCAAAAAGCCAGAGACTTCCTCCCGCGCAAAGCCTAGGCGACGATGGGCATGGTCTTTGCGCAGGAATTCGGCTTCATGCGGGGCAAAATCAACGATCACCAGCCGTCCCTGTGGCCGCAAAGTCCGCGCCGCCTCGCGCACCGCCCGCGCCGGATCATCAAGATAATGCAAAACCTGATGCACGATCACCAGATCATAGCCATCACGCTCAACGGGCAGCGCATAAAGATCGCCCTGCCGCAGCTGCACATTGCGCACACCGGCCTGTTCGAGATTAACCCGCGCCACTGCCAGCATGGCCGGTGACTGGTCAATGCCCACCGCCCGCACCGCGAAAGGGGCCAGCATTTCCAGCATCCGGCCTGTGCCGGTGCCCAAATCCAGCACAGCCTGAAACGGGCCTGAGCCAATCAGCTGCGCCAGCGCATGTTCCACCTCAAGATCAGGCACATGCAGCTTGCGCAATTCGTCCCAGTTCGCCGCCTGACTGGCAAAATAGGCCTCGGCCTGATCCGCGCGGGCCTTGCGCACATCGGCCAGACGGGCGCGATCGGCCGCAAGCACCACGTCCTGCGGGTTCAGCCGCGCCAAAATGTCATGCGCCAGCCGGGCAGACACGCCGCGCTCGGACAGGCGAAAAAACGCCCATGCCCCCTCGCGGTGGCGCTCGATCAGGCCTGCATCCAGCAGAAGCTTGAGATGACGCGACACACGCGGCTGCGACTGGCCCAAAATAGACACCAATTCACTGACCGTCAGTTCCGCCTCGGCAAAAAGATGCAGCAGGCGCAGGCGCGTCGCCTCACCCGCCGCCTCCAATGCGGCGAGAATTGTGTCTGTTGAACCCAAAATTTGCGCAGCCATGTCAATATCCATGTTTGATATAAACATATCTTTATATCATTTTGAATTTTTTGCAAGAGGAGATATGGCAATATGAAAATGAGATGGCTGTAAAATGAAAAAACCCTCCACGGTCAACAGCTTGTCCATATTCGCTGCCAACCGTGGAGGGTTCAAAGGAAGATCAGGCGATGACGGCCGCTTTCCTGCGTCCCGGCACCATCACCACGGCCTCGCCGTCCAGCACCACCTTGCTGTCGACAATCACCTCGCAATGCAGACGGCAGCGGCGTCCTTCCGGCTGAAGCTCCACCACCTCGACGCGGATGGTCACCACATCGCCGATTTTCACCGGCCCTTTGAAATTCAGCGTTTGCGACAGATAGACCGCCCCCGGTCCCGGCAGGCGCATGCCCAGCACCGCCGAAATCAGGCTGGCCGTGTAAAGCCCATGCGCGATACGCTCGCCAAAGCGGGTTTTTTTGGCAAAATGATCGGAGAGATGAATGGGATTATGATCGCCGGAGAGCGTGGCAAAGCCCACCACATCATCCGACATCACCGTTTTCATCAGGCTTTCAGACATGCCGACAGACAGGTCCTCGAAATAATAGCTTTTAAATTCAGGAACAAAATTCATGGAACCTCACTTTGTCCCAACATTCCAGCCCTGAAGCGGCAACGCAATAGGTCTATGGTTGAGCCCTCAGCGCAAAGCGTCGATGATAAAGGTCGGCTGGTGCGTTTCGCCCTGCAAAAACGCCTCCGCCAGCGCCACATCCAGCCCACCGGCGGGCGCGTGCATCGCCTCGCGGTGAATGCCCCCCGTCACCATCAGCACATCAATGCCCTGCAAACTGGCACCAGCCACATCGGTATGCATGGCATCGCCAATGGCCAGCACCCGTGCCAGATCCGTGTCCTGCCCGCGCTTTTGCGCGGCAAGGCGCAAAGCCTCATGATATATCGGCGCATAGGGTTTGCCGGAATAGGTGGTCTGCCCGCCCAGCGCCTTGTAGCGCTCGCCCAAGGCACCGGCGCAATAATAAAGCTCATCCCCCACATGCACGATAATATCGGGATTGGCGCAGATCATTGGCAGGTTGCGCAGCTTCATGGCGGCCAGCATCGCCTCGATGGGCGCTGGCAGGAGGCTGGTGGCAAAATCCGCCGGGGCTTTGTCATCATGGGTCAGGCCGGTGCACAGCACATATTCGGCCTTGTCCAGCCCGACACGCTCCGGCATCACCGGCACGCGGCGGCTGAGTTCCTCCAGAAGGGCGAGATCACGCTCCGGCCCGATGTGAAACAACGGCTGCGTGCCGCGCGCCGCCATCAGGGACAGGGCGACATCGCCGGAGGTGACAATCGCATCATAGGCCGCAGAAGGCACCTGCAAATGCGCCAGCTGCCGCGAGACTGGCCCGCAGGGGCGCGGCGCATTGGTGATGAGCACCACCGTGCCGCCCTGCTGCCGGAAGGCCGTTAACGCGGCGCAGGCCTCCTCATAGGCGGCAAGGCCATTGTGCACAACGCCCCAAATATCGCTCAGCACCACATCATAATGGTGGGAGAGCGCATGGAGACCAGAAAGCTGGCGTGGAGAATATGTCATAGCGGGCTGATAATCTTCCACAGTGTCAAGGTCAAGCGCGACCCTTGCCACGGGGTGAATATGACCTAAATAATGAATGTCTTACACTCAAGGGAGAAAACCATGCCTGCACATACCATCAAGCCGCTTGTCACCGCTGTTGCCGTATCCACCGGCGGGCGTAACGGCCATTCGGAAACCACCGATCATTCGGTCAGCGTCAACCTTTCGGTGCGCAAGGAAATGGGTGGCCCGGGCCTGCCCAACACCACCACGCCGGAACATCTGTTTGCCGCCGGTTATGCCGCCTGCTTTGGCGGCGCTTTGGAATTTGTCGCCAGCCAGCATAAGGCGGACGTGTCTGGCACCGTCACCACCTGCTCGGCCTCTGTTGGCCCGCGCGAGGGCGGCGGCTTCGGCATTGCCGTGAAAATGCATGTGAAGGTGCCCAACCTGACACAGGCTGAGGCGGCAGCCTTGGTTCAGGAAACCCATGACAAGGTCTGCCCCTATAGCCACGCCACCCGCGGCAATATTGATTTTGATCTGGTGGTTGAGGGCAAGTAAAAGGCTTGCATTTTAAATAAATCAAAATATATTATTTATGCCTCTTAGTTGGATGTATCCTAATAACTGGATGGCATTCTATGCCGGATGTAAATCAGGCTGTATTTGATTGTACGTCATTGGGCGCCGACTTCGAGCCTCGAATCGGCGCTGCTTCTCAACACCGCTTCGAGTCTCGAAGTCGGACGCTCAGGGTAAGAGGAAGTTTTGAAACACCCGCTGCTGGAAAATGAAAATAACGTTCTCCGGCAGCGTGTGGTTCATTTTCTTAGAAATGGATGCTCATTAAAGGAAAGAAGCAATATAATATTTGTTTGCGGTGGGAATAAACCAACGGCAATTCGCCAGCAATTTTTAGATTATTGCTCAAAAAATTTTAAAGAAATAGAACCATTTCGACCTGAGGATGCAATGCCGAACGTAGCATTGTCTGCTTCTGTTAAAAAGTTCAACATCGCTCATTTTGAAGAGTTAATTGGTGAACTTGCTCATGCAATCGTAATATTTCCCGAAGCAGCCGGATCATTCGCCGAAGTTGGATATTTTTCGAAAACAAAACTAGCTGAAAAAGTCATACTTGCTTCTAATTTCAAATATCACGCTAAAGAAAGTTTCATTTCTCTTGGTCCTGCACAAATTTATAACGATAAGTCTAAATTTAGAGGATACATTCAACTTAATTATAATTTACGAAATAAATCAAAAAAATTTGAAGCAGTTATAGAAGCTATTCAAAAAATTACTCTCAAATCCAGACTGAAACCATTAACTCTTAAAACATTTTCATCGCTAACGGCATACGACCAAATGTGTTTGATATATGGACTATTTGACTTTCTGCAATTAGCAACATTTGAAGATATAATTTCATTATTACATAGCATCTTTAATGGGCAATTTAGCAAAGATAAAGTTCAAAAAATAATATCTATATTATATGGTTCAAAATATATATTTGAAGTTGGAAAATTTGGTCATTATAGAATTGATAAAGAAAAAGCTAAACTTCTCGAACCCTTAAATGGATTCAAAGCCGAAGCAACTAGAATTCGTCTTGAAATATCGGCAATAAATGCCTCAGCCTCTAGTGATTTCAGTGAATTAATTGGGGGTATGAGTCATGCTATTTGAAGCACTCCAGACTCAATCAGGATTGTCGAAAGCGCAACTTAGCTGGTTAGCAACGACGGCATCGAAGCGTTATAAAATTTATCAAATTCCGAAACATAATGGATCATTTAGAACCATTGCTCAACCGAGCAAAGAAATAAAAGCCATTCAAAGGTGGATTATTTCTTATTTTGTGAAAAAATTGCCAATTCACGATGCTGCTGTTGCGTATAAAAATGGATCAAGTATAAAAATTAACGCATTTCGTCATGTAAATACTTTTTTTACGTTGCGCGTGGATTTTAAAAATTTCTTTCCATCATTTAAATATAACAACATTACAAATTTTATAAAAGTTGCCTCTAAAAAGTATGGAATAAATCTAAGCGAAGAAGATGTTGATTTTATATGTAAAATATCCTGCAGAAACAATGAATTAACCATAGGCGCGCCAATATCACCAATTCTTACGAATGTAATGATGTTTGAATTTGACCATTTAATATCAACATGGTGCAAAACGAGAGAGTTGATTTATACTCGTTATGCTGACGATATTTTTATATCATCAAACAGCCCATATTGTTTAAAAGATGCCCTGTCAGAAATAAGGCAAATAATAACAAATTATAAATTCGTTGATTTATTCATTAATGAAGAAAAAACAAAATTTTTATCCCGAAAATATCGTCGTACTATAACCGGATTGGTTATTACTCCATCTGGCAAAATCTCTATTGGACTAGAGTGGAAAAATAAAATTAAAAATCAAATTTATCACTTTAAAGTCGGCAAGCTCGATCTTAACGATTTGCCCGCACTTATGGGCATGCTAGCTTTCATTAAAGATGTAGAACCAACATTTCATGAAACGCTCGGGCGGAAATATGGCTCCGAAACGTTGACTGCCATTTCTAAATTGCAACCGCTGACAACAAAAACTAAAGATATCCCGCATTCATCATTTTGATCAAAATTTTGACTGGAACGACCCCCTTAAAGCACCTTTCTTAGCGCTGCATTCCTGCTATGATCGCACAGTCAATATAACCGGAGTGCTTCATGTCCAAAACTGCCGCCGTTCCCAATGATCTTGATGCCTTCTGGCTGCCCTTTACCGCCAACAGGTCGTTCAAGAAAAACCCGCGGATGATTTCGCGCGCCAAGGACATGCACTATTACACGCCCGACAACCGCGCCATTCTGGACGGCACCGCCGGTCTGTGGTGCTCCAATGCCGGCCATACCCGTGATGAAATCGTCAGTGCCATTCAGAAAGAGGCCGCAACTCTCGATTTTGCCCCCTCTTTCCAGTTTGGCCATCCGCAGGCCTTTGAAACCGCCTCGCGCATTGCAGCCCTCGCCCCTGCCGATCTCGACCATGTATTTTTCACCAATTCCGGCTCGGAAGCGGTGGATACTGCCCTCAAAATCGCGCTGGCCTATCACAATGTGAATGGCAATGGCTCACGCACCCGTCTGATTGGCCGCGTGCGCGGCTATCATGGTGTGGGTTTTGGCGGCATTTCGGTGGGCGGCATTGTGCCCAACCGCAAATTTTTCGGCTCGCTGCTCACCGGTGTTGACCATCTGCCCCATACCTATAACCGCACCGAACAGGCCTTCACCAAAGGCGAGCCCGAATGGGGCGCGCATCTGGCCGATGAGCTGGAAAACATCGTCGGCCTGCATGATGCCTCGACCATTGCCGCTGTCATTGTCGAGCCCATGGCCGGCTCCACCGGCGTATTGCCGCCGCCCAAGGGCTATCTCAAGCGTCTGCGCCAGATTTGCGACAAATATGGCATATTGCTGATTTTTGACGAAGTTATCTCCGGTTTTGGCCGCCTTGGCTATGCCTTTGCCGCTGAGCGCTATGGCGTCATTCCGGATTTCATCTGTTTTGCCAAGGGTGTCACCTCCGGCACTGTGCCTATGGGCGGCGTGATTGCCCGCAAGGGCATTTACGATGCCTTTATGAAAGGGCCGGAACATGTCATCGAACTGTTCCACGGCTATACCTATTCGGCGCATCCGCTGGCCTGCGCCGCCGCGCTGGCCTCGCTCAATATTTACCGCGATGAAAAGCTGTTCGAGCGGTCGCTGGCGCTCGAACCGGTCTGGGCTGATGCCCTGCACAGCCTGAAGGGCCTGCCCAATGTGCTGGACATCCGCACGCTGGGTCTGGTGGCCGGTATTGATCTGGCCTCCATTCCGGATGCTGTCGGCAAGCGGGCTTTCGCCGCGCTGGATCATGCCTTCCATAAGGAAGGAATCATGATCCGCACCACCGGCGACACCATAGCCCTGACCCCGCCACTGGTGATTTCCGAAAACCAGATTGACGAGATTGTGACCAAGGTTGGCAATACGATCAAGGCTGTTGCCTAGAGTCTGTTGCCTTCAGACGCAAATAACTTCCTCTCCCCCCATCCTTCGACAGGCTCAGGATGAGGGGGAGAGGGCTCAAAGTGAGGGGCAAAGAAAAATCACGCTCCATTGTCATTGCGAACGTAAGTGAAGCAATCCATTCAAGCCTATGAATTGCGTTCGTCGGCTTCGCCGCCTCGCAATGACGATGTTTCACTCATCTTGAGTCTTCTCACCGCATCCTTCGAGACGGCCTGCGGCCTCCTCAGGATGAGGGGGCCTCAGGAGAAGAGGAAAAAGGGACACTCACAAAGAATGTCCATATAAAACAGCATAGTCTATCCCGCCTTTGGCGGCTTCACCGCCGGAATGGCTTTGGTCACCAGCGGTTCAAAACCGGCCCCGCCCGCCGCCGCCAGCGCCAGAATTTCGCGGCGCATCCGCGGGTCCCAGAATTTATTAATATGGTCGGCAAGGCCGGACACGGCATCCGCCTCAGGAAAAACCTTGAAATAGCTGGCCATCTGATTGGCCATTTTCACCAGCCTGTTGTCTGCATCACTCATGGTTCACTCCCGATAAAATTTTCGCCCTGAAACACCAATGCTGAATCGCGGCGCGCCACCGCCACCAGAGCCATATTATGGGCCTTGGCCCGCGCCACCGCCAGGGATGTGGGCGCGGACACGGACACAAGCGCCCTTGCGCCAAAAACAGCAGCTTTTTCCACCATTTCAAACGAGCAGCGGCTGGTGATGACGATAAAACCATCCCCCGCCTCTCTGCCCGCGCGCAGCAAAGCACCGATCAATTTGTCCAGCGCATTGTGCCGCCCGACATCCTCGCGCACGGCCACCAATGTGCCGTCCGCATCAAAAAACGCCGCCGCATGAACCGCGCGGGTGATGTCATTGAGCGGTTGATGCTGCTCCAATGCACCAAGCGCCCGCGCAATGGCCGCAGGTGCAAGCTGGAACGCCCCTTGCGCGGCAGGTGTAGCCTGCGGCAGGGCCTTCAAATCCTCAATGCCGCACAGCCCGCAGCCCGTGCGCCCCGAAAGCGCCCGCTTGCGCGCCAGATGCGCCTGCATCCGGCTGGGTTTGAGCGCAATATTCAGGCGCAGACCCAGCGCCTCCGCCAATTCATCAACCACCAGAATATCCGCTGCGTCTTGGATTATGCCTTCGGTTAAACTGAAACCATAGGCAAAATCAATCAGATCAGCGGGTGTGGTCATCATCACCGCAAAAGGAATCGCGCCGTAAACCAGATTTACAGCCGTCTCCACCGCCAGCTCACGCGGGATTTGCGCGCCAAGCTGGCGGTAATCCAGCACCCAAGCCGGTGCCGGATTATGCGTTTCATTCGGCAGCATCGGGGAACCCATGCCCCAGAATCTGCCGCATGGACATGCGCTCCACCGCCTCCTGCTCCTGCCAGTCGGACATGTGGTTGGTGCGCCGCACCTCCACCGCCGTCACCTTATATTCAGGGCAGTTGGTCGCCCAGTCCGAATTGTCGGTGGTCACGACATTCGCGCCGGTATTGGCATGGTGGAATGTGGTGTAAACCACGCCCGGCTGCATCCGCTCCGAAATGACAGCATGCAGGGCCGTATCGCCCGCGCGTGAAGACAGCGAGACCAGATCCCCATCCTTGATGCCGCGCTGTTCCGCGTCAAAGGGATGAATTTCCAGAATATCCTCCGGATGCCAGGTTGAATTGGCGGTGCGCCGTGTCTGCGCGCCGACATTATATTGCGACAGGATGCGCCCCGTGGTCAGCAACAGCGGGAAGCGCGGCCCCGTGCGCTCGTCGGTGGGCACAAATTCGGTGAGCATAAACCGGCCCTTGCCGCGCACAAAATGATCGACATGCATCAGCGGTGTGCCGGTGGGCGCAGCCTCGTTGCATGGCCACTGAATGGAGCCCAGCTCATCCAGCTTCTTATAGGATACGCCGCGGAAGGTGGGGGTAAGCGCGGCGATTTCATCCATAATTTCAGAAGGATGCGCATAATGCATCTCATAGCCCAGCGCCTTGGAGAAGGCCAGCGTCACCTCCCAGTCCCCCATGCCGGACTTGGGCTGCATCACCTTGCGCACACGGTTGATGCGCCGCTCGGCATTGGTGAAGGTGCCGTCCTTTTCCAAAAAGGACGAACCGGGGAAGAAAATATGCGCATATTTTGCGGTTTCACACAGGAACAGGTCCTGCACGATAACGCATTCCATCGCCTCCAGCCCCGCCGTCACATGTTTGGTGTTGGGGTCAGACTGAACAATGTCCTCACCCTGCACATAAAGCCCCTTGAAGGTGCCCGCCACAGCCTCGTCAAACATATTGGGAATGCGCAGGCCCGGCTCATCCGACAGGGTCACGCCCCAGAGATGCGCGAACATATCGCGTGTGGCCTCATCCGACACATGACGATAGCCTGAAAATTCATGCGGGAAGGAGCCCATATCGCAGGAGCCCTGCACATTGTTTTGCCCGCGCAGCGGGTTGACGCCCACACCCTCGCGGCCAATATTGCCGGTGGCCATGGCCAGATTGGCCATGCCCATCACCATGGTCGAGCCCTGCGAATGTTCGGTCACGCCTAGGCCATAATAAATCGCGCCATTGCCACCCGTGGCAAAAAGGCGGGCTGCGGCGCGCATATCCGCCGCCGGAACGCCGGTTTTGGCCTCTGTGCTCTCAGGTGAATTTTCTTCTTGCGCAATGAAACGGGCCCAGAGCTCAAAGGCGTTCCAGTCGCAGCGCTCGCGCACATAGGCCTCATTCACCAGCCCTTCAGTCACAACCACATGCGCCAAAGCATTGATCAGCGCGACATTGGTGCCGGGCAGCAGCGGCAGGTGATAATCCGCCTTGATATGCGGCGATTTAACCAGATCAATGCGGCGCGGGTCAGCGACAATCAGCTTGGCCCCCGCGCGCAGGCGCTTTTTCATGCGCGAAGCAAACACGGGGTGGCCGTCGGTCGGGTTCGCGCCAATCACGAGAATGACATCCGACTTTTCAACCGATTTGAAATCCTGCGTGCCCGCCGAGGTGCCGAAGGTCTGGTTCAGGCCATAACCGGTGGGTGAGTGGCAGACGCGGGCGCAGGTATCGACATTATTATTGCCAAAGCCAGCGCGGATCAGCTTCTGCATCACGAAGACTTCTTCATTGGTACAGCGCGAAGAGGTGATGCCGCCCACAGAATCACGCCCATAAGTGGCCTGAATCCGCTTGAATTCGCTTGCCGCATGGTTCAGCGCCTCGTCCCATGTGACCTCACGCCAGGGATCGGTGATTTTGGCGCGGATCATCGGCTTGGTGATGCGATCCTTATGGGTGGCATAGCCATAGGCAAAGCGCCCCTTGACACAGGAATGGCCTTCATTGGCCTTGCCATCCTTATAGGGCACCATGCGGACAATGCGCTCGCCCTGCATTTCCGCCTTGAAGGAACAGCCCACGCCGCAATAGGCGCAGGTGGTCACCACCGAATGTTCCGGCTGGCCATATTCGATAATGCTTTTCTCGGTCAGGGTTGCGGTCGGGCAGGCCTGCACACAGGCACCGCAAGACACGCATTCAGAGCTTAAAAAGTCCATGCCGCCCGCCGACACGCGGCTGTCAAAGCCACGGCCCGCAATGGTCAGCGCGAAGGTGCCCTGCACCTCCTCACAAGCGCGCACGCAGCGATTGCAGACAATGCACTTCGAGGCGTCATAGGTGAAATAAGGGTTGGACTCATCCTTGACAGAGTCAAAATGATTGGCACCCTCCATGCCATAGCGCACATCACGCAGACCCACCGCGCCCGCCATATCCTGCAATTCGCAATCGCCATTGGCGGCGCAGGTCAGGCAGTCGAGCGGATGGTCGGAGATGTAAAGCTCCATCACGCCCTTGCGCAGCTTGGCGAGGCGCTCATTTTGCGTATGCACCACCATGCCGTTTTCAGCGGGCGTGGTGCAGGAGGCGGGCGTGCCGCGCCGCCCCTCAATTTCCACCAAACACATGCGGCAGGAGCCGAACGGCTCCAGCATATCGGTGGCGCAGAGCTTAGGAATGGCCGTGCCCATCTGCATCGCCGCCGCCATGACCGATGTGCCCTCCGGCACAGTCACCGATATGCCGTCAATGGTCAGGGTCACTGTTTGTGCGGCCACGCGGATCGGCGTGCCGTAATCGAGTTCTTTAATGAGAGCCATGGTTGTCTCCTAAACCATTAGGTTCCCCCTCGCCGCCAAGCGTGAGAGGGTTTATTTCATATGCACTCCCTCTCCCCGCAGGCGGGGAGAGGGTAGGGGTGAGGGGCGTTGATAAAGGGGTGAGGGGCGTTGATAAAAGAGCATTCAATATTGTCTCCAACACACCCTCAATATTTTTAAACACTTCATCATTCAAAAACCGCAGCACCGAATAGCCCTGAGTCTGCAAAAAATCTGTTCTCTGTGCATCATAAGCGCGCTCACTCTCGGTGGAATGGGTCGCACCATCAATTTCAATCACCAGATGTTTTTCGCGGCAAACAAAGTCCACAAAATAACGGCCAATCGGCTCTTGCCGGACAAATTTACAGCCGCCAATTTGCCGGTTCGACATGCGCTTCCACAACAGCTTCTCCGCAGGAGTTGCGTTGCCGCGCAATTCTCTGGCTCGAAAGGTCTGGTTAAAATTTTCACCGCGCATTTGACTATCCAGCTTATGCCCCTCACCCTGCCCTCTCCCCGCAAGCGGGGAGAGGGTTCTCATGTTTCCCTTGTCCCCACAGGCGGGGAGAGGGTTTAAATCCATGCCTTGTCCCCACAGGCGGGGCGAAGGTTCTCCTATTCAGCGGCCAGCGCAGTACGCGGCCTAAAATCTTCCGGGAAATTGTTCAGCGCGCTTTGCACGGGCAGCGGCGTCAGGCCGCCAAGCGCGCAGAGCGAGGCATCGGTCATGGTGGTGCACAGGTCATTCAGCAGGGCGGTATTTTTGGCGGGTTCAATGCCGGCAACGATTTTATCAATGGTTTCAACACCGCGCGTGGAACCAATGCGGCAGGGCGTGCATTTGCCGCAAGACTCAATGGCGCAGAATTCAAAAGCAAAACGCGCCTGCGCCGCCAGATTGACGGTGTCGTCAAACACCACCACGCCGCCATGGCCCAGCATACCCTTGGCCGCCAGCATGGCCTCATAATCGAGCGGTATATCCAGCTGCTTGTCACTGAAATAGGCCCCCAGAGGCCCGCCCACCTGCACCGCCTTCACCGGACGGCCCGAAGCCGTACCGCCGCCAATATCATAGATCAATTCGCGCAGAGTTATACCAAAGGCCAGCTCATACAGCCCGCCGCGCTTAATATTGCCCGCGAGCTGCACCGGCAATGTGCCGCGCGAGCGCCCCATGCCCACATCGGCATAGGCTTGTGCCCCATGCGCCAAAATCCACGGCACTGCGGCCAGCGACATAACGTTATTGATAACCGTCGGCTTGCCGAACAGGCCTTTGAGCGCGGGCAGCGGCGGCTTGGCGCGCACCACGCCGCGCTTGCCCTCTAGACTTTCCAGCAGGGAGGTTTCCTCACCGCAAACATAGGCCCCGGCACCCACACGCACCTCCATGTCAAAGGCCACCCCGGACCCCAGCAAGGAACGGCCGAGCAGGCCGTTTTTACGCGCCAGATCAATCGCCGCAGTCATCATACGGATCGCATGGGGATATTCCGAGCGGATATAAACATAGCCATAGGTGGCACCCACCGCCACACCGGCAATGGCCATGCCCTCGATCAGGCAGAGCGGATCGCCCTCCATCAGCATCCGGTCAGCAAATGTGCCCGAATCGCCCTCATCGGCATTGCAGACAATACATTTCTGCTCTGCAACCGCGCCCAAAACCGTGCGCCATTTAATGCCTGTGGGAAAGCCCGCCCCGCCGCGCCCGCGAAGGCCGGAGGCGGCCACCTCCTCCACCACATCCCTCGGGGTCATGGTCAGGGCTTTGGCCAGCCCCGCCCCGCCGCCATGCGCGCGATAATCATCGATAGAGAGCGGGTCTGTTATGCCGCTGCGCGCAAAGGTGAAGCGCTGCTGAATTTTCATCAGCGCATGGTCTTCGATATGGCCCAGATGCAGCGCATGGCTTGCGGAAAAACCGGCCTCAAACAGGCTCTTGACATCCGCAGGCTTCACCGGCCCGAAGGCGATGCGGCCCGCCGCCGTTTCCACCTCAACCAGAGGCTCAGCCCAGAGCAGCCCCCGCGAGCCGGTGCGGACAATCTGAATGTCCATCTTGCGTGCGTCGGCCTCAGCCTGAAGCCCTTTGGCCACACGATCCGCCCCGACAGACACAGCGGCCGCATCGAGGGAAAGATAAATCTTCATCATTGCACACCTGCCCGCGCCACACTTATCAATTCGTCTAACTGGTCTTGATCAACGCGGCCAATCAACGCGCCATCAAACAGCACCGCCGGAGACAGCGCACAGTTGCCAAGGCAATAGACATTCTCAATGGTCAGGCTGTTGTCGGCGGTGGTTTGGCCCATTTTAACACCATGCGCCTGCTCAATATGGCTCACAAGAGACTCAACCCCCATGGACTGGCACGCCTCGGCACGGCATATTTTCAGCACGTGACGCCCGGCGGGCGCATGGCGAAAATCATGATAAAACGTAATAACACCATGCACTTCCGCCTTGGACACATTGAGGCTCTCAGCAATGAGCGGCACAGCGCGGCTGTCAATAAAGCCAAAAGCCTCCTGCAAGGCATGAAGAATGGGCAGCATCGCGCCCGGCTGATCCGCCAGATGGGTAATGATGGCCTGCGCCTGAATTTCATCAAACGGGCTATGCGCTTGCGCCGTCGCATAATGCTTTGCCTGCATCAGGCCACCTCCTTGTTTCCAACATTTATTTATAATCTTGGGCGTGATTATCGCGGTTTTTGCTCTGATTGCAAATTGAAACCTTGAACCATTTAATAGAAAAAACCTATCGAATTTATGGCAATGCCACGGCCCCGGGCAGAACCGGCGGCTTGAGCATAGCGGCTGTATTCAAAGGCCGCACCATGGCAAACAGGCTGCGGGCCAGCGGCGACAAAGGCTCTCTCTCGGCCACGATCAGCCCCACTGTGCGCGACACCTGCGGCTCGGTGAGGGCCAGCGCCCGTGTGCCCTCAGGGAGCCCAAAAAAATGCAGCAACTGGCGCGGCACAATGGACGACCAATGCCCCGCCGCCGCATGGGAACAGAGATTGAAAATGGAATTGGTTTCCATCGCCGGTTTCGGAGATTTACCCACGGAGCGGAAAATGCCGTCAATAATCCGGCGGTTCTGCATATCGGGGGTGAGCAGGCACAGCGGCTGCTCGGCGGCCTCGCTCCAGCTGATCTGCGTCATGCCGGCATTATGTGCCGTGGTGCGGGTGAGAAAAACATAATCCTCCGTGTAAACCGGCTTGGTGCGCACATGGGTCAGAGGCTCGTTGTCGAGATAGGTCAGCCCGGCATCAATCTCGAAATCAGCAATGCCCTTTTCAATTTCATGGCTGTTGTGCGAGAGCACCGTGATCATCACCTTGGGAAAGCGCTGGTAAAACGGTACAGTCAGCAGCGAAATCACCGGCAGAGCCGTGGGCACGACCCCCAGCCGCAACCGGCCCGAGAGCCCCTCGCCCATTTCATCCAGACTCTGGCGCATCATTGCACATTCGGCCAGCACACGCTTGGCATGTTCCAGCACCACCTGCCCCTCGGGGGTGAAACCGTTGAAGCGATAACCGCGCTCGACAATCGGCACACCCATATCGGCCTCAAGCTGACGGATAGCGGCGGAGAGTGTGGGCTGCGACACATTGCAGCTTTCCGCCGCGCGGCCAAAATGCTGCTCGCGCGCCAGCGCCACCAGATAGTTAAAATGCTTCATCATGCGCAACATCCAAAACGGAAAGCCGGGGGCCAATATGATCAGCAGCATTGACCGGCATAGCCTATCGCAGCAACATGGTTTAATAACACGTTTTAAAACTCCTGGCCTGCCTGAACGCAGGCTCGATTCGTCACATCCCGAGCAAAGGCGCACGCATGGCTGGCAAATATTTTGGAACCGATGGTGTCAGAGGCCGGGCCAATTCCGTCATCACACCGGATCTGGCCCTTAAAATCGGTCAGGCCACCGGCATAGCCTTTCAGCGCGGCGACCATCGGCACAGGGTTGTCATCGGCAAGGACACACGCCTGTCCGGCTATATGATTGAATATGCGCTGGTGGCGGGCTTCACCTCGGTGGGCATGGATGTGCTGCTGCTGGGGCCGGTGCCCACCCCCGCTGTCGCCATGCTGACGCGCTCCATGCGCGCCGACCTTGGCGTGATGATCTCGGCCTCGCACAATGCCTATGAGGACAATGGCATTAAATTGTTCGGGCCGGACGGATTCAAGCTCACCGATGACATCGAACAGGCGATTGAGGCCCTGCTGGATGCAGACCTGTCCGGCAGGCTCTCCGCCCCGCCCGACCTTGGCCGCGCCAAACGCATCGAATCGGTGCAGGCGCGCTATATTGAATTTGCCAAGCGCACCCTGCCGCGCAACCTCTCGCTGGAAGGTTTGCGCATCATTGTCGATGCCGCCAATGGCGCGGCTTATAAAGTGGCCGAAGAAGCATTGTGGGAGCTGGGCGCCGAGGTGTTTGCCATAGGTGTCAGCCCCAATGGCTTCAATATCAATCAGGATGTCGGCTCCACCGCGCCGGAGGCTCTGGCCAAAAAAGTGCGGGAAATGCGCGCCGATATTGGCATTGCACTCGATGGCGATGCCGACCGCGTGCTGATCATCGACGAAAAAGGGCAGGAGGTGAACGGCGACCAGCTCATGGCCGTGGTGGCCACCTCCTGGCAGGAGGACGGCCTGTTATCCAAACCGGGCATTGTGGCCACGGTCATGTCAAACCTGGGGCTGGAGCGTTATCTGGAAAGCCGTGGCCTGCATCTGGTGCGCACAGCGGTGGGGGACCGCTATGTTCTGGAGCACATGCGCGAACATGGCTATAATGTCGGCGGCGAGCAATCCGGCCATATTATTCTCTCGGACTATTCCACCACCGGCGACGGGCTTGTGGCTGCGCTTCAGGTGCTGGCCGTGGTGAAAAAACTCGGCAAACCGGTGAGTGAAGTGTGCCATTTGTTTGAGCCCTTGCCACAAATCCTGAAAAATATTCGTGGCAAAACCGCCTCTGACCTGCAAAAACCTGCGGTTCAGGCCGCAATCGAAGCCGGACGCCGCAAACTTGGCACATCCGGCCGATTGCTGATCCGCCCTTCGGGCACAGAAACCATGGTGCGGGTGATGGGCGAAGGCGATGACCGCGCTCTTGTCATACAGGTTGTGGACGAGATTTGCGCTGAACTGGAGGCCTGAGGCCGCCCCACAGGGCAACAGTGCTCTATTCACCGAAAGCGGCATTTTATCTTCACACACTGGCTTGTTTACTTGGTGTTAAACTCAAATATCGAAATGCAATTTCCTGAGTGACATTTTGTATTTATGGTTAAGCTCGCTTTAAGAAGTTTCTGACACTTTGACATCAAGGCCATCGCATCCACGATGAATTCGCCCGTGTTGAAGGAATAGTTTATGGTTCGCGTTCCGCTACGAGTTGTGACAGCCATCTGGTTTATGGCGACCATGCTGGGCTCAGGCGTGGGCTTTTTGGGGTTGGAAAACCAGGCGCGGGCCGCGGATATGGGCCTGCCGCCCATTCCCACTTTTGCGGATGACCCGAATAAACAGGTGGAATGGGGCTCGGGCTGGTATTTGCGCGGCGATCTCGGCTTTGCCAGAGACAGCCAGCCGCCCATCAATGCGGATATGAGCTATAACAGTTCAACCCCGAGCAAAACATCCTGGTCCGGCTCCATCGGCTTTGGCAACAAAATCAACACTTGGCTGCGCGAGGATACAACCCTTGAGCTGACCAATGGCATGACCTCGGACGGATATACAGCCACAACAACAACCTGCCAGACCGGCGCCACACTCAGCGACACAACCTACACGCCTGTATATTCCAAATGTTATGGACAGGAACATGCCAGTCTGACACGCGGAAACCTGATGCAGAATGCCTATGTTGATCTGGGCACATGGTTCAATATCACGCCTTACATTGGCGTAGGTGCGGGATTGTCACATTTTACAACAGCGGGCAATATTGCCTATTATGTCAGCAGCACAAATCAGGCCTATAATCCCACCTGGACGGATGGTTCTGGCTCCCACACTGTCAACTGGAACACGACCTACACCCCCAAAAGCACGACCCAGCTGGCGTGGTCGCTGATGGGCGGATTTTCACTTGATGCCAGCGACCACATGAAAATCGATGTCGGCGCGCGGTTTCTCGACTCCGGCCGCCTGACCTATGTCGATAGCAACAATGCAACACTCAAAAAAGAACTGATCTCGCGCCAGCTTAAAATTGGCATACGCTATATGATTGATTAAACTTGAGTTTATTTCATAAAAATTTCCAGATTGATTTATATCCAGTTTCTGAGACTGCGATTTTGCAAAAAATCGCTTGACCCCCACGGGCAATTTCTATAGCTCAGTCCGCGGGCCACCTCTCCCCAATGAGAGGCCACCATCTGGAAGGATGGATAAGATGACTGTTTTGAATACGCCTGAATTGCGTCCAAATAACGCAAATTTCTCCTCCGGCCCCTGCGCCAAGCGCCCCGGATGGTCTCTCCAAAATCTTACAGATGCACCGCTTGGCCGCTCGCACCGCGCCAAAATTGGCAAGGCCAAGCTGAAAGCGGCCATCGACAAAACCCGTGATATTCTCAATGTGCCGGCGGATTATCGCATCGGCATTGTGCCCGCCTCCGACACGGGCGCGGTGGAAATGGCGCTGTGGAGTTTGCTTGGTGCCCGCCCCGTTGATATGGTGGCATGGGAGAGTTTCGGCTCCGAATGGGTGACTGATGTCATCAAGCAGCTCAAACTGCCCGACGCCCGCACGATCAAGGCTGGCTATGGCGACATTGCTGATCTCTCAATCCTCAATTTCGATCATGATGTCGTTTTTACATGGAATGGCACCACCTCCGGTGTGCGCGTGCCCAATGCTGATTTCATCCCCGCCAACCGCGCCGGTCTGACCATTTGCGATGCCACTTCGGCGGCTTTTGCGCAGGATCTCGATTTTGCCAAGCTCGATGTCGTCACCTTCTCCTGGCAGAAGGTGCTGGGCGGCGAGGCGGCGCATGGCATGTTGATCTTGAGCCCCCGCGCGGTCGAGCGGCTGGAAAGCTATACGCCAAGCTGGCCCCTGCCCAAAATTTTCCGCCTGACCAAGGGCAGCAAACTGATTGAGGGCATTTTTGAAGGCGAAACCATCAATACACCCTCCATGCTCTGCGTTGAGGATTATATTGACGCGCTGGACTGGGCGAAAAGCATCGGCGGCTTGCAAGGCCTGATTGCCCGTGCCGACGCCAATCTCGCCGCCATTGCCGCATGGGTTGCCCAAACCCCTTGGGTGGATTTTCTGGCCAAAGACCCGGCGACACGCTCCAACACTTCTGTGTGCTTGAAAGTGGTTGACCCCGCCATCACCGCCCTGCCCGCCGAGGCGCAGGCTGCTTTTGCCAAGGCACTGGCGGGCGCACTGGAAAAAGAAAAGGTCGCCTTTGACATTGGCGCCTACCGCGATGCCCCTCCCGGCCTTCGCATCTGGTGCGGCGCCACTGTGGACACTGCCGATGTGGCCGCACTGACCCATTGGCTTGATTGGTCCTTTGCCAAGGCCAAGGCTGAACTCGCCTGAAGTTTTTAACCCTCATCCCAACCTTCTCCCAAGAGGAGAAGGAGTGGTTCGCGCATTCCCTCTCCCCCTGGGAGAGGGTTAGGGTGAGGGCGAACATCACTCCCCCATAAGGAAACCTCCCATGCCTCGCGTTCTTATTTCTGATGCCCTTTCTCCCGCCGCCATTGCTATTTTCAAAGAGCGCGGCGTTGAAGTCGATTTCCAGCCCAATCTTGGCAAGGACAAAGACAAGCTCGCCGAAATCATCGGCAATTATGATGGCTTAGCCATTCGCTCGACCACCAAGGTCACGGACAAAATTCTTGCCAATGCCACCAACCTGAAGGTGATCGGCCGCGCCGGTATTGGCGTTGATAATGTTGATATTCCTGCCGCCACCGCTAAGGGCGTCATCGTGATGAATACGCCGTTCGGCAATTCCATCACCACCGCCGAGCACGCCATTGCCATGATGTTTGCACTGGCGCGCCAGATTCCTTCCGCTGATGTTTCAACACAGGCGGGCAAGTGGGAGAAAAACCGCTTCATGGGTGTGGAGCTGACTGGCAAAGTGCTGGGCATTATCGGCTGCGGCAATATTGGCTCGATTGTGGCCGACCGCGCCATTGGCCTGCATATGCGCGTCATCGCCTTTGACCCCTTCTTAAGCGTTGACCGCGCGCTGGATATGGGCGTGGAAAAGGTCGAGCTGGATGATCTGCTGGCGCGCGCCGACATCATCACCCTGCACACGCCCATGACCGCCCAGACCAAAAACATCCTTTCGGAAGCCAATCTGGCCAAAACCAAAAAGGGCGTGCGCATCATCAACTGCGCCCGTGGCGGCCTGGTGGATGAAGTGGCCCTGCGCGCCGCACTTGACAGCGGCCATGTCGCCGGCGCGGCTTTTGACGTCTTTATCGAAGAACCCGCCACCACAAACCCGCTGTTCGGCCACCCGAATGTGGTGTGCACACCGCATTTGGGCGCTGCCACCACTGAGGCGCAGGAGAATGTTGCGCTTCAGGTGGCGGAGCAAATGTCCGATTATCTGATGCGCGGTGCCATTTCCAATGCGGTCAACTTCCCCTCCATCACCGCGGAAGAGGCACCAAAGCTGAAGCCCTTCATTGCGCTGGCTGAAAAGCTCGGCTCTTTTGCCGGTCAGCTCACCGAATCCGGCATTAAAAAAGTCATTATCACCTATGAGGGCCATGTCACCCAACTCAAGACCAAGGCTTTAACCTCCTCGGCCATTGCCGGTCTGCTGCGCCCACTGCTCTCGGATGTCAATGTCGTCTCCGCGCCGATTGTCGCCAAGGATCGCGGCATTGTTATTGATGAAGTGACCCGCGCCTCGGCTGGCGATTATGAATCGCTCATCACCCTGACCGTTGAAACCGAACACCAGACCCGCGCGGTTTCGGGCACGGTTTTTGCTGATGGCAAGCCGCGTATTCTCTCCATCAAGGGGATCAAGGTGGATGCCGAATTCGCGCCCTCGATGATTTATGTCACCAATGAGGACAAGCCCGGCTTCATTGGCCGCTTTGCCAGCCTGCTGGGCGAGGCAGGCGTCAATATCGCCACCTTCGCGCTGGGCCGCGACACGGAAGGCGGCTCTGCCATTGCCTTAGTGGAGGTGGACGGCGATGTGCCCGCCGATGTGATTGTCAAAACACAGCATATTGCCGGTGTGAAACAGGCCAAAGCGCTGAAGTTCTGAACTTTATTCTATTAAAATCACCAAAGCCGCTGTCAAATGACGGCGGCTTTTTCTGTTTTAACTGCAGAACAATCGATTTACAAAAACCAAAGGCACCCTTTCGGGTGCCTTGGCCTTTGACGCCCTTTCGGGCAACGGACATCCAACTCTTGGAGCCGCGAGTGAAATTAATATAATTATATCTATATAAAATCATATCTTTTCAAGAGATTATGAGATCGCTCTGCATCACGGATTAAAATCTTATATCCACAAAACATATTATATATAAATTATTTTAAATAAATATTTGCCGATATTTTCAATTAATGCATATTATCATATAATATCATTTATAAAGGCTAATATATGTCCGAAATATTTCAAAATTACACATGGCAATTTGCATCAGGAATAATATTGCCGATTATTATCTCAGTTTTGTCTATTTTCGGTGCCTATATAAATGGAAAATCTGTATACGAGAATTTAAAAATCCAATTAAATTCGGACAAACAAAATCAAAGAATTGAAGATGGCGTTTTTTCAACTAAATTTGACATTGAGATAATGAAAAATGGTATTATTAATTTAAATGAAAAACTTTCAGATTCAGAAATTCAATTAAGGCTCCTTCAATCTTATGACTCTAAACTAAATTCAGCTAACCAAAAAGACGCACTAATTACAGCACTGATTAGTCAGTATCAAAAACAGATACACTCTCTTCAATTGACTCTTGCGCCAAACATAAATTTAGAGGAGCAAAAAGGCGAGGTGGCGAAAATTTTCTTAAATATGTTAAATGATGATATAGTAAAAACGACAGTGAGAAATGATTTGCCGGGTAATCCATTAATTATTGGAATTGCTCAAAATTCTTTCAGAGTTATATTTAGCTCACCTATGCGTATACCACCAAAGCTTACATTTAAAAATTTGCCTGAAGGTGTGCAAAACGAGGTCACGGATTTATCTAATGTAAGTTTTACTGTTACATTTTATCCTTTGAATGTGCCCGTTCATAATTTTGGATTTACGGCTGAGGCGGAACTTTAAACCTCACCGCCCCACGCTCTCGGCAATACATATCCCCGCCAGCACCAGCCCCAGCGCCAGAATATGATAAAGCGCAAAGGCCTCACCCAGAAACACAATCGACATGATCGCGCCCAGAACGGGAATCAGATTGACAAACAGCCCTGCCCGCGCCGGGCCGATCAGCTCCACACCTCGGATAAAGAAAATCTGGCTGATCAGCGAGGGAAACAGCGCCACATACAGTAAAATCACCAGTCCTTTGGGTGTCGGCCAGAAAAAATCGCCATAAAGCACATCCCAGGCCAGCAAAGGCAGTGAAGTGGCAAAGGCAACGCCCGCCATCACCGCAAACAGCCCCAGCGCCGAGACATTTGGCCGCCCCCGCAACGCCAGCGTATAGGCAGCATAAAACAGACAGGCGAGCAATATATCGACATCGCCAATGTTGAAGCGCAGAGTGGAGAGGCTGGCAAGATCCCCCTTCGTCGCCACGATGCCAACACCGGCCAGCGTCAGCACAAGACCGGCAATCTGCAGCGGCGAGAAACGGGCGCGAAACACCAGCAGCGCGCCCAGCATAGTGAACACCGGCAGAGCCCCCTGAATAATCGCAATATTCACGCCGCTGGTATAATGCGCGCCCACATAAAACAGCGCGTTAAAACCGGTAAACCCCAGTGCCCCGCCCAGAATCAGCAACACCCAGGACGATCTGAGGCGTGTTAAATCGGCGCGGATGGTGCGGCGCTGGGAGAAAGCCATAATCGCACTCACAATCAGCCAGCGCAGGGACACCAGCGTCATCGGCGAAATCTGCCCCACCGCCAGCCGCCCCGCAATGATATTGGCCGCCCACATCAGCATGACAACGAATAAAATCAGCCAGCCACGGGTATAAAAGCTGTGAAATGCCCTGAATGCAAATGAATACACGCCGCGCCCCATCAAATGTTCTGAACTGCTGGTGATAGTCCTATCAGAGGATCTGGCAAGAGATTTACGCTCTTTATTCAGTGCAGTTATGCACAAAGCACAGTGCGGCTGTCGGGCTGCGGCTTTACATCCCTGTCATCATTCGTTAAACCTCACCTGCAATAAGCCTCGGCCTTGCGCCGGGGCTTTTTTTTCGATGTGAAGGCAATGCGCATGGCAAATGTGGTCGTAGTGGGCGCCCAATGGGGCGATGAAGGCAAAGGCAAAATCGTCGACTGGCTGTCGATAGAGGCCGACGTGGTTGTGCGCTTTCAGGGCGGCCATAATGCCGGCCACACGCTGGTGATTGACGGCAAGGTCTATAAGCTGTCGCTGCTGCCCTCCGGCATTGTGCGCCCCGGCAAATTGTCGGTGATTGGCAATGGTGTGGTGGTTGACCCGCATCACCTCGTGGCTGAAATCGCCAAATTGCGGTCACAGGGCGTGGAGATCACCCCTGACAATCTCAAACTGGCCGAAAATGCGCCGCTGATCCTCTCCCTCCACCGCGAGCTGGACGCCCACCGCGAAGGTGCCACCACCGAGGGCACCAAAATCGGCACCACCAAGCGCGGCATCGGCCCGGCCTATGAGGACAAAGTGGGCCGCCGCTCCATCCGCGTGATGGATCTGGCTGAACCGGACACATTGAATGAGAAAATCGCCCGTCTGCTGGCCCATCACAACCCGCTGCGGCGCGGGCTCGGCCTGCCCGACCTCAACCCTGCCGATATCCGCGCCGAACTGATGGCCGTGGCTCACGAAATTCTGCCCTATATGGATGCCACATGGGACCTGCTCGACGGATTGCGCCGCGCGGGCAAACGCATTCTGTTTGAAGGCGCACAAGGTGCCCTGCTGGATGTGGACCACGGCACCTATCCCTTTGTCACCTCCTCCAACACCACAGCGGGCTATGCGGCCACCGGCTCCGGCCTCGGCCCCAAAGCCATCGGCTATGTGCTGGGCATTGCCAAAGCCTATACCACCCGTGTGGGCGGTGGCCCCTTCCCCACCGAACTGTCCGACGAGACCGGCCAGCGCATCGGCGAACGCGGCCATGAATTTGGCACCGTGACAGGGCGTCCGCGCCGCTGTGGCTGGTTTGACGCCGTATTGGTGCGCCAGACCGTCAAATCCTCCGGCATTGATGGCATTGCCCTGACCAAGCTCGACATTCTGGACGGGTTCAAGGAAATTAAAGTCTGCACGCATTACAAGCTGGATGGTGCGGTGATTGACCGTCTGCCAGCAAGCCAGGCGGCACAGGCGCGTGTTGAACCGGTGTATGAAATTATCGAAGGCTGGGACGGCACAACCGCCAATGCCCGCTCCTGGGCCGACCTGCCCGCGCAAGCCATTAAATATGTCCGGCGCATTGAGGAGTTGATTGGCGCGCCGATTGCCTTATTATCGACAAGTCCTGAGCGTGAAGATACAATTCTCGTTCACAACCCCTTTCAGGACTAAACCACCACGGTTGACGCTTCCCGGAAGGTATGATTTTAGGGACCTATGGCAGATTATTATCAACTGATAGCCCGGGCTGTTTCCGCACTCCCGAACAATAGCCCCGAAGCCCGAGATGCTATTTATGAGCGGGCACGCCGGGCCTTGGTCAAGCAGTTGCGCATTCTTGATCCGCCGGTCTCCGAAGCCGACATCGAGCGCGAAACCAAGTCGCTTGAGGAGGCGATCGCACAGCTGGAAATCGAAACGGCGCTGGTGGCCCGCATAGATTCAAACAAAAAACCGGAGGAGCCGCAGGACACCGCACCTGTGGCGAAAGAACCGCCGCCCTTTTCGGCTGAAATTGCCACGCTCAAATCGGAAGAGGCCTGGCTCAATCCGCCCGGCCCCAATGTGCAGCCGGTGCCCGCGCCACCAGCTGAAGATGAAGCGCAGGCTTCAGCTCCGGCCCAGGACCCGCCCGAGGACAGCAAACCCAAAGACACCGCCCGCCCTGCCGCGCCGAGTGTGGATGAGGACAAAAAATCCAGCACCCGCCTGTTGATTCTGGCGGCTGTGGCCTGCCTTGTGGTGGTGAGCGTGGCAGGCACAGCGCTCTGGCTCAAACAAAATCCGGATGATCCTGCGCGCAAACCCAGAATTGACACCAGCGCCAGCCTCGAAACCAAGCCCGAACAGGGTAAAATATCCGAACGTGCCGATGCGCCGCCCCCACCACCCGTAACCACAATCACACCAGCCAAAACGGCCAGTGCAGCCGCAGACAAACCGGCAGAGACGATTCCTGTTGCGATTCGCTCGGCTTTGCTGATCGAAGCCCCGGACGAACCGACCAAGGTTAAAACCTATATTGGCACAGTCATCTGGAGCACAAGCACGAAAACAACGACAAATGGCACATTCACCATCATGCATGGTGATGTGGCGATTGGCGATGCCGATCTGAAATTCGAATTCAATCTGCAGAAAAATGACGATCCCAATTTTCCGGCCGATATATTGATGGATCTGCGGTTCAATGGCGGGCCGCAAAGCCAGATCAAAGCCATCAAAGATATGAGCATGCCTGAAATGCGTCAGGAAGAAACCGCGCGCGGAGAACCCCTCAAAGGCGGTATTGTCGCCATTACCCCCACCGATTATATGGCAGGGCTGTCACGCGTGGACCGGGAAAAAACCCGCAACAATGACCTCTTGACACAGCGGGGCTGGTTTGACCTGCCGATGAGCCTGCCTGATGGCCGCGCCGCCAAGCTGACCATTGAGAAGGGCATAGCTGGCGAGCGGGCATTGGCCGAGGTCATGAAATAAAGCAGTTTAATCTCCCGCGCTCAATCAACGCGGGAGTTTTTATACCCCTGAAGAGGGATAAACGCCTTCAGCGCGCCTCAAGCAGAGCCGGCGCTGGCGGGGCTTCCAGCCGCGCCATGCCGCTTTTGACAGCCGCCTGCACCTTTTCAAAGGCCCGCACCTCGATCTGGCGCACACGCTCGCGGGAAATATTGAACTGTTCGGACAAGGCCTCCAGCGTCACCGGCTCATCAACAAGACGGCGCGATGTGAAAATATGACGTTCCCGCTCATTAAGCACCGACAGGGCCTGATTGAGCACCCCGAGGCGGTTGTCGCTTTCCTCGCGCTCCACCATCATATTTTCCTGACTGGCGCTTTCATCCACCAGCCAGTCCTGCCATTCGCCTTCGCCATCAACACGCATGGGCGCGTTCAGCGATGCGTCTCCGCTCAGGCGGCGGTTCATGTCCGTCACGTCCTGTTCCGGCACGCCCAGACGTGTGGAAATGGCCTTGAGCTGCTCGGGCTTGAGGTCGCCGTCATCCAGCGCCGAAATATGACTTTTCGCCTTGCGCAGGTTGAAAAACAGCCGCTTCTGATTGGCGGTCGTACCCATTTTAACCAAAGACCAGGAGCGCAGCACATATTCCTGAATGGAGGCGCGGATCCACCACATGGCATAGGTGGCCAGACGAAAGCCCTTTTCCGGCTCAAACCGTTTCACGGCCTGCATCAGGCCGACATTGCCCTCTGAAATCACTTCACCAATGGGCAGGCCATAGCCGCGATAGCCCATGGCAATTTTGGCCACCAGCCGCAAATGCGAGGTCACCAGACGCTGCGCCGCATCGCGGTCGCCATGTTCGCGCCAGCTTTTGGCCAGCATATATTCCTCTTGCGGCTCCAGCATCGGAAATCGACGAATTTCAGCCAGATAACGTGCAAGTCCACTTTCAGCCGAAATCATCGGCAAGGCAGCAGTACTCATCTCAACCTCCAGAGGCGCTGGAAACAGCGCGGAATATCAGCCCACAACCCGATATGCGCCATGTGTACACACAGCGGCTTGCCCCGGCCTGATGGGGAGAGTGAAAGCCGCAAGCATGGCAAAAAAAGGGCTGAAGCATGATTTCAACTTGCTTATTTGCATAATAAATAATTAATTATCAACATATGCATTGCACAATAACAAATAAATTCCACAATTTCAAGATTAAGATCGAATAGCCACGTTTCAAAACCGAGGAGTGCGCATGGTTCCGGCAACGTCCTGGGATGACTTCCGGCTGGTGAAGGCCATTGCCGACCACCAGTCGCTGAGCGGTGCCGCCGAGGCGCTGGGGCTCAATCACTCGACCATATTCCGCCGCCTTGGCGCGCTGGAAGCCACTCTGAAAACCCGCATTTTCGAGCGTTCGCGCAATGGCTATGCGCCAACGGCTGCGGGCGAGCGCATGGTGGCGCTGGCCGCGCAAATGGCCGACCAGATCAACAGTTTCGAGATCAAATGTGCGGGGCGTGATGTCAAACCCTCGGGTGACCTGCGCATCACCACCAATGACACGATGCTGACTCATCTGCTGACGCCCATTTTTGCCGGTTTTCTGAAAGCCTATCCGGAAATAAGGCTTGAAATCGTTGTGTCCAATCAGGCGCTCAACCTGTCCAAGCGCGATGCCGATATTGCCATCCGCGCCACCAAAAATCCGCCCGAAACCTTGGTCGGGCGCAATATCACCGCCATTGCATGGGCCGAATATGCCGCCGCCGCCCTGGTGGACAATGGCAAAGTGGCTGAAAAAGACCGCACCCGCTGGATCGGCTATGGCGATGTGCTCAGCTCCTTATCCGCCATGCGTGAAATTTATGAAAAAATCGGGCCGGAACACATTATTTATCGCGTCAATACCGTATTGGGACTGGCGGAAGCTGTGGCGGCCAATATTGGCCTCGGGCTGCTGCCCTGTTTTATTGGCGATAAAACCCCGGGAATCCGGCGCATCAGCACACCTATCCGCGCACTGGATGCCAATCTCTGGCTGCTCACCCATCCGGATTTGCGCGATTCGGCCCGCGTGCGCGCCTTCATGACCTATGCCGGCGCAGAGCTGAGCAAGCAAAAGAAAATGATCGAAGGACTGCTGGAGCCGGTCTATCCGGCGTCCTAGAGTCTGTTGCCTTTAGACGGAAACGACTCCCTCGCCCCGCGCGCGGGGAGAGGGTGGGGTGAGGGGCATTTTTATGAAGCCACGCCCCTCATCCTGTCCTTCTCCCCGTTGATCCTTCGAGACGGCCTACGGCCTCCTCAGGATGACGGGGACAAGGAACGCTCACAGTGTGTTTCCACCTCAAAACAGCATGCTCTAAACCGCAACCACCACACGGCCGCGCACCTTGCCGTCCAGCAGCGCCTGCGCCGTAGGGATGATGTCCTCAAAGGCAATGGTCTGCGTGATGGTGGCCAGTTTGGCAAGGTCAAGATCTTGCACCAGCCGGTTCCAGGCTTCAATCCGCTTCGGCTTGGGGCACATCACCGATTCCACGCCCAGCAAGGCGACATTGCGCAGGATAAAGGGCGCAACGGTGGCGGGCAGATCAAGCCCCTGCGCCAGTCCGCAGGCGGCAATCGCCCCGCCATATTTGGTGGAGGCCAGCACATTGGCCAATGTATGCGAACCCACAGAATCGACACCGGCAATCCAGCGCTCCTTGGCGAGAGGACGACCGGGCGAGGACAGCTCCTTGCGCTCAATAATCTGGCTGGCACCAAGGCCTTTGAGATAATCCGCCTCCTCCGGGCGGCCCGTCACAGCAATCACCTGCCAGCCGAGCTTGGCGAGGACAGCCACCGACACTGAGCCAACCCCGCCAGCTGCCCCTGTGACCACCACAGCCCCCTGATCGGGCGTGAGGCCATAATGTTCCAGCGCCATAACACAAAGCATGGCGGTATAACCGGCGGTGCCGATCGCCATGGCCTGTTGCGCGCTCAGGCCTTGAGGCAGCGGCACCAGCCAGTCGCCCTTGACGCGGGCCTTTTGCGCATAGCCGCCCAGATGCGTCTCGCCGCAGCCCCAGCCATTGAGAATGACAGAGTCGCCCGCTTTAAAGGCTGGATTGTCAGAGCTTTCGACCACACCGGCAAAATCCACACCCGGAATCATCGGAAAACGCCGCACCACCGGCGATTTGCCGGTGATAGCCAAACCATCCTTATAATTCATGGTGGAATGGGTGACATTCACTGTCACGTCGCCATCCATCAGATCGGCGTCGGTCAGTTCGACAATGCCAACCTTTTGCCCGGCCTCGGTTTTATTGATCTGAATAGCCCTGAACGACATCAACAACTCCACAGATTAAGCCGCCGCGCCCAGCGGTTCACGTTGCACCGGTTTCTCGACAATCGGCATATTGATCAGCGCCGAAGCTACACCAAGCGCAATGGAAAGCCACCAGACGATGGTATAAGAGCCGGTCTGCTCACGCAAAATGCCCCCCAGCAGCACCCCTAAAAATCCACCCACCTGATGCGAGAAAAAGGCAAAGCCATAGAGCATGGCCAGATAGCGCGTGCCAAACATCAGCCCGATCAGACCCGATGTCGGGGGTATGGTGGAGAGCCACAACAGGCCGGTCAGCGCGCCAAATATATAGGCGGAGGCATTGCTCACCGGCAGACTGATAAAAATAACCGTCACCAATGCCCGCGACAGATAAATAAAGGAGAGAATCCAGCGGCGCGGCATCCGCGTGCCCAGCCAGCCGGAGGACAGCGACCCCATAATATTGAAAATGCCGACCAGACCAAAGGCCCAGTAGCCCACCCGCGCGTCCAGCCCCGATTCAATGACATAACGCTGAAAATGCACGGTCACGAAGGCGAGCTGAAAACCGCAGGTGAAAAAGCCGATCACCAGCAACACATAGGAGCGGTGACCAAAGGCCTCGACCAGCGCCTGTTTCACCGATTGCTGAACCTGACCGCCCACCTGCCGCACCTGCGCCGGACTGGCGACAAAAATCGACAAAGGCACCACCAGCAGCATCAGCCCGCCAAGAAAAATCGTCGCATGTTCCCAGCCGAACTGGCTGACCAGCCCACCCGACAAAGGCGCGAACAGAAATTGCCCCAGCGAGCCCGCCGCCGTGCCAAAACCATAGGCCATGGAGCGCTTTTCCTCCGGCAGCAGCTTGCCAAAGGCGCCCAGCACCAGATTGAACGAGCAGCCGGAGAGGCCAAAGCCAATCAACAGCCCCGCATTCATGCCAAACAGCAAGGGCGTCGTTGAATAAGCCATGCCGATCAGGCCAAGGGCATAAAACAGCCCGCCCACCATCAGCACACGCATGGAACCGAACCGGTCAGCAAAAGCACCCGAAAACGGCTGACCAATGCCCCAGAGCAGATTTTGAATGGCAATGGCCAGCGAAAACTCCGCCGTTGTCCAATGACGATCCGTGATGATGGGGAGTTGAAACTGCCCGATGGCCGAGCGCGGGCCAAAGGTGAGAATGGCAATCAGACAGCCGGCAATCAGAATGGCCTGTGTCGAGATTTTCGGGGATTTACCCGCAGCAAAATGTGTCACCGCATGTCCAATTCAAGGTTGGAGGGTTGATGACTTTAAAAATAGTTTTTTTATTTGAAAAGCAAGAAATAAAAATTGACACCCATCAAAATAGTTAGTATTTTTTATAACGTTATAATAAAAACAGTCTAGGGCTAACAATGAAAGCCGAATTCAACAATCCATTTCGTCCAGGTGCGGGGCATAAGCCACCTTATCTCGCTGGTCGGGAAGTGGAAAAGAAAGAGTTTAGGCATCTGCTGAAACAATCCATTATCACCGATAATCTGATTTTAACGGGGTTGAGAGGCGTTGGGAAAACTGTTTTGCTTGATGAGCTTAAATCCATAGCTCTCTCAGAAAATTGGCAATGGGTGGGAACGGACCTTTCAGAGTCTACAAGCATCAGCGAAACGAACCTTGCGCATCGGCTGATCACAGATATGTCCGTCATGACATCATCTATCAAAGTGAATGAATTTAAAAACCAGCCTATTGGATTTTTATCCCGAGAGTCCACGGAGGGTATTTATCTTGACTATAATGTTTTGATGCAAATTTATGACTCCGCAAACGGTTTGGTTATCGACAAGCTCAAAGAAGTATTTTTAAGTGTTTCACCCTTTTTTAAGGCAACAGGCAAAAAAGGAATGATTTTTGCCTATGACGAAGCGCAAAATCTTGCGGATCACGCGCAAAAAGATCAGTTTCCACTCTCTTTATTGCTGGATTTATTTCAGTCGCTGCAACGCCAAAATTTCACATTCATGCTGGTTCTGTCAGGCTTGCCAACCTTATTTCCGAAACTGGTTGAGGCAAGAACCTATGCCGAACGCATGTTTCGTGTCTTGTTTTTGAAAAAATTGTCAAAGAACGAAAGCCATCAAGCTATAAAAAAACCCATAGAAAATGCAAATTGCCCCGTCTCCTTTTCTGACATTGGCATTGAAATTATTTACAGCAATTCCAAAGGATACCCCTATTTTATCCAATTTATTTGCAGAGAAGCCTTCGATTCTTGCATTCAGCAGATGGATGCTGGAATGCCTCCGGTATTTCCCTTGGATGGAATCATACGCAAACTCGACAGCGATTTTTTCGCGGGCCGGTGGGCGAGGGTTACGGACAGACAGCAAGAATTGCTCTTTGTCATCGCAAGCCTCGATCAACCTGAAGACGAATTCACTGTTCAAGAGATCGTATCAAAATCGGCAGAAATCTCAGAAAAGCCATTCAATAGAAGCCATATCAATCAAATGCTGGCATCGCTCATAACCAGCGGCCTCATTTATAAAGACCGGCATGGAAAATATATGTTTGCTGTGCCGCTGATGGCAGACTTTATCCGCAGAGTGATGACATAATATTTCATCGCGGCGCGGCCGCCCGCGCCAGGCGCTCATTGATCGCCTCGCCTAAGCCCTCATGCGGAATGGGGGCCACGGCAATCACCGCCGCGCCGCGCGCATCCATCTCGCGCAGATAGGCAAAGAGATTGGCCGCCGCCTCGCACACATCACCGCGCGGTGACAGGTCCAGCCCCGCCCCGGCATAAGTGCCGCCAAAATCCAGAAACACCTCACCCGCGCGCGGGGCCGCTGCATTGAGGCGGATATGCGCCCGCGGTGCATAATGCGAGGCCAACTGACCGGGGGCCACGGGATGGGGAGAATTTTCCGTCTGTTCGGTGAGGGGCGTCGCAATCACCCGCTCAATATCGGCACGCGTCACCGCGCCGGGGCGCAAAATATGCACCTTGCCTCCCAGACAGGCGACAATGGTCGATTCAACACCAATGCCCGACGCGCCGCCATCCAGAATCAGCTCAATGCGCCCATTCAGATCAGCAAAGACATGCGCCGCCAGGGTCGGGCTGATATGGCCGGATATATTGGCCGAAGGGGCCGCTATCGGGCGGCCCGCCGCCGCAATCAACGCCCGCGCAACTGGGTGCACCGGCACCCGCAGGGCCACGCTGGCGAGACCCGCGCGGGCGAGATCACTCACCGTGCATGTCTCGGCCACCGGCACAACCAAGGTCAGCGGCCCCGGCCAGAAGGCGCGCGCCAGCGCCAGCGCATCCCCGCCAAACTGCCCCTGAAGCTGCGCGCTTGCCAAATCCGCCACATGGGCGATCAGCGGATTGAACGAAGGCCGCCCCTTGGCCTCATAAATACGCGCCACAGCCGTACCCGACGTTGCATCCGCACCCAGCCCATAGACGGTTTCGGTCGGAAAGGCGACCAGCCCCCCCATGCGCAACAGATGGGCGGCACGGGCCATGCCCGCATCATCCGCCGCAACAACCGGTGTCATCTCACGCATTCTCCACCCTGACCCCACTCAACTATGACCATCGTCCAACTGTTCGCTGGCGCATAAAGATGGCAAAGTTTGCAATATGCCGCCATATTATGTGCTGCGCAGCACCACTCAAGAGGACATGATGACATATCGCCCGCCCGTCAATGATATTTTAAGCGCAATGACCCATGTCGCCGGCCTGAATGAGGCGGTTGCAGCAGGCTTATATGGCGATCTTGACCTTGATTTCGTGCGCTCGATTCTGGATGAGGCGGGCAAATTTGCCGCCGACAAGCTCGCGCCGCTCAACCGCACGGGTGATAAATCCGGCGCCCTATGGACACAGGAGGGCGTCAAAACCGCCCCCGGCTGGATTGAGGCCTATGCAGCATTTACGGAGGGCGGCTGGAATTCAGTGGCCGGACCGCTGGCGCATGGCGGCATGGGCCTGCCGGAGGTGGTCAATCTCGCCTGTATCGAAATGTGGAATTCGGCCAATATGGGCTTTGGCCTGTGCCCGCTGCTGACGATTGGCGCGATTCACGCGCTTGAGGCGCATGGCTCTGAAGCGCTCAAAGCCATTTATCTCGATAAAATGATTGCGGGCACATGGACAGGCACCATGAACCTGACCGAGCCGCAATCAGGCTCCGACCTTTCCACCCTGCGCGCCAAAGCCGAACCTGTGGGGGACGGCACCTATCGTATCAAGGGCCAGAAAATCTATATTTCTTACGGCGACCATGATCTGACTGAAAACATCATTCATCTCGTTCTCGCCCGCCTGCCCGATGCCCCGGCGGGCACGCGCGGCATTTCGCTCTTTCTGGTGCCGAAATTTCTGGTCAATGCCGATGGCTCATTGGGCGCGCGCAATGATGCCTTCTGCGCCTCCATTGAGCATAAGCTGGGCCTGCACGCCTCGCCCACCTGCACCATGGTGTTTGGCGATCAGCAAGGCGCGGTCGGCTATCTGGTGGGGGAGGAAAATCGTGGCCTGAACTGCATGTTCACCATGATGAATTCCGCCCGCCTTGCCGTGGGGGTGCAGGGCGTGGCCGTAGCCGAAGGCGCAACACAAAAGGCCCTGGCCTTTGCACAGGAGCGCAAACAGGGCAAAGCACCGGGCCGCAGCGAGGCCAGCGCCGCCATTATCCACCATGCCGATGTGCAGCGGATGCTGCTCACCATGAAAAGCCTGACACAGGCCTCACGCGGCATTTGCATGCTCACCGCCGCCTGCCTTGACCGCGCTCATCTGGCCAAGGATGCGCAGGCACTCAACCGCGCCAGCCTGCTGACCCCGATTGCCAAGGCCTTTTCCACCGACAATGCCAATGAAGTGGCATCACTGGGGGTGCAGGTGCATGGCGGTATGGGCTATGTCGAAGAAACCGGCGCGGCGCAATATCTGCGCGATGCGCGCATTCTGGCCATTTATGAAGGCACCAATGGCATTCAGGCGCTGGATCTGGTGCAGCGCAAGCTGCCGCTGGACGGCGGCGCGGTCGTTGTACAAGAAATCAACCGTCTGCGCGAGCGCGTAGCGGCTATTCCGTCGGATGCCGCCTATGGCTATGGCGCCACAGCGGATTTGCTCGGGCAGGCCGTTGAATCTCTGGCCGCGGCCACCGCCTATCTCACATCCGCTGCACCCGGCGCGATTATGGCGGGGGCCACCGCCTATCTGCGGCTGTTCGGGCTGGCGCTGGGCGGGGTCTGCCTTGTGGAGATGGCGCTGGGCGCGCAAGGGGCACATGACCACGACAGCCGCATTGCTCTTGCGCGGTTTTTTGCCGAACATATAGCCACCGCCGCCCCCGGCCTTGCCACCAGCATCATTCAGGGCGCGGATGCGATCTCTCTGCAAGGGTTGATGTAGGGCCCTAAATCACCTTGCCGGGGTTGAGAATGTTCAGCGGGTCGAGTGTGGCCTTGAGGGCGCGCATCACCTCCAGCGCCACGGGGTCTTTCACCTTCGCCAGAAGCTCGCGCTTCATCTGGCCGATGCCATGCTCGGCTGAGATGGAGCCCTGCATCTCCAGCACCACACCATTAACTATGCCGGTGATCTCATCCCAGCGCGCCAGAAATTCGCCCTTGTCCATATCCAGCGGCTGCGAAATATTAAAATGAATATTGCCGTCGCCGACATGGCCAAAAGGCACCATGCGCGCGCCCGGCATCACCGCCATAACCCGCGCGCAGGCCTCGGCAATAAAATCCGCCACCCGCGCCACCGGCACAGAAACATCATTTTTAATTGAGCCGCCCTCGCGCCCCTGCATCTCCGACATCAGATCCCGCAACGCCCAAAAATCCAGCGCCTGCTGCGCCGATTGCGCCAATGCGGCGTCCTCGATCTGCTCTGCGGCCAAGGCGGCGGCTAAAATCTCTTCCAGTACGGAGTAAGGCGCAGACAGCTCAATCAGCACATACCACTCATGCGGGCGGCTGAGGGGATCACGCTTTCCGGCGTGGCGGGCGACAAAGTCAATGCCGATACGCGGAATCAGCTCAAAGGCGGTGATGCGCTCACCGGCCTGCGCCTGCGACCGTTTCAGCAGGTTCAGCGCATGTGCGGGCGAGGCCAGCCCGATAAAGGCCAGCGACACATGCTGCGGACGGGCAAACAGCTTCAGGCTCGCGGCGGTGATAATGCCCAGCGTGCCTTCAGAGCCGATAAACAAATGTTTCAGGTCATAGCCCGTATTGTCTTTTTTCAGCTTGGACAGGCCATTGAGAATACGCCCGTCCGCCAGCACCACCTCCAACCCCAGCACCAGATCCCGCATCATGCCATAGGCAATGACGCCGGTGCCTCCCGCATTGGTGGCCAGATTGCCGCCAATGGTGCAGGAGCCTTCAGAGGCCAGCGAAAGCGGAAACAGCCTGTCCGCCGCCTCGGCCGCCTGTTGCGCCTGCGCCAAGGTCATGCCCGCTTCCACAACCAGACTGTTGCTGGTGGGGTCCAGTTCGCGCAGGCGGTTGAGACGCTGCAAACTGAGAATAACAGCACCGGCATCAGCACTCACCTGCCCGCCGACCAGACCGGTATTGCCGCCCTGCGGCACCACCTGTGTGCGGGTTTCAGAGCATAATTTTAAAACAGAGGCGACCTCCCCCACAGTGGCAGGGCGCACCACAGCCAGGGCCCGGCCCGTGAATTTGCCGCGCGGCTCCGCGAGATAGCCCGCCATATCCGCCCCGCGCAGCACATGCGCCGCACCGACACTATCACATAAGCGGGTGATGAAATCTGTCATACCGGCCTCAAAATTGAACATCTGCGTTAAAGCTCAAGATAAAAGGCGTCATTGCGAGTGAAGCGAAGCAATCCACTGGATTGCTTCGTCGGCTTCGCCGCCTCGCAATGACGATAACCCACTTACCCCAAGCCTCTCCCCTCACCCTTCGAGAACCTCAGGGTGAGGGTAAGAGCCAAGTTTACCTCACCGCAACAATCTCCGCTTCGGTTTTTTCACGGCACGGCGAAACACGCCCACCAATTCCACATGCGGCGAATAGAGAAACTGGTCAAAGGGTGTCACGCTGTCCAGCGTGAAGCCACCATCCATCAGCGTGCGGGCATCCTGCGCAAAGCTCTGCACATTGCACGATACGCCCACCACCAGCGGCACATCGGATTTGACAAGTTCGCGCACCTGCGCCTGTGCGCCCGCCCGCGGCGGGTCAAACACCACAGCGTCAAATCCTTTCAGCTCGTCCGGTTGCAAGGGCCGGGCAAAGAGGTCACGTTTTAGGGTGTCCACAGTCTGCAAGGCGGGAGTGCGCGAGCCGTTTTTCAGCGCGGTCAGGGCCGCCTCATCGCTTTCCACCGCCAGAACGAGCGATGTTTGCGCCAATCGCAAGGCGAATGTGCCCACACCGGAAAAGAGGTCCGCCACGCGCTTGGCACCCGCAACCGCCGCCAGAACATGCGCGGCCAGCGCCTCTTCAGCGGCAAGCGTGGCCTGCAAAAAGGCACCCGGCGGCAGCACAACCTGCGCCGCGCCCATGTTAAGCACAGGCGGGCGACGCTCCAGAATAATTACGCCATGATTGGACAGGCGCGCCAGATCCAGTTCCTGCGTGAGTTTGGTCAGCTTCTGCACATCGGCAAAGCCCAGCGGGCCCAGTCCGCGAAGGTCAATGTCAAGGCCGGTTTCGGTGGCACTGATGACAATATCCAGCGGCTTGCCGCGATGGGCCACCGCCTGCGCCACCGCGCGCGCTGCGCTGAGCGCCCCGTCCAGCGCCGGGTCCAGCAAAGGGCAGGCCTCAATGGCAATCAGATCATGACTGCGCGCCTGCATAAAACCAACCGTGGCCCTGCCCTGCTCGGCCCGCGCATGAAAGGTCACACGCCGCCGCCCCGCACCATGCACATTTTGCAAAGGACGGACTTCGGTTTCGATTTTGTGAAACTTCAGCGCATCCACCACCAATCCGCGCTTCCAGGCCTGATAGGCGGGCGGCGCATAGGCCTGCACCGCGCAGCCGCCACACAGCGTATAATGCGGGCAGACAGGGGCAATGCGGTCCGGGCTGGCTTTAAGCACCTCAACAAGGCGGATTTTATCGCCTGTTCTGGCCACACGCACCTCTTCGCCGGGCAGGGCATAAGGCACATAGAGCGGGCCTGCCGCAATGCCCTCACCCTTTTGCCCCAGCCGTTCAATATGAATAGTCATGATTTATCCGCACACATAAGAAATTCCTGATTGCCATCGCCGCCGGTAATCGGCGACGCAATAATGTCGCGGGCAACCCAGCCCAGCGCTTCAAAAAACCCGATCATATCGACACAAATCTGCTGATGCACCTTTGCATCACGCACGATGCCTTTTTTAGTGTCGCTGCGTCCGGCCTCGAATTGCGGTTTGATCAGCGCAATCAGTTGCGCAGGTTGTGCCGCCAGCCGCAAGACCGGCGGCAGCACAATCTTCAGTGAAATGAAACTGGCATCACACACAATCAGCGACGGCGGCTGTTTGAGATGTTCGGGTGTCAGCAGCCGCGCATCCTGATGCTCATAATGGGTCAGGCGCGGATCATCCTGCAAGGAGGGGTGCAACTGGCCATGCCCCACCTCCACCGCCACCACATGCGCCGCCCCGCCCGAAAGCAATACATGGGTGAAGCCGCCTGTAGAAGCGCCAACATCAAGACAATACCGGCCCTGCGGATTGATGTGGAAATGGTGCAGTGCTGCCGCAAGTTTGACCCCGCCGCGCGACACCCAGGGGTAAGGCGCGCGCGCCTCAACCTCGGCCTGTTCATCCAGCAGCGTCGCGGGCTTGGTCAGCACCACGCCATTGACGCGCACCAGCCCCGCCTCAATGGCCTCACGGGCTTTTGCGCGGCTTTCAAACAGCCCACGCGCCACAAGGGCAAGGTCGGCGCGCTGGGTCATGGCTGGGGCACTGATGTTGTCATAAGGTCAGCTTTAAAGAAAAGCACGAAAATAGAAAGTCGTATCTCGCCCCCCACCCTCAATCCCTCCCCACAAGGGGGAGGGAGGATCGCTCTTTACTCCCCCTCGAGTGGGGAAAGATGATCTATCATTCCCCCTCCCCCTTGCGGGGAGGGGTCAGGGGTGGGGGTTAAAATGATTGTCCTGCACAGCAACCCAAATTGTCTCCAACACACTCGCCAGCTCCGTGCGTATAAGGTGATTGCTGAACCGCAAAATCCGAAACCCCTGCGCTTTGATATATGCGTCGCGTCGCGCATCTTGTGCTGCAATCTCATCATAGCCATGCTGCTCGCCATCAACTTCGATCACCAAACGTGCGGCATAACAGCAAAAATCCGCAATATAAGGGCCGATGATCACTTGTCTGCGAAAATGACTGCCCTCAAGCTGAATGCCCCGACGCAGCCCAGCCCATAAAATGGCTTCGCATTCCGTCATATTTTTGCGCATAGTGCGGGCCTGCTCACGCTTGGCCGGAGAAGGAACAGAACCCCGTGATTTGCCTGATGTCATAAGCAATTCCTCTGTTCCCCCACCCTCAGTCCCTCCCCACAAGGGGGAGGGAAGCTGGGTAGTATCTCTCATTTCCCCTCCCCGCGTGGGGAAAGATGATCTCTCATTCCCCCTCCCCCTTGCGGGGAGGGGTCAGGGGTGGGGCTAAGCCACAGACCCCGCCACCTTAACCACATCTTTGCCCAAAATATTCAGCACCTTGGCCACAATGCCTGCCGCATCAAGCCCCATGCGGGCCATCTGCTTTTCCGGCTTGTCATGGTCAATATAAGCATCCGGGAAGATCATGGAGCGGAATTTCAGCCCCTTATCAAAAATGCCTTCCTCGCTCAGGAGCTGCTGAACCTGCACGCCAAAGCCACCGATGGAGCCTTCCTCAATGGTGATGAGCACATCATGGCTCTGCGCCAGCGTCAGAACCAGATCACGATCCACCGGCTTGGCAAAACGGGCATCGGCCACGCTGGTGGACAGGCCGCGCGCCTCCAGCTCCTCCGCCGCTTTCAGGCTTTCCGCCAGACGGGTGCCGAGCGAGAGAATGGCAATGCGGCTGCCCTGCTTCACCATCCGCCCCTTACCAATGGCCAGTGGCACGCCAAATTCCGGCATATCGACGCCCACACCCTCGCCACGCGGATAGCGGAAGGCGATCGGCCCATGATCATAGGCGGCGGCGGTGGCCACCATATGCACCAGTTCGGCCTCGTCACTGGGCGCCATCACCACCATTTCCGGCAGACAGCACAGATAGGCCAGATCAAACGAACCGGCATGGGTGGCGCCATCCGCCCCCACCTGACCGGCGCGGTCTATGGCAAAGCGCACGGGCAGCTTTTGCAGCGCCACATCATGCATCACCTGATCATAGGCGCGTTGCAGAAAGGTCGAATAAATCGCGCAGAAGGGCTTGTAGCCTTCGGTGGCAAGGCCAGCGGCAAAGGTCACGGCATGTTGCTCGGCAATACCGACATCAAAAGTGCGGGCGGGATAGGCCTTGCCAAACAGATCAAGGCCGGTACCATTGGGCATGGCGGCGGTTACGGCGACAATTTTATCATCCCTAGCCGCCGCCTTCACCAGACTTTCAGCAAAAACCCGCGTATAGGCGGGCGCATTGGCCTTGGGCTTGGCCTGCGCACCGGTGATGACATCAAAGGTGCTCACCCCGTGATATTTATCGGCGGAGGCCTCGGCCGGCGCATAGCCCTTGCCCTTTTGCGTCACCACATGCAGCAAAATCGGGCCGGTGGGGGCATCACGCACATTTTTCAGCACAGGCAGCAGATGGTCGAGATTATGCCCGTCAATCGGCCCGACATAATAAAAGCCAAGCTCCTCGAACAAGGTGCCGCCGGTGAGAAAACCACGGGTGAATTCTTCAGCGCGGCGGGCTTTGTCATAGAGAAATTTCGGCAGTTTCGTCGCCAGCTGCTTGGCGAAGGCCCGCACCGAACCATACACCCTGCCAGAGGCCAGACGCGCCAGATAGGCCGACATCGCCCCCGTGGGCGGCGCAATCGACATGTCATTGTCATTGAGGATAACAATCAGACGCGAATTCATCGCGCCGGCATTGTTCATCGCCTCATAGGCCATGCCCGCCGACATGGCCCCGTCGCCAATCACCGCCACAACATGATTATGCCCATGCGAGAGGTCGCGCGCCACCGCCATGCCCAGCCCCGCTGAAATCGAGGTGGAGGAATGGGCCGCGCCAAAGGGGTCATATTCACTCTCGGCACGGCGGGTGAAGCCGGAAAGACCACCCGCCTGCCGCAATGTGCGGATACGGTCGCGCCGTCCGGTGAGAATTTTATGCGGATAGGCCTGATGCCCCACATCCCAGATCAGCCGGTCGCGCGGCGTGTCAAACACATAATGCAGCGCCACGGTCAGCTCAACCACGCCAAGACCAGCCCCCAGATGACCGCCGGTGACCGAGACAGCGCTGATGGTCTCAAGGCGCAATTCATCCGCCACCTGCCGCAAGGCGGCTTCCGGCAGTTTGCGCAGGGCATCGGGTGTGTTCAATGTGTCGAGCAGGGGTGTCTGGGTCACTGGAATTCTTAAAATTAATTAAACCTTTTAAAACAAAGGCTTAATGACTTAAACGATTATGTATAACGCGCCGGGCATGCTGTCGGGTCAGAACGGCACAGTTTCCGGATCAAGCGGCTCGGTGCCCTTGATCTGGCCATTGGTGCCGAGTGTTATTTTCTCGATGCGCATTTCGGCATTTTTGAGCAAAGCCTCGCAATGTTTTTTCAAAATCTCGCCACGCTCATAAGTGGCGATCGAATCTTCCAGCGAGACCTGCCCCTGCTCCAGACGCGCGACAATGGTCTCCAGCTCTCTGAGAGCCTCCTCAAAGGAAATATGCTTCAGACCGGCATCAGCCGGTGTCATGCTTGGTGCGCTCAAAGTCTCAACCCCGTGCAAGTTAAGACCCCTGTTTAGTATGTTCCCAAGCCCATGTGAAGCAGAACCCGCGCTGCGCCCAAGAATATTACGGCCCCACGCAAGCGTCGGTGCTGTTCAGAACTGCAGGGTTTTATGAACGATGAGCAAATCCAGCCGCTGGCGCAGGGTTTCAATCGTCTGGTTCAGATCAAGAATCTTTTTGGCCAGACGCGCATTTTCCGCCAGCGCCAGATCCCGCTGCTTTTCCGGGCTCTGGTCGTCAGTCAGCCCGACTATGGTCGATTCGGCCGTCAAAAATTCAACGCCCATCTCATTGCCATTGCGCCAGCGGATAATGCCGCCGGTGACATTTGGACGTTTGGGAATGTGAAGATCAAAGGTTTCCGGAAGCGGCACTTTCTTCTGGATCACCAATCTGGCGCCCGTCTCTGAAACCTCACGCAATATACAGGGCTCACGAAATGCCCCATTGGCAAAGCTGACCTCGCCAGCCAGCATACACCGAAAACGCTCTTTACGATTGACCAGTGACATGTGCTCAACTCTCGGCCCAGTTCTGACATGAGTATAGACCGCAGGTGAGTAAATTTTTTATGTAACCAAACCCATTATAAAGGTAAAACTGTTGTTTTTTTCACTGTCCGCAAGGCAAGCGTGGTTTGCAGCCTTGAAACACCCGGTAATTGAGTCAGAATTTCTGTATGAATACGCTCGAAATCCGTTGAATCCCGATACACAACACGCACCATATAATCTGCGGAACCAGCCAGAAGATAAACCTCCAGAATTTCAGGACACCGCGCCGCCGCCGTTTCAAACGCATCCAGCGCGGCACGGCCCTGCTGATCCAGCGTCACCAGCACAAAAGCCACGCCGCGCAAGCCCGCGCGCAGCGGATTGAGCAGCATGACATAACCGGAAATATATTCGGCCTCCTCCATCAGCCGCACACGGCGCAGGCAGGCCGAGGGCGAGAGATGCACCCGCTCGGCCAGTTCGGCATTGGTCAGGCGGCCATCGCGCATCAGCTCCCGCAAAATCGCACGATCAATGGTGTCAGGTTCAAAATGTTGCATAAAATATCTATATATTAAATTTTATTCGCAGAACATGCTAAAAATGTGATTTCAGGCGCATATGTTTAGCAAGACATTGCGCAGAATTTAGGCGAATCTTCTCTAGCCAAATCCAAGGGGAGACAATCATGAAAATCGGCGTGCCAAAAGAAATCAAAAACAACGAATTCCGCGTCGGCCTGACGCCCTCATCCGTCGCCGAACTGGTGCATCACGGCCATGCCGTCAGCGTTGAAACCGGCGCAGGCGAAGGCTCTGGCCTGTCCGATGCCGAATATATCGCCGCCGGCGCCACAATCGTGGCCGATGCCGAAACCGCTTTTGCACAGGATATGGTTGTGAAGGTGAAGGAGCCCCTCAGCATTGAGCGCAAACGCCTGAAAAAGGGGCAGGTTCTGTTCACCTACCTGCATCTTGCGCCGGACGCCGAGCAGACCCATGACCTGATCGCCTCGGGTGCCACCTGCATCGCCTATGAAACCGTGACATCGCCCTTTGGCGGCCTGCCTCTCCTCACGCCCATGTCGGAAGTTGCGGGGCGTCTTGCGCCGCAGGTCGGGGCTCATGCGCTGGAAAAGGCGGCAGGCGGGCGCGGCATTCTGCTGGGCGGCGTGCCCGGGGTTCCGGCTGCCGAAGTGGTGATTCTGGGCGGCGGCGTCTCCGGCACCCATGCGGCCACCATCGCCTTGGGCATGGGTGCCAATGTCACGGTGGTGGATCGCTCGGCTGAAGTGCTGCGCCGCCTCTCCGCGCAGTTCGGCACCGGCGTGCGCACCATTTTCTCGACCCGCTCGGCGATCGAGGAACTGGCCAAACGCGCTGATCTGCTGATCGGCACTGTGCTGATTCCCGGCGCGGCCGCGCCCAAGCTCATCACCAAGGCCATGCTGAAAACCATGAAGCCCGGCTCGGTCATCGTCGATGTGGCCATTGATCAGGGCGGCTGCACCGAAACTTCACGCGCCACCACCCATGCCGAACCCACCTATGTGGTGGATGGCGTGGTGCATTATTGCGTCGCCAATATGCCCGGCGCCGTGGCGCGCACCTCCACCTTCGCGCTGAACAATGCCACCCTGCCCTTCGCGCTGGCGCTGGCCGACAAAGGCTGGAAACAGGCGCTGAGCGAGGACAAACATCTGCGCGCCGGCCTCAATGTGCACGAAGGCCAGGTGACCTATGCCGCCGTGGCCGAGGCCCACGCCCTGCCCTTTACCAGCGCCGAAAGCATCCTCGGCCTGTGATCTTCAGCGCTCCCGGCATGTCACCCCCTGCCGGGAGCCTCCACGCCCCCATTGCGGCGTATCATTCACATTTAACGGGAACCGTTAATCTCCTGTTACGGTTTTTATCGTATAATTCAAAATGAAAACAATGGCTTGGCGCGCAAATCCGCCTGAAAGACATCGGGCCTGTTGCGCGGCAGACCATTTGAACATATTATAATGATTACAATATCTTGTAAGGATTATGATCATGTCGAACGGATGGAGTGCTGTGATAACTTCGCCCGGCTCAGGGGGCGAGATAAACCGCGCGAGCTATATGGTCGCCATAGCTGAACGGCAGGTGGCCGAGACCGCGCTGCAAAAAAAGCTCACCGCGCCCAATCAGAAAATTGAAATGATTACAGAAATTCCGGCCAAAATCCTCAATGACGAGGGCATAGCCACCGGCACCATCTGGGGCATATTTTAACGGCGGGACAAGAGTCCGTCAGCCTCACCCCCGCTGCACAAAGCTGTCCAGCACCATTTTGCGCCCGGCTTTGTCAAAATCCACAGTCAGCTTGTTGCCATCAATGGCCGCGATCTGGCCGGGGCCGAATTTGATATGAAACACCCGGTCGCGCACATTAAAGCCGGAGGCTGAGGGCGCGGCAGAGCTGGACACAACCTTGCCCTCCAGCATGGGCGGCCCGCCGCGCCGCAGAGCCCCCGCATCGCCGCCGCGCCCTGTCGGCGCGCCCGATTTACGCTCGGCCTCGCGCGCCTGCCCCCGCTGCCAACCCGGCGTGGTATAGGCGGACGAAAAGCCGGGGTTGCGGTCAAAGCGTGACTGGCCATAGCCGCCAAAATTCTGCGCGCCGGGCGCTTCCACCACCTCGACATGCGCGGCAGGCAATTCATCCAAAAAGCGCGAGGGAATGGTGGTTTGCCACAGGCCGTGAATGCGCCGGTTGGTGGCAAAATAAATATGGGCGTGCAATTTGGCGCGCGTAATGCCGACATAGGCCAGCCGCCGCTCCTCCTCCAGCCCGGCGCGGCCTGATTCATCAAGGCTGCGCTGATGCGGAAACAAGCCCTCCTCCCAGCCGGGCAGAAACACCGTGTCAAATTCCAGTCCCTTGGCGGCGTGCAGCGTCATAATGGACACGCGCGGGCCGGCATCCTTGTTTTCGGCATCCATCACCAGCGAAATATGCTCCAGAAACGCCCCCATATCGGGAAATTCTTCCATGGAGCGCACCAGTTCTTTCAGGTTTTCGAGGCGCGAAGGGGCATCGGGCGCTTTGTCCTTCTGCCACATATCGGTATAGCCGGATTCCTCCAAAATCGTCTCGGCAAGCTGGTGATGCGGCATGGTCTCCAGCTGCTGCGACCAGCGGGTGAAGGCGGTCATCAGGTCACGCAGGGTGGCACGCGGGCGCGGCTTCAGCTCTTCGGTTTCCAGCAGCACACGGGTGGCCTGCATCAGGGGAATGGCTTGCGCCCGCGCATATTCATGCAAAACCTGCAATGTGGCATCGCCAAGGCCGCGCTTGGGCACATTGACAATGCGCTCAAAGGCCAGATCATCGGAGGGCTGCGCCACACAGCGCAAATAGGCCAGCGCATCACGGATTTCAGCGCGTTCATAAAAGCGCGGCCCGCCGATCACCTTATAAGGCAAACCCAGCGTAATGAAGCGTTCCTCAAATTCACGCATCTGGAATGAGGCGCGCACCAGCACCGCCATTTCGTCGAGCGAATGTTGCTTATGCTGCAACTGCTCGATTTCCTCGCCCACCAGCCGCGCTTCCTCCTCCGAATCCCAAACGCCGGTGACGGTCGGCTTTTCACCGTCTATATCATCGGTGAACAGGGTTTTGCCCAGACGGCCTTCATTTTTGGCAATGAGATGCGCCGCAGCGCCCAGAATATGGCCGGTGGAGCGATAATTCCGCTCCAGCTTGATGACCTTGGCGCCTTTGAATTCGGCCTCGAAACGCAGAATATTATCCACCTCGGCGCCGCGCCAGCCATAAATCGACTGGTCATCATCGCCCACACAGCAAATATTTTGCCGCCCCTGCGCCAGCAGCCGCAGCCAGAGATATTGCACCACATTGGTGTCCTGATATTCGTCCACCAGCATATATTTAAAACGCTGCTGATATTGCGCCAGCACATCAGGGTTTTCACGCAGCAAACGCAGCCCCTCGACCAATAAATCGCCAAAGTCAGCCGCATTGAGAATTTTCAGCCGCTCCTGATAAAGCTTATAGAGCAGCGCCCCCTTGCCATTGGCAAAGGCACCGGCCTCGCCCGCCTGCACCTTATCGGGTGTCAGGCCACGGTTTTTCCAGCCGTCGATGAGATAGGCAAGCTGGCGCGCCGGCCAGCGCTTATCGTCAATATTTTCGGCCTGAAGCACCTGCTTCAAGAGACGGATCTGGTCATCCGTATCGAGAATGGTGAAATCCGCGCGCAAGCCCACCAGTTCGGCATGACGGCGCAAAATCTTGGTGCCAATGGCGTGAAACGTGCCAAGCCAGGGCATACCTTCGGCCACCGGCCCCGCCAGTTTGGCCACACGTTCCTTCATCTCGCGCGCGGCCTTGTTGGTGAAGGTCACGGCCAGAATTTCATGAGCGCGGGCCTTGCCCATCGCCAAAATATGGGCAATGCGGGTGGTGAGCACGCGGGTTTTGCCGGTGCCCGCCCCGGCCAAAATCAGCAGTGGCCCGTCCAGCGTTTCCACCGCCTCACGCTGTTCGGCATTGAGCCCGTCGAGATAGCGGCTTGCGCCCCCCCGCACAGCCGCCTGCGCCCGCGCGGCAATGCCACCCTCGGCAGGCACATAGGACAAATCGGCATTTGAGGCAGGTGCGGTCACGAAAAAATCCAGTTCACGAATCAAGAACAATAAATGTGGGGCGTCACGAGGCAAAAGTCGAGAAAATCAGCAAAAAACCGCACCGGCCTAGAACTTTCGCACTATTGTTTCTCAATTTATGTCCCATAGCATAGATCTCCTTATCATGCACGGGTACCGCAATGCTCAAAACTGCTTTCTCTGCCTCTGTCTTGCTCCTAGCCTTGAACACTGCCGCGCTGGCTGCGGACAAAGGCATCCGGTTCTGGAACCTGACCAGCGCCACCATTGCCAAGTTTTATATGTCTCCGGCGGGCACCAATAATTTCACCTTCAACCAATGTGAAAATGACCGCGACGGCACTGTCGATCATGATGAGCGGCTCAAAATCACTGGCATCACCGGCGGCAAATTTGACATCAAACTCGCCTATGAGGATGGCAAAGTCTGTATTGCCAAAAATATAACTGTGAAGGACAGCAGCGTGTTCACGCTGGAGGACAAAGACCTCACTTGTAATAAATAGTCGCCAATGCAAAACTCAATATAACCCATGAATGCGCACAAAAGTATAGACAAATGCTGTTGAAATCTATCTCTGCGCTTGGCGCGCTCATTCTGCTGACATTGCCCGCCGCAGCCCAGACCAAGCCCGCACAGGGCCTCGATTTTTCTTTGCCCAAGAACGGCGAAAAAATCGAATATGATTCTGAGGATATGTTCGGCCCAACGGATGGCACAGACACAAGCTCTGAAGGTGAGCGGGAATTCAGCACCACATGGGAAACACGATCCGGCAAGCGCGGCACGGATGACACCACAGGCCTGCCCGGCAAGGGCCGCTATATTGTCAGTGCCCCGCAAATTTCGGTTCAATATGGTGTGACGGATGATTTCAGTGTTGAGGTTTCGGCCTTTGGCGATCTGCGCAATGTCAAAAATGTGCCGGGTCTTGATGACAACAGCCGCGCCAGTTTTGACGGGTTTTCAACGCAATTCTCCTACCGCTTTCTGGAACGCAGCCGCGAAAACCCGCTTGGCCTCGGCATGTCCTTTGAGCCGCGCTGGTCGCGCATAGCCGATACGGAAGGCGTGCGTCAGGACAGTTTTGACGGCGAGCTCAAATGGCTTGCCGATTACCGGCTGATCGACGGACGGCTGTGGTTTGCCACAAATCTGGGCATTGACCCGCAGGTGGGCAAAACCCTCGCAACCGGCGATTTCGAGCGGCAATCCACATTGACATGGTCAAATGCGCTGACAGCCCGCGTGCTCGACACGACATTTGCCGGTGTCGAGGCCCATTATTCACGCAGCTATAATGGCTTTATGCCGGACCAATTTTTGGGTCAGGCGATTTTTGTCGGCCCGACACTGCTGCATCAATTCTCAAAATCGGCCTCGCTGAAACTCAGCCTGTCATCACAGGTCTGGGGACACAGCCATAATCCTGATTTCAGCGGAAACCGGCTTGACCTGTTCAATTTTGAACAGACAACCGCCTCGGCAAAATTAAGCTTTGATTTTTAACCGCATAAACCACCCCGCATCGCCCCTGATCCCATAGAGCGGTGGCGTGCAAACATAGATTGCACTTGCCAAACATCCTCCCTACAGTTGAGGCCTGTTTCTCCAATCACCGGGCCCAAATGTCTGAAATTCCCTCCCCAGCCGCGCTCAATGCGGCCCTTGCTGAACTCTCTGCCCTGCTTGGCGCCCGCTTGGCCACCGGCGCCGCCATTCGGGATCAGCACGCCCATATTTTGAGCTGGACGCCGCCGCAACCGCCCGACGCCGTGGCTTTTGCGCAGAGCACGGAAGAAATCGCGGCCATTGTCAAAATCTGTGCAGCGCATGGTGTGCCCATTATTCCATTTGGCACCGGCACCTCGCTGGAAGGGCATGTCAATGCGCCGCGGGGCGGCATTTGTGTGGATATGTCGCAGATGAATGCGATTCTGGCGGTGCAGGCGGAAGACCTCACCTGCATCATCCAGCCCGGCGTGACCCGCAAGCAGCTCAACACCTATTTGCGCGATGCCGGCCTGTTTTTCCCCATTGATCCGGGCGCGGACGCCAGTCTGGGCGGCATGGCCTCCACCCGCGCCTCGGGCACCAATGCGGTGCGTTATGGCACCATGAAAGACAATGTGCTGGCGCTCAAAGTGGTGCTTCCCAATGGCGAGATCATCAAAACCGGCTCACGCGCCAAAAAATCTTCCGCGGGCTATGATCTGACGCGGCTTTTTATCGGCGCGGAAGGCACGCTCGGCCTTATCTGCGAACTCACTCTGAAACTGCATCCAATTCCCGAAGCCATTGCGGCGGGCACCTGCACATTTCCCAGCGTGCGCGCCGCCTGCGAGGCCACCATCACCACCATCCAGTCCGGCCTGAATGTGGCGCGGATTGAGCTGCTGGATGCTTTGCAGGTGAAGGCCTGCAATCTTTATTCCAAGCTCAGCCTGCCGGAAAGCCCGCTGCTCTGCGTGGAGTTTCATGGCTCACATGCCAGCGTTGCGGAAGATTCTGCCCGCTTTAATGAGATTGCAGCGGATCTGGGCGGCGGGCCGTTTCAATGGGCCACACAAGCCGAAGACCGGAGCAAGCTGTGGCAGGCGCGCCATGATGTTTATTGGGCGACGCTTTTGCTGCGCGCAGGCGCGAAAAGCCTCGCCACCGATGTCTGTGTGCCCATCTCCCGCCTTGCCGATTGTGTGGAGGAGACACAAAAGGACATTACCGCCAGCGGCCTGATCGCGCCGATTGTCGGCCATGTCGGCGATGGCAATTTTCATGTCGGAGTGCTTGTGGATATGGACAATCCGGCAGAGGTGGAGAAGGTCGAGGCCTTTGTCGCGCGGCTTGTGCAGCGCGCACTGGATATGGATGGCACCTGCACCGGCGAACATGGCGTGGGACAGGGCAAGATCAAATATCTCCGGCAAGAACACGGCACCGGCGCACTAAATGTGATGCGCCAGATCAAACAGAGTCTTGATCCGCACAACATTATGAACCCGGCAAAAATGCTGCCGGAAGGGTGAATTTGCCCGGAATATGCACATAGACTTTACGGGTCCTATGACTACAGGTTAATATTTGTAAAGGGTGAGCGGATGTTCCCTGTGGCAGGAACATATTTTCGCTTTATCAGGCAAAATTCGAGCAGGAACAGCCAGCATTGCGTGAAAGTCTGACCATTGCCGCCCTTGCGCTTGTTGTTGCGCTGACGGCTGCACTTCTGGGGCCTTATTTTTATGACTGGTCTCAGGCGCGCGGACTCATCGAGGCGCGCCTGTCGCAGTCGCTGGGGGTTGCGGTCAAAATTTCCGGTGCGATGGATGTGCGTTTGCTGCCAACACCCTATCTTGTGGCTGAGAATATCTCCACACACCCGCGCGAAGGCGGCAATGGCGAGAGTCTGGAGCTCAGCTTTCACGCCCGTTCGCTGCGGCTGGAGCTTGCGCCTCTGGCTTTGCTCAGCGGCGATTTCACCTTCACAGACCTGACCTTTGACCAGCCGGATATTGCCCTCGCCTATAATAAAGAGGTGAAGCCCGCCTCGCCCGCCGGTGTTGCAGCGGCGCAATCGATACATTTTGAACATATTGTGCTCAATGAGGGAACCATCACCCTCTTTGACCATGACCATGAAGCCCTCAGGCTGAACCATGTTTCGGCCACGGGCAACGCGCCATCCCTCATGGGCCCGTTCAAAGCCGACGGCTCTTTCGAATCCTCAACCGGGCCGGTCGGCTTCCACCTCAACAGCGGCAAGGTTGAAGACAATCAGCTGCGGCTGAAACTCGCGCTGGCCAGCCAGATCTCTGACCTGACGCTGGCGCTGGACGGCGCACTGGCGCTGAATGAGCCGGACTTTGACGGCACAGTCAAAAGCAGCGGCTCGTTTGTGCTGGCCGGGCAAGACATTCCCTTCGCGCTGGAGGGTGCGGCCCACCTTGGCATTGGCCGCAACACCAGCGAGCATTTCGAGCTTCTGCTGGGCCGTGAGGACTCCCCGCTCAAATTCAGCGGCAGCGCCGCCTATACGGATGGCCCGGCTCGTGGGCTGACCGCCAGCCTGACCGCCACCACACTTGACCTTGATCGCAGTCTGGCGCCCGCTCCCGACCAGTTGCCCCGCCCATCCGATCTGGCGGATCGGCTGCGGCAGGCTGTGAGCGAACTCATGACCCGGCATTCCGGCCTGATCCGCCAGTTTAAGCTGAATATTGACAGCATCATATTGGCGCAGGACAGCCTTGCGGCGGTGCATCTGGCTGCGGATACCACCGGCGCAGCGCCGCATATTCAGCTCTCCGCGCATGTGCCGGCCCATGCGGCTTTCAGCTTTGACGGCACTCTTGAGGCGCACACCCCCGCCACGGATGATCTTGCTTTTGAGGGCAAAAGCAATCTGGATGTTCCGGATACCGTGCGGTTGCAGACATGGTTTTATGGCCAAAGGCCCGCCAATCCGCCGCTTTTCCGCAAAGTGGCCTTCACGGGGCCCGTGCATATAGATCATGGGTTCGAGAGCCCCACGGCGCAGATCACGCTGGATCGCTCCCGCTTGAGCGGCAGCATGGCGTATCATCCGGCGCGCGGGACACAAGGCGGCCAGCTCGCGCTCAATATGAGTTCGGACGATCTTGACCTCGACTCCCTTCCTGATCTGACGGCTCTGCACAGCACTATAGACAGTCTTGACATCAAACTCGATGCGCGTGCGATGACACTGGCGCAATTTGCTCAGGGTGCACTCTCGGCCGGGCATATTCAGCTGGATATGTCACGCCGGGGGGCGGCCACACGCATCAAAACCTTAACTCTGGACTCTGTCGGCGGCTCCAGCCTTTCGGCTTCAGGAAACTTCAGCCCGCAGGCCTCAGAGTTCAGCGCACATCTGAATGCGCCGCAACCCGGGCCGCTCATCAGCCTGTTGCATGTGCTGGTTCCGACACCGCTCATGGCCGCATTCAAATCGAGAGCGGCGGCTCTGTCACCGCTCCAACTCGATATAAAAGCGGAAAAGGGTGAGAATAGCGAGGATATGCTCGCCAACTGGCGCAAATTCAGCCTGAATGGCACATTGGCCGACACAAACATCACCCTGAGCCTGTCGGATAAAGATCACGCGCTGCTGCATCTCGCCTCCCCGCATAGCGCAACACTGCTGGCACAACTGGGGCTGCCAAGCCTGCCGCTCGCCTCATCGGGGAGCGGCGAAGTCACATTAAAGGCCTGGGATCTCACCCAAACGACGCCCCATGTGGACCTCAACGCCCAGATCGCGGGCACAGACCTGAACGCCAAGGGTCTTGTGAGCACGCGAACCCCCTCGTTTGAAGGCCAATGGTCACTGCACAGCCGCGACTCCACCCCCTTGCTGCAAACTCTGGCCCTACTCCTGCCTGATGCCCAGACCAGCCTGCCGCTGAATATGAGCGGAACGGCCAGCTTTACGCCCGACACGCTGGACATAAGCGCGCTGGAGGGCACCTGCGCCGCCACCCATATCAATGGCAAGCTGAGGCTCAGCCGCAATGGTGGCGCACATGTAACCGGCACGCTCCATCTCGACAGGCTGGATATGGGCACGCTTCTGGCCCCCGTGTTCGGCAACAGCCCATCCGCAAAATCATCCTCGCTCTGGCCGGACATCGCCTTTCAGACCTCGCTGGGCGCGTTGCCGGACAGCCGGATTGAATTGAAAATCGATACGCTCGGGCTGGGCAATCTGACAGCGCAGGCGGCACAGTTCGGGCTGACCTATAGCCCCGGGCAGATCAGCCTTGACCCTGTGCAGCTGCATCTGTTCGGCGGGCAGATCAGTGGTGCGGCAAGCCTGCGCCGTGCCGGAGCCAATGGTTCGGTCAATGCCGACACATCTTTTGACGGGCTGGATATTGCCAGCGCCGCACTGGAGGGCAAGGCCAGCGGCCAGTTGAATTTTGCCGGAACAGGCCAGAGCTGGGCGGCCATTATCGGCGGTTTGGCGGGCACGGGCAACCTCAGCCTTCGCACCGGCCATATAAAAATGATCCCGGCTGAAGGGCTGACGCGTGTCGTTACTGCAGCCGAACAGGATGAAATCGCCAGCGAGGCCGCCAATCTCAGCAAGGCACTTGAAGCGGAATTCACCGCAGGCACAGCGGATATTGATCCGGCCCCGCTGAATGTGACCATGGCCAATGGCCAGATTCAATTCGGGCCGGGCCAGATCTTGCCAAAGGATAAACCCGCGCGCGCGCCCTTCACAGCCGGTTATGACCTGCGCAATGGCCAGTTTACCATGGCCACCAGCCTCATCATGTCACCCCTGCCGCAGGGCTGGCAAAACACCGAGGCTCCCGCCATTGACATAAGCTGGCAGGGGCCGCTCGCCAATCCGCAACATAAAATTGATGTTGGCAATCTCACCAATGCACTGGCCGCCAAAGCCATAGCGCGCAGTCAGGCCCGTATTGAAGCCGTTGAATCCGACATCCGCGAGCGCGCCTTCTTTCTGCGCCGTCTCAAAGCGGCACAGGCCGCCACGCTTCGCCAGAAAATCGAGGATGAACAGCGCAAAAAAGCGGAAGAAGCCGATGTTCTCAAAGCCGTGCGGGAGATTTTACAAACCCGCGCACCCCCCGCCAGTGCGCCGCCTGCACCTTTACCTCTGACACAGGCCATCCCACCGCTGGATCTTACACCGCCCCAGACGCCCCCGCCGCAGAATTAGGGTCTGTTGCTTTTAAACGGAAACGTCTCCCTCGCCCCATTAAAATGGGGAGAGGGTGGGGTGAGGGGCATTTTTATGATTCCAAGCCCCTCATCCTGTCCTTCTCCCCGTTGATCCTTCGAGA
>Ga0007834_1000031_pt1 | contig 72458 bp, 80 predicted proteins | sample CryBogCBE06Nov07_FD_71233 | JGI IMG/M metagenome (GOLD analysis project Ga0007834, IMG submission 71233) | Freshwater microbial communities from Crystal Bog, Wisconsin, USA - CBE06Nov07 | ecosystem: Environmental > Aquatic > Freshwater > Lake | place: Crystal Bog, Wisconsin, USA | collected...
CGCGATCTCGTTGGTTACTCCAATGACGCCTGACAGATTGCGCACATGGTCCGCAGCGTCCAGGCGCTGGTACTGCCACTGGACGTCACCAGAGAGTGTGATCCAACCACCCTCAACCAGGACGCGGATGGCCTCTATGGGAAGGGAGCTGGTCCACCCGAGGATGTTCTTTGCCGATTCGGCGATATCTGCGTCTGTTCGTTTGCCGAACTCGGAAAGCTTCACTTTCATGTCGACAACCAGGGCCTTGACGCCGTTGACGCGTTGAACTGCACTTTCCGCGTTCCACTTTTCAGCGTAGCTGCTGACCTCGCCCGAAAGTGTCACAACGCCATTGTCGGCCTCAACGCCGATTTGGGATGCGTGGACGGCAGGTTGCCACTTCAACTCTGCCATCACATCCTGCTGCAGTTGGGTGTCGGTCTTCATGGCGCGGTATCCGATTGGTTGGGGAGGTCGGAGTGTCCTCCCTGGGCGCAAGACGGTCTGTGCGAAGGCCCACGCTGTCCCGGCATGGGCCGGTCGTGGCACGTGTTCGCTTTCGCACGGTGGGACTGGCCCCGAGTCGGTATGGTTATGCCTTGAGGTGACTGGCCTGACAAGCCCTCGTATCCATCAACCGGGAATCGCAAATGAACCAGAAGAATCAACCCCCAGTGCCAAAGCCCGTGCCGGGGCGCCCGGAGATTCCGCTCCAACGCAACCCGCAGACGCTGCCGGTTGAGCCGGCCGAGGTGCTGGGTCGCCACAAGAACTCGGGGCAGAAGGACCATAAGGGTGCCCGGTGATTCCTTCCTTTTTGGAAGGGACTGCAGATGAGGGTGGATCGGCAAGCCAGGTGAGCCCGGGTATGCCCACCGGCAGGGGCTTTATTGGTCTGCTGGAGGCTTTCAGGAACACCGGGGGAACTGTCCCGGCCGATGTGGTTTGCCGGCTGCTGGAAGAGAGCCGATTGGAAAACGCGGTCAGTCTGGCCAAGCGGGTCTATACCGGTGAGGTATTTGGGTTCGAGTGGCGCGGGCGGTTCTGGATACCCATGTTCCAATTCGATGCGGACGACTTTTCGTTGAGGCCATGCGTCCGGCAAGTAAGGGAGAATTTGCCACCATTGTGGTCTGGCTGGGCTGTGGCGGCCTGGTTTGCCGCAGCCAATTCAGGACTGCATGGCAGATGCCCTGCTGACCTGATCAATTCCCAGCTTGACGCGGTCTTGCGGGCTGCCCGGGCGCTGCATATGGACAATGAAAGTCCGTGCCCTGTGCGCCGCAACGAGCAGATCGGGCGGGAGTCCTCAGCGCACACTTAGCCATGAACCTTCACGACCCCGTCAAAAATCCTGCTATGCCGCGCATGCTGCCTGTGAAAAATCCCCGCGTTGCTTCGCCATTCGCTCTGGTATGGCGACACCTGTCGGGACTGCCATTGCGCCGGCACACGAAGGTTCTGACTCCCTGTTACGGGATTGCGGCCAGCGATGAAACGACGATGCAATCGCCCTGCCTATGACAGTAGCGTGCAGGGCTGTTCACGGCAACCCGGTAGTCCGTATTGCAAGCCCCACTGGGGAAGGGTCAACAGCAGAAGGCGATGCTCTGACCTTTCTGGATCCGAACATGTTGGAGTAGACCCAGGTGAACTCTGCACCGATCAAGAGGATCTGGGCAGACCAATAGACCCAAAGCAGAATCACAATCAGGGAACCCGCCGCGCCGAAACCGGATGCCGCGCCAGAACGCCCGATGTAAATGCCGATCAGCGTTTTTCCCGCCAGGAACAGGACAGCTGTAAACAAAGCTCCCACCCACACATCCTTCCAGAGCACGTGGACCCGAGGCATCACCTTGAAGATCAGGGAAAAGAGCAAGGCGGAGACCATGAAACTGCCGATCGAACTGCCCAGCGCCACCACGGTGTGCCAGCCCTCAAAAATTGGTTTGAGCTTGTGTCCTAGGGCAGCCAGCATGGCACTCGCGACAAGTGAAACCATCAACAGGAAGCCAAGGGCCAGAATCATGCCGTAGGAAAGCAGCCGCGAGCGAATCAGGGCGCTCCAATTGCTGCCCGATGTATGGTCGGATGCCTTTGCCGGAACGCGCCAGATTCGATCAAGGGCATCCTGCAACTCGCCAAACACCGATGCAGCACCGGCCACCAGCAGTGCCAGGCCCAGAAGCGTTGCCATGAGCCCCCTGGCCGGTTGATGAACACTGGCAAGTAAATCCTGAACCGCCCTGGCGCTGTGTGGCCCCATCAGGCTATCGAGCTGGACCTGAATCTCACCGCGCGCCGCCGCCTCACCAAAGAACAGGCCCGCCACCGAAATGACGATGAGCAGCAGGGGCGTCATCGAAAACACGGTGTAGTACGCTAACGCAGCGCCCATGCTGACCGCATAGTCGGCGCGCCAGGCCTTCCAGACGCTCACCGCAAGGCTGCCAAGCGTTCCAACAAATGACTTGAGCCCCGATTGCGCTGGTGCGGTCCCAGCCGCTGTGTCGTGTCCGGCCTTATCAGGCACGCATGCCGCCGCTTGCCGTTGCATTCCACAAGGAAATCACCCGCAGCTTGGGGTATCCCTCTGCATAGCTGAGGATGCTGATGGACGCCGGGTCGAGGGAAAAATGCTGCCCCTGGTCAACTGGCAGGCCAATCCATCGGGTCGCCAGAACCCTTCCGAATTGGCCATGGGAAAAGAGCGCTACATTGCCGCTGAGCTTGTCCAGTTTTTCAATCACGTGGTCAACGCGCCGGCCGATGCCATCAGGCGTCTCACCGCCAGGGCAGCCGTTGGTCCAGATGTCCCAGCTAGCGTGCCGTTCGTGAATCTCGGCAGTGCGCAGACCTTCATACTGTCCATAGTCCCACTCAGCCAGCTCTGGCGAGGATTCGGCATTTTGCCCAAGCCCTGTCAATGCGCAGGTCATGCGCGCTCGCAGCCGTGGGCTGCTGAAGACCCTTGAAAAGCTCACGCAGCCCAGATTGGCGGCCAGCTCCTTGGCCATGGATTCGCCATGCCCGGTCAACGGCAGGTCGGTACAGCCCGTGTGTTGTCCGGTAATGGACCATGCGGTCTCGCCATGGCGTATGAAATAGATCCGGAGCGGCGGGGTCATCGCGATTCCATCTCCGGGCTGTACTCGCCCCTCAGTGCGGCGCGATTGCACCGTGCGCGATGAAGCAAGGACTGTTGCGCAGCGGTCCGGTTCATTTCCTCGCCATTCCAGATATCCAGCGCCGGATGCTGAATCGCGCGTGCGAACGAGAAAGACAAAGTCCAGGGAGCAGTCGGGTTTGCCAATGCCTTGCCCAACGCGGTATCGAGCCGCGCATCGGCGCGTGCCCTGCCATGAATGGCGTTCAATCGGCAACTGGCCAGTTCCGCCGTCTGCCCTCCCGAAAGGAACGCGATGCCGGGAACGGCGGCAGGAACTGCACGCCGCAGGCATTGCAATGTGGCACTTGCAACTTCGGATGCACTGCTCTGGATCGGGCAGGTGAGGCCGGCCACCACCATGTTGGGCTTGAGGATCGTTGCCTCGAGCATCACGCCCTGCAGCACCAGCTGTTCGAAGACACTTCGCAGCACGGCCTCGGTTACGGTCTGGCAGCGCTCCAGCGTATGAGCCCCTTCCATGAGAACTTCGGGCTCGACGATCGGTACCATTCCCGCCTCCTGGCACAACGCAGCATAGCGGGCCAGTGCATGGGCATTGGCCTGGATGCAGGATCGGGTGGGCAGCCGTGCTTCGTCTACCGTGATGACACCACGCCATTTGCAAAATCGGGCACCCATCTCGAAGTAGCCTTGGAGCCGATCGCGCAGGCCGTCCAGGCCCTCCGTGACTTTCTCGCCGGGATGCCCTGCGAGGCCCTTGGCGCCTGTGTCCACCTTGATTCCGACGAGCAGGCTACCCTCGTGCGCAAGCTCGACGAAGGGCGTTCCGTCAGGAAGGGACTGCCGGATGGTTTCATCGTGCAGGATGATTCCGTTCACGCTTTCGCTCAGCCCTGGAGTGGTCAGAAGCAATTCCCGGTACGCGCGCCGCATCTCCAGTGTTTGGGGTATTCCTGCGCTGGCGAATCGCTGATTGCAGGTGGCAACGCTCTCGTCCATGGCCAGCAGACCCTTGTCGTCGGCCAGCATCGCGTGTGCTGTCCCTATCAGCAACGACGCATTCATGCCTGCCTGCCGGTTGCCGACCCGGTATCGATGTCGTCAAGCGCCTGCTGGAGGGCCTGCAGGATTAGCCGGTCGGCCAAAGCAACATCCACTTCGGGGACATCCCATTCGAAGATAGAACGGTATTTTTCGACCAAGCCCTTCAGGTCTGCAACAAGTTCCAGGCGATGGGCGTCCATCTCGAGTTGTTCAATCGCGGCCATTCAATGACTCCCTGTGTGCGTGACGTCCCACTTCCAGTTCCTGATCTCGGGCAGATCCTGGCCATGCTGGTCGATGTAGTGTTTGTGCTCAATCAGCTTGTCCTGGCAGAGCGCTTTCAGACGGACTCCCCTGCTGCCAGCGCCGGGCAGGTAATCCAGGGCGTGTTGCACGAGGTGGAAGCGATCGAGCCTGTTTTGAACCCGCATGTCGAAGGCCGTGGTGATGGTGCCCTCTTCCTGGTAACCGTGGACATGGAAGTTCCGGTTGCTTCGCCGGTAGACAAGCCGGTGCACCAGGGAAGGATACCCGTGGAAGCCGAAGATGACGTGCTTGCCGGTTGTGAACAATGCGTCGAAGTCGGGCTCGGCAAGGCCGTGCGGATGTTCGCTGGCGGACTGGAGTTTCATCAGATCGACGACATTGATGACACGGACCTTCGTATCCGGCAGATGCGCGCGCAGCATGGAGGTGGCCGCTAGGATCTCCAGGGTGGGTGTGTCGCCGCAACAGGCCATCACGATGTCCGGCGTACTGTCCTGGTCGTTGCTTGCCCACTGCCAGATGTCGATGCCATGGGCGCAGTGTCCAATTGCCTGCTCCAAGCTCAACCACTGTGGCAATGCATGTTTTCCGGCAATCACGACGTTCACATAGTTGCGGCTGCGCAGGCAGTGGTCCACCACGGAAAGCAGGCAGTTGGCATCAGGAGGGAGGTATACGCGGACGATGTCGGCCTTCTTGTTCACGACATGGTCGATGAAGCCCGGATCCTGGTGTGTGAAGCCGTTGTGGTCCTGTTGCCAGACGTGCGAGGTGAGCAGGTAGTTGAGTGACGCGATGGGCTTTCGCCAGGGCAGCTCACGTGTAACTTTCAGCCATTTGGCATGCTGGCTGAACATCGAGTCGACGATGCGGATGAAGGCCTCGTAACTGTTGAAGATGCCGTGCCGGCCGGTGAGCAGGTAGCCTTCGAGCCAGGCTTGGCACTGGTGCTCGCTGAGCATGGAGTCGAGGACGAGACCATCACGCTGGAGAAACTCGTCACCTTCGAGAGTTTCGGCATCCCACTGCCGGTTGGTTACTTCAAACACGGCACCCAACAGGTTCGACAAGGTCTCGTCCGGACCAAAAATCCGGAAATTGCGCTGGTGATGATTGAGCTTGACAACGTCCCGGAGAAACGGCCCCAGCACCAGCGTGTCCTGCTGCTGAAGGGCGCCCGGCTCAGGCACCGCAGTGGCGTAGGAGCGGAAGTCGGGCATCCGTAGCGCATGGAGCAACTGGCCGCCATTGGCGTGGGGGTTTGCGCCCATCCGGCGTTCGCCCTTCGGGGCCAGACTGGCCAGTTCGTGGAGGAGGCAGCCTTCCCTGTCGAAAAGTTCCTCTGGCCGGTAGCTCCGCATCCAGCGTTCGAGCAGTTGGAGGTGTTCCGGAAAATCGGCGTTGACCAACAAGGGCACCTGGTGCGAGCGGAAAGTGTTCTCTATCCGGAGACCGTCCACTTCCACTGGGCCGGTCCAGCCCTTGGGAGTGCGCAAGACGATCATTGGCCAGCTCGGGCGGGCCCAGGCAAAGTCGCTGCGTGCCTTGACCTGAATCTGCCGGATTTGTTCTATCGCGCTGTCGGTCGCATCGGCCATGCGCTGGTGCATCTTCATCGGGTCGTCGCCCTCGACAAAGATGGGTGTCCAACCGCATCCCAAAAGGAACTGCTCCAGTTGGGCAGGGGCAATTCGCGCCAGGATCGTCGGGTTGCTGATCTTGTACCCGTTGAGGTGAAGGATGGGCAAGACCGCGCCGTCGGTGACGGGATCGAGCAGCTTGTTGGAGTGCCAGGCCGTAGCAAGCGGGCCAGTTTCAGCCTCGCCGTCGCCGATGACACAGGCGACGATCAGGTCGGGGTTGTCAAAAGCGGCACCAAATGCGTGTCCGAGCGAATAGCCAAGTTCCCCGCCCTCATGAATCGAGCCTGGCGTGGTCGGAGCCACGTGGCTCGATATGCCGCCGGGAAACGAAAACTGCTTGAACAACTTCTGCATTCCGGCCGTGTCCTGTGATACAGACGGGTAGACCTCGCTCCAGGTGCCCTCAAGATAGACGTTGCTGACGATGGCTGCGCCACCATGCCCGGGGCCGGCAATGTAGAACATGTTCAAGTCATGTTTGAGGATTGCACGGTTCAGATGGACGTAGATGAAGTTCTGTCCGGGCACGGTTCCCCAGTGGCCAACAACCAGCGGTTTGACATCCGACATCGCCAGTGGCCTCTGGAGAAGGGGGTTGTCGTAAAGATAGATTTGTCCCACGGATAAATAGTTCGCCGCGCGCCAATAGGCATCCATCCGGCGCAGCAGGTCGGGCCCGAGTGTCTCCGCAATCATTGACCGGATACCCTTGAGCGTGCATCGGTCTGGCCCTTTGGCACTTCAACCGGCTGTTCGGGTTTGCCTTGCCTGCTGGCGCCATCCGTGTCCGTCTGACGTTCCGTCGGACGGGTGGGACTGGCACCGCCCTCGTTGTCCCATCTGGATAGGGCGAGCCAGCGCATGTGGAATTGCGCCCACTTGTCCGGATTGAAGAGGGTCATCGTTGGTTTCCTTGTGGCGGCAGCAGATATCGAAAGGCAGTTTCAGCTTGGGGGTTGCGGGCAGGGCAGTCTGTGCGATGGAAAACAATGAAGCCGTCCATCGATGCCAGGCCGCGCAACCGGCGTGTGGCAACGCACAGACCCCATGGGAGGCTGCAAGGACATTGCGTATCTGGATTCCCGTCACGCAGCGTGCGACCGATGGCCGAGTCCGTTAATGAAAGTGAAGCACCATGCTGCGCAATATCAAAGACATCGAGAACTATGCAATCCGGGCGACGGACGGCGAAATTGGAGAAGTCAAGGATTTCTACTTCGACGACCAGCGCTGGGTCATCCGCTACTTTGTCGTGGACACCGGATCATGGCTTTCGAGCCGCAAAGTGCTGATTTCACCGATTTCCCTCCACAACCCCGAATGGGTCAGCAGGACATTGCCGGCGTCGATTACCAGGGAGCAAGTCAAGAACAGCCCGAACATTGACACGGACAAGCCCGTCTCCCGTCAAAATGAAGAGCAATACATGGGCTATTACGGGTATCCGTCCTATTGGGGTGGTGCAGGCATCTGGGGTGAGGGCCTGTATCCCTATTCTGGTTCACCCGGCTATGCGGGCAATGGCGTTGACAGGGCAGAGCGCGAACGCGAGGTCGAGTCCTGGCTGGCCACGGAGCGGTCACTCCATCGAAACGACGATCCGCACCTGCGCAGTTGCAAAGCGGTTACCGGGTATCGACTGGCTGCGACCGATGGCGAAATTGGCCATGTGGCCGGTTACCTGATTGATGACGAGACCTGGGCGATCCTCTACGTTATCGTGGATACGAGCAACTGGTGGCTTGGACACAAGGTCCTGATCGCGCCCGATTGGATTACCGGTGTGCATTGGTCCAACCAGACCATGTCCGTAAGTATGGCCCGAGAAGCAGTCAAGGCAGCGCCGGCCTACGATCCGAACACCGCCTGGAGTCGCGACATGCAACTTAATTTGTACAGCCACTACGGTCGCTCCGGGTATTGGCCCGGAATCACCCGCGAGATTGTTACCTGAAAGGTCAGCCTGCGATCTGGCTAGACAAGTCTTTCCTTGACCAGCACGACCGCAGCAATTATTGCCAGCAGAATCAGCCAGATCCGGCCGGAATACCTTCCGACAAAGAAAACGATCCGGCTCTCCATGTCCCTCGGCTTCTGTGAACCCGGCTGGATGAAAAGGTCGTAGAGGATTTTGCTGGTGGTTGGACCCGCCTTGCCGTTGCCTGGCTCGCCCCACCGGGCAGTTTCGGGATTTAGAAAGTCTGCCACGAACGGGGTTGCTTCCTGGGGCGGAGGCTTGCCTTCCAGTTCCATGATCCGGCGCTGCGCAGCGGCAAGCTCGTGTTCGAGCGAGAGTGCGCGCTGTACCAGCAGATAGTTCGCATTGGGCTGGCTGCGCACGGCTTCCTTGATCAGGTTATTGGCCGCAACGTCTGCCGGCATGGTCCGGCTGTTGACGAGCTTACGCAAAAAAGGCATCAGCAGCTCACGTTCGCTCTGGTTCATGGGCTCTCCTGCGACGGCAATGGAAGTGACGTTTTACGGGGCTGTGTGAATGCGGCTCTTGGTGCCTCCGACAGGAATCGAACCTGTATCTAGCGCTTAGGAGGCACTCGTTCTATCCATTGAACTACGGCGGCGGCAGCGCTATTCTATTTGCTCAAAAGCCGCATAGCCACTTCCAGGCCCTTGAGGGTCAGCGGGAACATGCGCTGGTTCATGAGTTGCTGGACCACGCTGATGCTCTGCCGGTATTGCCAGACGCCCTCGGGCTCCGGATTGATCCAGGCGAATTTGGGGAACGCATTCGTCAGCCGCTGGAGCCATTCGGCGCCAGCTTCCTCATTGTTGTATTCCACGCTGCCGCCCGGTTGAAGGATTTCGTAGGGGCTCATGGTCGCATCGCCGACGAAGATGAGCTTGTAGTCCTTGTTGTATTTGCGGATGATGTCCCAGGTGGCGAACTTCTCACTGAAGCGGCGCCGGTTGTTCTTCCACATGAAGTCGTAGACGCAATTGTGGAAGTAATAGAACTCCAGGTGCTTGAGCTCGGTCTTGGTGGCGCTGAACAATTCTTCCACCCGGGCAATGTGCTCGTCCATCGTGCCCCCCACATCCATCAGCAGCAGCACCTTGACATTGTTGTGCCGCTCGGGTCGCATCTTGATGTCAAGGTAGCCAGCATTGGCTGCGGTCTTGCTGATGGTTTCATCCAGATCCAGCTCGTCCTCATGGCCTTCGCGGGCGAATTTGCGCAGGCGGCGCAAGGCCAGCTTGATGTTACGCGTGCCGAGTTCCTGGCTGTCGTCGTAATCCTTGTAGGCGCGCTGGTCCCAGACTTTCACCGCGCTCTTATTGCGGCTTTTGTCCTGGCCGATGCGGATGCCTTGCGGGTTCTGGCCATAGGCACCGAATGGCGAGGTGCCGCCGGTTCCGATCCACTTGTTGCCGCCTTCATGCCTTTCCTTTTGCTCTTCAAAACGCTTTTTGAGCGTCTCCATGAGCTCCTCCCAGCCCATCTTCTCAATCTTGGCCTTCTCTTCGGGGCTCAGTTCGAGTTCGAGGTTCTTGCGCAGCCACTCCAGCGGAATTTCCTTGGTGAAGTCGGCGATCATCTCGACGCCCTTGAAATAGGCGGCGAAGGCGCGATCGAACTTGTCGTAGTGCTTCTCGTCCTTGACCAGCGCCGTGCGGCTGAGGTAGTAGAAGTCGTCGATCTTGTAGCCGTCATCGCTCAGCGGCCCGACGACTCCACCCTTGAGTGCTTCCAGTAGGGTCAGATACTCCTTGACCGAAACCGGGAGTTTGGCGCTGCGCAGCGTGTAGAAGAAGTCGATCAGCATGTGGCTGCCTCAGCCGCGTGGCTTGTCCAGCAGGTACAGCAACTGGGCTTTGACTTCGGGCCACTCGCCCGAACGTAGGCTGTACATCACGGTGTCCCGGATGGTGCCGTCGCGGCGCAGTGCGTGCCCGCGGATCACGCCGTCTTTTTTGGCACCAAGCCGCTCAATCGCGGCCTGGGAGGCGAAGTTGAAGTTGTCGGTCCGCCAGCCCACCACGTGGCAGCCCAGCACCTCAAAGGCGTGGGTCAGCAGCAGCAGTTTGGCGGTGGTGTTGACGTGGCTGCGCTGCGCGCTCTTGCGGTACCAGGTGTAGCCAATTTCCACGCGCTTCACGGCCGGCAGGATGTCGTGGTAACTGCTGGAGCCCAGCACGGTGCCGGTGGCTTCGTCAATCACCGCAAAGGCGAAGCGGTGGCCTTCCTCGCGCATCTTCAGCGCAGCTTCAATATAGGCACGGGTGTTCTCCGGCTCGGGCACCGAGGTGATGCGCAGCTTCCAGAGCTCGCCATCCATGGCTGCCGCCCGCAGCCCCTCTTCGTGCGACAGGTCCAGGGGTTCCAGTCGCACAGCCCGCGCCGAAAATGCGACGGGTGCTACAAAATGTGTAGTGGTCATGGCGGCGTCTGGTGGCCTAACGGTTGCGGCTCTGCATGAAGACCAATTTTTCAAACAGGGTCACGTCCTGCTCGTTCTTGAGCAAGGCGCCCACCAGCGGTGGCACGGCGACCTTGTCTTCCCTGCTCTGCAGGGCTTCGAGCGGGATGTCTTCGGCAACCAGGAGCTTAAGCCAGTCCAGCAGTTCGCTGGTGGAGGGCTTTTTCTTCAGGCCGGGCAGGTTGCGCACGTCGTAGAACGTCTTCATGGCCGCCGTCAGCAGCTCCTTTTTGAGGCCGGGGAAGTGCACGTCCACAATCTGCTTCATGGTGTCCGCTTCCGGGAACTTGATGTAGTGGAAGAAGCAGCGGCGCAGAAAGGCGTCGGGCAGTTCTTTCTCGTTGTTGGAGGTGATGAAGACCAGCGGGCGGTGTTTGGCGCGGATCAGCTCCCGCGTCTCATACACATAGAACTCCATGCGGTCGATTTCGCGCAGCAGGTCGTTGGGGAATTCAATGTCGGCCTTGTCAATTTCGTCGATCAGCAGGCACACCGGCTGTTCGGCGGTAAACGCCTGCCAGAGCACGCCCTTGACGATGTAGTTGTGGATGTTGCGCACCCGCTCCCCGCCGTCCACGTCGGACAGCTGGGAATCGCGCAAGCGGCTGACCGCATCGTATTCATAGAGGCCTTGCTGGGCCTTGGTCGTGCTCTTGATGTGCCACTGCAGAAGGGGCATGCCCAAGGCCTGGGCCACCTCTTCGGCCAGCATGGTTTTCCCGGTGCCTGGTTCACCCTTGACAAGCAGCGGGCGCTTGAGCGTGGCGGCTGCATTCACGGCGAGCATGAGGTCTTGGGTGGCAACGTAGTTCTGGGAACCTTGGAATTTCATGAGCTGGGCCGTGGAGTTTGGAAATGACTAAGGGTTGTGCCGGATATAATCAGCACCTGATTGCACCCGAATTTTCTAGAGATTGTCCTCGCAAAATGAACAAGTTGTTGCCCTCCCTGTTTGCCCTGATTGTCGCCTGTGTGACCGCAACGTCAGCGTTCGCGGATGAAGTCAAAGGCGACGCCGCCGCAGGCGAGAAGAAAAATGCCATGTGCCTGGGATGCCACAGCATCAAGGGCTACCAGTCCAGTTTCCCCGAGGTCTACAAGGTCCCGATGATCGCCGGCCAAAGCGCCAGCTACATCGTTGCCGCCCTCAACGCCTACAAAAAAGGCGAGCGCAAGCACCCTACCATGCGCAGCGTTGCCGCCTCCCTGAGCGACCAGGATATGGCGGATCTGGCTGCCTATTTCTCTGCCGATGGCGTTGTGGCCGGGCAGACGCTTCCAGCCAAGGCCCGTGAGGCCGATGCGGCAGTCGCGCCCCTGGTGGCCAAGGCTGCCTGCGTGTCCTGCCACGGTGACAATTTCGCCAAGCCGATCGGGCCCAACTACCCCAAGATTGCCGGCCAGCACGCCGACTACCTGTTCGTGGCGCTCAAGGCCTACAAGACCGACAACAACCCCCAAGTGGGCCGTGGCAATGCCATCATGGGGGGCATCGCCAAGCAATTCTCCAACGCCGAGCTCAAGGCGCTGGCAGGCTATGTTGCCTCTCTTGACGGTGATCTTAAGGTGGTGCCCGAGGCGCGCTTTCGGTAACAACCGTTTGCTCCGGAACCCCATTCAAAACCCGGCTCTTGCCGGGTTTTGCGTTCCTAGGCGCCCTTTGGGGCCTGCACACTTACGGGTTACCATTGCAGCAAATTATCGAGGAGTCGTGCCATGCCCGTGGTTGTGATTGCCAATCCCAAGGGCGGTGTGGGCAAATCCACACTTGCCACCAATGTCGCCGGGTATTTTGCCGCGCAGGGCCATGCGGTCATGCTGGGCGATGTGGACCGGCAGCAGTCGTCCCGCCTCTGGCTCGGATTGCGGCCGCCCCATGCGCGACCAATCGCCAGCTGGAACGTTACCAGTGACCAGATTGCCAAGCCGCCCAAGGGCACGACCCATGTCGTGCTCGACACGCCCGCCGGGCTGCACGGCAAGCGCCTGACTGAGGTGCTCAAGATTGCCGACCACGTGATCGTGCCTCTGCAACCGAGCATCTTCGACATTTTTGCCACGCGCAGTTTTCTCGATGAGTTGGCTGCGCACCGCCGCTCCGGGCATGTTCGAGTTGGAATCGTGGGGATGCGGGTCGATGCCCGCACCATCGCGGCGGACAAACTGCACGACTTTGTCGCCAGCCTGGACTTGCCGGTGCTTGGCTATCTGCGCGATACGCAGAATTACATCCATCTTGCCGCCCGCGGCCTGACCCTGTTTGACGTGGCGCCGGGCCGGGTCGAGAAAGATCTCGACCAGTGGCGCGGCATTTGTGATTGGTTGGGAAAATAATCGATGCGCAGTTTCAAGACATTTGCCGAATTGGCTGCCTGTGTGGGCCAGGAGGTCGCAACCAGCGACTGGATCACCATCACCCAGGCCCAGGTCAACCAGTTTGCCCAGGCCACGGGCGATCACCAGTGGATCCACGTCGACGTCGAGCGCGCCAATGCGGGCCCGTTCGGGGCGCCGATAGCCCATGGTTTCCTGACCCTGTCGCTGTTGCCCAATTTCTTTGACACGGCGCTGCACGTCGAGCAATCGGGCATGGGCGTGAACTACGGGCTCAACAAGGTGCGCTTCACCGCGCCCGTCCCGGTGGGCAGCCGCCTGCGCGCACGCATGAAGCTGCTGGCCGCAACGCCAATCGAAAACAACGGCACCCAGATGACTTGGGAAGTGGCCGTGGAGCGTGAGGGCTCGGCCAAACCCGTGTGCATCGCCGAGTCGATTGCCCGTCGTTACCCCTGAATTTGAAAAAAACGCCGCCAGTCCATTTAAAACGGGCGTAAGTTGCTACGTATTTTGTAGCATGCGGAAGCCGTTCTGGCGCCAGGCTTCAAACACCGTTACCGCCACTGCGTTCGACAGATTGAGGCTGCGCTGGCCCGGCTGCATGGGCAGGCGGATTCGCTGCTCCGGGGCAAAGCTCTCGCGCCGTTCCGGAGCCAGACCCCGCGTTTCCGAGCCGAACACCAGCCAGTCTCCCGGTTGAAACTTGCAATCGAAGGCGCTGTGGCTGCCGTGGGTGGTCAGCGCAAACATGCGCCCGGCGGCAGCTTGCACTGCCCCCAGGAAGGCGGCCCAACTGGCGTGGCGCTTGAGCGTGGCGTACTCGTGGTAGTCCAGCCCGGCCCGGCGCATGTGCTTGTCGTCCATCGAAAAGCCCAGGGGCTCGACCAGGTGCAGGCTGCAGCCGGTATTGGCTGCCAGCCGGATCACATTGCCGGTGTTGGGTGGAATCTCGGGCTCGACCAGGACGATGTGGAACATCCGCCAAGTGTAGTCAGGCCTCCTCCTGCATTCCCAGCCCGGCCGTGCGCGCGAACACCAGTGTGGCCACCCCGGCTGCCCAGGCCTGGCGCAGGACGTCGGCCGCGTTGAGGAGCGTCGCGCCGCTGGTCTTCACATCATCAATCAGGAGCACTTGCCGGCCCGCGACGTTCGCCGCCTTCAGCGGCTCGACGGCAAAGGCATGGCGCAAGTTGCCCGTCCGCTCACGCAGGCTTTGCTGGGCCTGGGGCGCGGTATCGCGCACGCGCAGCAGCAACTGCGCTGCCGCGCGATGCGGGGCGAGTTTGCGCGCAAGCAGCAGGGCCTGGTTGTAGCCGCGGGTGGCCTGGCGCTCGCGCGAAAGGGGTACTGGCAACACAAGGTCCGCTCTGGCGAGCAGGTCGTTTGCGCCAGGAGCCTCGCGCATCAGGCCGGCAAGCAGGCTTGCCATGCCCGGCTCATCGCGAAACTTGAAGCGCGCCACGATGTCCGACCAGGGGTAGGCGTAATCCACAGCCGCCACGCAGGCCTCCAGCGGCGGCGGGCGCATCAGGCAGCGCCCGCATACAGCCGGGCCATCCGATGCCTGGTGTGTCCGGGAGGGGGCAGGCTGTCGGCTCAGCACTGGCGGCAGCGGTCCCGCCTCATGAATCGCTCCCGGCATGCCGCGCACACGGGCGCTGCCGGCCAGCGGCGGCAAACCGCGCAGCAGCTGGGCATATGAAGGCGCGAGCGCAGGGTCTCCAACATGGCCTCAATATACTCAAGCCATGCCCTCCGACACCGCGCCACCCACCATCGACCCGGTCGCAGCCCGGCGCTGGGAGCGCATGGGGCTGGCCGAGTCGCCCTGGCTGCATGAAGAAGTGGCGCGGCGCATGGCCGAGCGCCTGCAGTGGATCCGGCTCCAGCCCGAGCGATGGCTGCACTGGGCGCCGGGCCATGGTGGCATCCAGGCCCACCGGCTGGTTGCTGCCCGTTACCCGAAATCGCAAGCATTTGTGCAGGAAGCCCGCACGGAGTCAGCGTCGTCAACTATCAAAAAGATAATTGACCCGTGGTGGAGGCCGGCGCGCTGGAATGCGCCACGCGTGCTGCCCGGGCCCGTTCCAGATGGCAGCGTGCAGATGGTCTGGGCCAATATGGCCCTGCATGCGGCGGCCGATCCGCAGGCGTTGCTCGCGCAATGGCAGCGTGCCCTAGCACCCCAGGGTTTCCTGATGCTCTCGTGTCTGGGGCCCGATACCCTGCGCGAGCTGCGCAGCCTGTATGCCGCACAGGGCTGGGGCATGCCCTGCCACGAATTCACCGACATGCACGATTGGGGCGACATGCTCGTCCAGGCAGGCTATGCAGAGCCCGTCATGGATATGGAGCGCATCGAACTGGCTTTTACCAGCCCGGAGCGGCTGCTCCAGGAGCTTCGCGGCCTGGGGCGCAATCTGCACCGTGCGCGCCACGGGGCATTGCGCGGGCGGAGCTGGCGTGCACAGTGGATGGAGACCGTTGCCAGCAATCTGGGCGGGCCTCCGGCCCGTGATGGATCCGGCCAGGGCTTGAAGCTGGGTTTTGAAATCATCTACGGCCACGCCATCAAGGTCGCACCGCGCATTCGCCTGTCCGAACACAGCGCCGTCTCCCTGGCAGACATGCGCGCCATGCTGCAGTCAGGCCAAAGCGGAGGTGCCGGGGGCGGATCACCCCGAAATAGGGGGTAAACCCGGCTACAATCCTCCCTGCAAAGTTCGGGTATGTTCCCAGGCAAAGTTCCTTGGCCCCACCGGGTGCCAACGTGCTATTTTGGTTGTTGCAGTTGTCCAATTTCCAGTTCCGTTTTGCGACCCCTGTGGCGGGCGCCTATGGCAACCACGAAGTGCAGTGGCAGTTGCGGCGTAATTGCTCGGTCTCGCCGGGCCAGTTGGGCTGGTTGTACGCCTCGCTTTGCCTGGTGTCGCTCGGTATTGGCGTGGCTTTCTGGTTCCAAGGAGCCAGACTGATCCTTCCTTTTGCATGGCTTGAATTGCTGGCCGTTGGTGCGGCATTTGTTGTATATGGGCGCCACGCCACGGACGGCGAGCGGATTTTTCTGGCCGGCCCCAGGCTGGTCGTGGAACTCGAAAATGCGGGCAAAACGCAACGCGCCGAGTTCAGCCGTGAATGGGTTCGTGTCGAGCCCACGGCGGGTGACAACTCCCTGATCGAGTTGTACGGCCAGGGGCGCCGGGTGGAGGTGGGACGCTATGTCCGGCCTGAGCTGAGGCCCGCACTGGCGCAAGAAATTCGGATGGCGCTGCGTTCAGCCTGATGGCTGGCGGAACGTGGTCAAGACAGGTTTTCTGGTTTTAGTTTGAGGCAAGAAGAAGTGAACGCTGCAAAAGACTTTTCCAAGCATATGAGCACTCTGGGCTATGGCGCCGCTGCGTGGGGCCTCACTGCCCTGGCCAGCGCGGCGCACGCCGTCAACGACTTGCCCGGGGGGCCCGCGGTAAGGCAGCTCAATTTCCATCCGCCGGTCACCCAGATCGGCGAGGAGCAGCACTGGCTGCACTGGTACATGATGATCATCTGCATGGTGATTTTTGTGCTGGTGTTCAGCGTGATGTTCTATTCCATCTGGAAGCATCGCAAGTCGGTCGGGCACCAGTCGCAAAAGCTGGCCGAACCCATCTGGGTTGAAATCGGCTGGACCGTGGTGCCCTTCCTGATCGTGATCGGCATGGCCTTGCCTGCCACCAAGGTGCTTGTTGCCCAGAAGGACACCACCAATGCCGACCTCACCATCAAAGCCACGGGCTACCAGTGGAAATGGGGCTATGACTACCTCACCGGCGAAGGCGAGGGCATTGGGTTCATCTCGACCCTCGACTCGAGTCAGCGCGAGCTGTCCAACAGCGGTCTGCCCAAGGGCACCGTGGTGCCCGATGACTACCTGTTCCGCGTGGACAACCCCCTGGTTGTGCCCGTCAACAAAAAGGTGCGCATCATCACCACGGCGGTCGACGTGATCCACGCCTTTGCCGTCCCGTCCTTCGGCATCAAGCAGGATGCCATTCCCGGTTTCGTGCGGGACACCTGGTTCCGTGCCGAAAAAATCGGCGACTACCACGGCCAGTGCCAGGAGCTCTGCGGCAAAGAACACGCCTACATGCCCATCGACGTGAAGGTGGTCTCGGCCGAGGACTACACCAAGTGGGTGGCCGACCAGAAGAAAAAGATGGCCGCATTGGCAGATGATCCTTCCAAGGTCTGGACCATGGACGACATCCTCAAGCGCGGCGAGAAGGTCTACGCAGGCAACTGCGCGGCCTGCCACCAGGTCAACGGCAAGGGCGGCGGCCCGATCAAGCCACTGGACGGTTCGCCCGTCGTGCTGGATGCCGACAAGAATGCGCAGATCACGACCGTTCTCAATGGTCGCAACAACGGGGCCATGCCTTCCTGGAAGGCATTGAGCGACACGGACATCGCAGCAGTGATCACATTCACCAAGAACAACTGGTCCAACAAGACGGGCCAACTGGTGCAACCGGCCGATGTGCTGGCCGCGCGCAAGTAAACGCATACGATTCATCTGAGGCAAGACCATGAGTGCAGTTCTCGATCCCCACGGCCATATTCACGCCCATGACGACCACCACGACCACGCCCCTACCGGGTGGCGTCGCTGGGTGTTTGCAACCAATCACAAGGACATCGGCACCATGTACATGGTGTTCGCGCTGACCATGCTGATGGTTGGCGGTGTTCTGGCATTGCTGATCCGCGCCGAATTGTTCCAGCCGGGCCTCCAGCTGGTCAACCCGGAGCTGTTCAACCAGCTCACGACCATGCACGGCATCATCATGGTGTTTGGCGCCATCATGCCGGCCTTCGTTGGTTTTGCGAACTGGATGATCCCGCTGCAGATTGGCGCTGCGGACATGGCCTTTGCGCGCATGAACAATTTTTCGTTCTGGCTCATGGTGCCGGCTGCGCTGTTGCTGACCAGCAGCTTCTTCCTGCCAGGTGGTGCACCTGCCGGCGGCTGGACGATCTATGCGCCTCTCTCCCTGCAAATGGGGCCTGGTATGGACAGCGGCATTTTTGCCCTGCACATTCTGGGTGCCAGTTCGATCATGGGCTCGATCAACATCATCGTGACCATCCTGAACATGCGCGCGCCTGGCATGACCCTGATGAAGCTGCCGATGTTCTGCTGGACCTGGCTGATTACCGCCTACCTGCTGATTGCCGTGATGCCCGTGCTGGCTGGTGCGATCACCATGACCCTGACTGATCGCCACTTCGGCACCACCTTCTTCAACCCCGCTGGCGGCGGTGATCCGGTGATGTTCCAGCACATCTTCTGGTTCTTCGGCCACCCCGAGGTCTACATCATGATCTTGCCGGCCTTCGGCATCATCAGCCATGTGATTCCCGCGTTTGCGCGCAAGAAGCTGTTTGGATACGCCTCGATGGTCTATGCCACTTCGTCCATCGCGATCCTGTCTTTCATCGTCTGGGCGCACCACATGTTCACCACCGGCATGCCGGTGACGGGCCAGCTGTTCTTCATGTATGCCACTATGCTGATTGCGGTGCCCACGGGCGTGAAGATCTTTAACTGGATCGCCACGATGTGGAAGGGCTCGATGACGTTTGAGACCCCAATGCTGTTTGCGGTCGGCTTCATCTTCGTGTTCACCATGGGTGGCTTCACCGGCCTGATCCTGGCGATGGCACCGCTGGACATCCAGTTCCAGGACACGTATTACGTGGTTGCGCACTTCCACTATGTGCTGGTTGCGGGTTCCCTCTATGCGATGTTTGCCGGCTTCTACTACTGGTGCCCCAAGTGGACCGGCGTGATGTACAACGAAACCCGCGGCAAGATCCATTTCTGGTGGTCCCTGATTTCCTTCAACGTGACCTTTTTCCCGATGCACTTTCTCGGCCTGGCCGGCATGCCGCGCCGCTATGCCGACTACCCGATGCAGTTCGCTGACTTCAACGCGATCGCATCGGTGGGCGCGTTCTTCTTCGGATTTGCCCAGGTCTACTTCATCTTCTTCATCGTGATTCCCGCCATGCGCGGCAAGGGCGAGAAGGCCGTGCAGAGTCCGTGGGAAGGTGCGGAAGGCCTGGAGTGGGAAGTGCCGTCGCCGGCGCCTTTCCACACCTTTGAGACCCCGCCCAAGCTCAATGCTTCGGCAACCAAGATCATTGCTTGATCCACTGGAGCGCACGCCATGGACTCGCAGCACACCAAAGAGCAGCAGCGCAGGAGCAACCTGCGCATGGGCCTGATTCTGGCCTCGATCGTGGCGGTCTTTTTCTTTGGTTTCATGGCCAAGATGGTCTATCTGGGGCACTGAGTCGATGTTCAAGACTGGCCACAACCGACTGATGCTGCGCAAGTTGCTGGTGGTCGTGTGCGCGATGTTCGCTTTTGGCTATGCGTTGGTGCCTTTGTACAAGGCCATCTGCGAGGCTACCGGCATCAATATTCTGGCTGCGGGCGACCAGGCCGTGCCAGGGGCTACCTCGAATGCGCCGGCCAACTCGCAGATCGATCTCGCGCGTACCGTGACCGTGATTTTTGACGCCAATGCCCGTGGCACCTGGGACTTCAAACCCGCCGTGCGTTCCATGCAGGTCCACCCGGGCGAACTCAGCACTGTCATGTATGAGTTCCAGAACATCCAGAACCGCCGCATGGCTGCGCAGGCCATTCCCAGCTATGCACCCAAGCAGGCGATGGCGCATTTCAACAAGATCGAGTGCTTCTGCTTCAACCAGTACACGCTTGATGCAGGAGAAAAGAAGCAGTGGCCCGTGGTTTTTGTGATTGACGACAAATTGCCCAAGGACGTGAACACGATTACCCTGTCCTACACCTTTTTTGAGGTGGGCAGCAAGACGCCACCAGCGCCGCAGACTGCCGCCGCCGTGGTTCAGGCAGGTGGTGTATGACCGCGTCAAAAGGCCAGCGCAAGCCCGGGTCCCTGGGGCGGACCGTGAAGGCGGTGCTGTGGTCGTTTGTCGGGCTGCGCAAGAGCACGGATTACCAGGAAGACATTGCCAAGCTCAATCCTGTCCATATCATCATGGTCGGCATTGCGGGCTGTTTCGTTTTTGTGGTTGGTCTGATGCTTCTCGTGCACTGGGTCGTTGGCAGGTAGGCAGCGGAAAATCAAGGTTTTAAGAGTCAAGCGTTTGGAGCAACAATGAGTTCGACAGCACACAATTCGACAGCGGCTAGCGCGCCCTACTATTTCGTCCCGCAGCCATCGCGCCATCCGGCCATGGCGGCTTTTGGCCTGTTCTGGGTCATTCTGGGCGCCTCGCAGTGGATCAATGGCGCAGATTGGGGCAAATGGCCCCTCATGTTCGGGCTGCTCTGGTTATTCGGCGTGCTTTACCAGTGGTTCAGCCAGTCCATCAGCGAGAGTGAAGGCGGCCAGTACGGGCGCAAGATCGATCTGTCCTACCGCTGGAGCATGAGCTGGTTCATCTTCTCGGAAGTCATGTTCTTCGGCGCATTTTTCTCTGCGCTCTGGTGGGTTCGTGCCCACTCGATTCCCGCGTTGGGCAGCTTGGACAACGCCATTCTCTGGCCCGATTTCAAGGCTGTCTGGCCCAGCCTTGCTGCTGGAGCCACAGGTTCGCCGGCCGGCATCATTGAGCAGTTCCAGACCATGGTGCCGATTGCACCAGGTGCCATCTGGAACGAATCCGTCATCAAGGGCCTGATGGGCTCCCTGCCGACCATCAACACCGCGTTGTTGCTGAGCTCGGGTGTCACCATCACGATTGCCCACCACGCCCTGCTGGCCGACCAGCGCAAGAAGACCATCCGCTTCATGTGGCTGACAGTCGCCTTGGGCATCACCTTCCTGTTTGTGCAGGGCTACGAGTATTTCCACGCCTACCATGAGCTCAACCTGAAGCTCTCCTCCGGCGTCTATGGCTCCACCTTCTTCATGCTGACCGGTTTCCACGGTTTCCATGTGTTTGTTGGCATGCTGATGCTGCTCTTCATCACGCTGCGTCTGCAAAAAGGCCACTTCACACCGACACGCCACTTTGGTTTTGAAGGTGCAGCCTGGTACTGGCACTTTGTGGACGTGGTCTGGCTCGGGCTGTACATCCTGGTGTACTGGCTCTAGACCCGGCCGACTCCCGAAAATGCCGCTCCCGCGGCATTTTTATTTTCCGGCGGGTATGCCGGTGGGGTGAATGAAGCCGAGCTTCCAGCCCACCAGAATGCAGACAAACAGCAAGATGGAAAATCCGACCCGCATGGCCAGCGCGCGTGCCATGAGATGGGTGCGCCGTTTGTCCGGCGAGCCTGGCCGCAGCATGAAGAAAAGCGCCAGGCCAAGACTGGCAAAGATGGCGACGAATGCGATGAAGACCCATGAACCCATGAACCTGATTATCTCGTGAAGTTTGCAAGGCGTTTCTGGCTGGTGACTTTAGCCTCCGTGCTGGCGGCTGCTACAACCTGTTCGATGGGTTTGTGGCAGCTGCGCCGTGCGGCAGAAAAAGAGGCCGTTGCAACCGATATCCTGAAGCAAAAAAACCTGCCGACCATTGATAATTCAGCGCTGCTAGCTACAAAAAATATAGCTGACCTGGTTCACCGCCAGGCCAGCTTGCGCGGTCAATGGCTTGCCGGCCAGACCGTGTTTCTGGACAACCGGGCCATGGACGGGCTTGCGGGTTTCTATGTGGTGACTCCTCTGAAGCTGTCACCCCAAGGGCCAGTTCTGGTGGTTCAGCGCGGTTGGGTTCCGCGAGATCCGGTTGAGCGCACCAGGCTGCCTGTGATTGATTCGCCTGCCGGCACTGTGACTGTGGCAGGTCTGATCGCCTTGCCGCCATCCAGGCTCTATGAGCCGCCGGGGTTATCGGGGCGGCAAACCGCAGGAAGCGACCCGATCCGACAAAATCTCGATCTGGTCGAAGTCTCGCGTGCGTCGGGTTTGCCTGTGCTGGCGGCCAGCTTGCAGCTGACAGCGGGTGATGGCGATGGCATGGTGCGCCATTGGCCTGCGGCGAATCTCGGCGCTGAAAGAAATTATGGATATGCGGCGCAATGGTTCGCCATGTTCGCCTTGGTGATTGGTTTGTATTTTTGGTTCCAGTGGATTGCCCCCTATGCCCGTTCCCGTTCCGCCAACCGCAGCTGACGAGCCTCTGGGCCTGACCGTGCACTCCCTGCCTTCGCCGCAGGTGCTCGAGCAGGATGAGGCCCGGCGCACAGTGCGTGGCCGCCTCAAGATGCTCCTGGTGATGGTCATCTGCGCCGCGCCGGTTGTTGCATCGTATTTCACGTATTACGTGCTGCGCCCCGAGGGCAGGCGCAATTACGGCGAGCTAATTGACCCGCAGCGCCCGTTGCCGCTCATGGCCGCCCAAGACCTTAAGGGGAAGGTGCTGAATCTTCAAGCCCTGCGCGGGCAATGGTTGCTCATCACGGTGGCAGGCGGCAAATGTAATGCAGCCTGCCAGAACAACCTTTACTGGGCGCGGCAGTTGCGTGAGTCGCTGGGTAAGGAAAAAGACCGGGTCGACCGCGTCTGGCTGGTGCAAGATGCCGACCCGATTGATCCAGTGCTGCAAGGCGCGCTGCGCGGAGCAACTGTTTTGCGGGTGCCTGCTGCCGAACTGGGCACCTGGCTGGCTGCGCCCGCCGGCCATGCCCTGGCCGACCCGATCTATCTGGTGGACCCTCTGGGCAACTGGATGATGCGCTTTCCTGCCCCGATGGATTTGCGCGGTGCGGCCAAAGCCAAGATCGACCTCGAACGCCTGCTGCGTGCCAGTGCAGCCTGGGATGAACCGGGCCGCAGCTCGCCGATCGATCGCCCGACCACGGCCAAACTGGGAGCCGCGCCTTGAACGTAGACGCAGCCGCTTCGCTGGTCGATTTGTCGCCGGCCTTGCGCGTCGCGTTGACGGGCTTGGCTCTGGCTCTTGGCCCCCTGGCCTGGGTCTGGGCCCGCTCGCGCAAGACCCCCATCGCGCGGCGATTGCAGTTGTTGACCGCGCTCACCCTGTTCCTGACGTTTGATCTTGTGCTGTTTGGTGCGTTTACCCGGCTGACTGACTCCGGCCTGGGCTGTCCCGATTGGCCCGGTTGTTACGGCAATGCCAGTCCGGTTGGCGCTATCGCAGATATCGCGCAAGCCCAGGCAGCCATGCCCACGGGGCCCGTGACCCATGGCAAGGCCTGGGTCGAGATGGTGCACCGCTACCTCGCTACGGGCGTGGGCGTGCTGATCCTGACCCTGGCGGCCTTGAGCTGGCGGGAGCGCCAGCGGCTGCAGATTTCGCCCTGGTGGCCCACGCTGACCTTGTTGTGGGTCTGTGTGCAGGGGGCTTTTGGTGCGCTGACCGTGACCTGGAAACTGTTTCCAGCCATTGTCACCCTGCACCTGTTGGGGGGCATCGTCCTGTTGGCCCTGCTCAAGGTGCAATCCCTGCGCTATAGCCAGGCGCTCTCGGAAAGCGCGACGCTGCCCCTGCAGGATGGGACGCAGACGCTGCTGGGCTTTTGTTTCGCCCTGCTGTGGTGGCAAATTGCGCTGGGCGGCTGGGTCAGTACAAACTACGCCGTACTCATCTGCAACGGCTTTCCGACCTGCCAGGGGGCCTGGTGGCCAGCGATGGATTTCCACAATGGTTTTGCCATCTGGCACAGCCTGGGCCTCAATGCAGACGGGACCAGCCTGAGTGTGCAGGCCTTGACGGCCATCCAGATGGTGCACAGGCTGGTTGCGATCCTGGTGTTCATCTCGCTGGGCAGTCTTGCGCGGCAACTGAACCGCGTTGCCGCCCTGAGATCCCAAGCGCGCTGGCTGGCAGCCCTGCTGGCCCTGCAATTGGCGACTGGGTTGTCCAATGTGGTCCTGGGCTGGCCCCTGGTTGCGGCTGTGCTGCATACGGGGGGAGCCGCGGCGATGGTTGTGCTGTTGACTGGCTTGATTGTCCAGACCCGCTCGGCCATCGATACCGTCAGCGCGTCCAAACTCAACTCATCCCGGTTGGAAGCATGAAAATCCTTCGCCAGTACTATGCCCTGACGAAGCCGCGCGTGGTGCAGCTGATTGTGTTCTGTGCGCTCATCGGCATGGTGCTCGCCGTGCCAGGCGTGCCTTCCGGGCTCGAACTGCGGGTGGGGCTCATCGCCTGCGCCGGTATCTGGCTGGTGGCGGGCGCGGCGGCGGCCTTCAACTGCATCGTGGAACAAGGCATCGACGCCAAGATGCGGCGCACGGCCTGGCGGCCAACGGCCAAGGGTGAATTGGGCAATACCCAGACCCTGCTGTTTTCCGCGGTTCTTTGCGGCGCAGGTTCATGGCTCCTGTATGCCTACGTCAATCCGCTCACGATGTGGCTGACCTTTGCCACCTTTGTCGGCTATGCCGTGGTCTATACCGTGATCCTCAAGCCGCTCACGCCGCAGAACATCGTGATTGGGGGCGCATCCGGAGCGATGCCACCGGTGCTGGGCTGGGCCGCCATGCGCGCCGAAGTGGGGCCCGAGGCCCTGATTCTTTTCCTCATCATCTTCCTGTGGACGCCACCGCATTTCTGGGCGCTGGCCCTCTACCGCGTAGAGGACTACCGTAAGTCTGGCCTGCCGATGCTGCCGGTGACGCATGGCAATGCATTCACGCGACTGCAGGTGTTTTTGTACACCTGGGTGTTGTTTGCGGCCTGCCTGCTGCCCTTTGCCTATGGCATGAGCTCCTGGCTGTATCTGGTGGCTGCCATTGCGCTCAGTCTGGGCTTTTGCTGGTATGGCTGGTCGCTCTTGCGCGCATACTCGGACGCGCTGGCGCGCAAGACCTTCCGCTATTCGCTGATTCACCTGTCTCTGCTTTTTGCCGCCTTGCTGCTTGACCATTACCTGTTGTGAGAACCCCATGACGTCTTTTGCCCGCAAGCGATTTGCCATTCGATTCATAGCTGCCAGCGCCGTTTCCACGCTAGCTCTGGGCTTTTTTCCCCTGATTTCCGGTTGTACTGAGGCAAAGCCGCAGTTCAAGGGGGTGGATATCACTGGCGCCGACTACGCCAAGGACTTCAGCCTGACCGACCACAACGGCAAGCTGCGCAGCCTCGCTGATTTCAAGGGCAAAGTGGTGGTGGTCTTCTTTGGTTACACCCAATGCCCGGATGTCTGTCCGACCTCCATGGCTGAGCTTGCTTCCGTCAAGAAGCTGCTGAGCAAGGACGGCGAGAAGCTGCAGGGCATCTTCATCACCGTCGATCCCGATCGCGATGAGGCCCCGATCCTGAAGGCCTACATGGAAAACTTTGACCCCGGCTTTGTGGCCCTGCGGCCCACGCCCGAGCAACTTGCCGCGGTGGCTAAGGACTTCAAGATCTACTACAAGAAAGTGGATGGCAAAACACCCACCAGCTACACCATGGACCATTCTGCAGGCAGCTATGTTTTTGATCCGCAGGGGCGCATTCGCCTCTACGAAAGGTATGGCAGTGGGGCACCGGCATTGGCCGACGACGTACGCATCCTGCTTGCTTCGTGATGGCCGCAGGCTTGGGCAGCGGGCAGTCAGGTGGGCGCGGGCCGTGCTGCCCCGGGGTGTCAGAAATTCAGGCTGACGATGGTCTTAGGTGACTGACCGTTCAAGTCGGCCATTGCCCGGCGCATCTCGTCGAGCGCTTGCTCCGCGTCTAGATTGCCCCAGGGCAGCAGAGCCACCACCACGCGAAACCGCAGCGTTTCACCAGGCGGCAGGTTGATCGATGCGTGCAAGCCGCGGGCCACTACGTGGGTGGCCACGGAGAGAGCGCTTTCCTTTGTGCCCGGTGCCTCCAGCAGGAGGGCGTACTGGTGGTCGCCGATCCGCGCCGCCGTATCCACGTCCCGCACCACGGCGCGCAGGCGCGAGGCCGCCACCACCAGGCTGCGTTCGGCGGCGGCGCGTCCGTGCACGGCCAGACTGTCGTAGTTGGACAGGTCCACTACCACCAGCGCGCATTGCTGCGTGTAGCGCCGGGCGCGCAGCAGCGCAGCGTGCAGGCGCTGGATCAGCACGCGTTCCAGAGTCAATCCGGTGAGCGGGTCGTTCTGCGAGAGTGCACTGCTGCGCACCATGGCCTCGCGCCGGTCAGTCAGACGCCAATAGAGGCCGAAAAACAGGATCGGGGCTTCCAGCGCAGACCCCACCAGCAGGGCATTGGCTGTCAGCGCGCTCGAGGGCAGGATGCCGTAATTGCGCAGCACCGGAAAGATCACCGAAGCCAGCACCGGCAGAAAACCCATACCTACCCAGCGCGCATTGCGATCCCCCTCATACAGGGCCAGTGAAATCAGCACGCCGATCAGGGTCAAGGCCGATGTCACCAGGATGTTATTGACGGCAAAGCCTTCCACCGTAGGAATCCAGGCGTCGAGCGCCCCGGCCACAACCAGGATCAGGATAAGCGCCAGCAGGAAACGGTCAAGTGCCACCGCATACTGCTTTGGCGAAATCACAAGGCGAACCAGCCCGAGCGCCGTCGCAGCCGCCAGCACACCCAGCAGCAGGGGGGCCACATTGCCCCATAGCGGCCTTTCGGGCCAAAGGTACTGCGCGGCGATGCCGGTAAACGCAGCCTGCATGAGTGCCAGCAGGAAAATATATAGCGCATACACAAGAAACGCAGAGTCGCGGTACATGGTTCCCACGACGGTAGCCAGCAGGACGAGCAGCAGGTTCAGGCCAATATAACCGCCAAGCAGGAGGTGGTCCCGTTCGTGTTCGTACATGAGCCTGGGCTTGTCAATCACCACCAGTGGGGCCGAGAACGGAACGCGTGCATGCTGCACCCGCAGGTAGTACGGGACGGGAACGCCGGTTTCAGGCGACAGCCGGAACACCGGATAGCGCCCACGCAGGGGCCACGTGCTCTGGGGCTGTGTGTCGCCGGCCATCTGGCGCACCCAACTGCCGTCGGCCTTCCGGTAAAACAGCTCGGCCAGGTCAATGCCGGCGACCGGCAATTCCAGCATCCATGATCTGCCGGCATCATGGACGTTCAGTTCGAAACGAATCCACAGCGCCGCGCCCTCCAACCGATGCATGCGGGACGCACTGCCCGGTTCAAAGTCCAGTGTGGCTTCTTGCGCGGCGACTTGGTCGGGGCCGAGCTTGGCGCGGGGATCGATCCAGAAACTGGTGCTGCCCGATATGGCGATGGAGTCCTGCGGCCCGTCGATGGAGATTGGTGACGCCCAGGCCGGGCTCAACGCCAGCAGCGCGGCTCCCAGCGCCAGCCAGCGCCTTATGTGCGATGCAAGAGTGGGAGCAGCCATGGACACGGGCACCATTGTGCCCTGTGCCCGCCTTGTCAGGCGTATTCGGCCAAAGCCTTTTTCATTTTTTTCATGGCCGCCACTTCGATCTGGCGGATGCGTTCGGCGCTGACGCCATATTCAGCAGCCAAGTCGTGCAGCGTCAGCCCGCCCGAGCCGTCATCGTTGACCTTGAGCCAGCGCTCTTCGACGATGCGGCGGCTACGCGCATCGAGCTGCTCCAGCGCGGCCAGTACGCCGTCTGAAGCCATCACATCGCGCTGGCGGCTTTCGATCAGGGCCGTGGGCTCCTGGGTCGTGTCCGAAAGGTAGGCAATCGGGCCATACGCCTCTTCCCCGTCGTCGCCGGACGATGGGTCAAGCAGCACGTCACCGCCGGACATGCGGGTTTCCATTTCAAGCACTTCCTCGCGCTTGACGTTGAGGCGTTCGGCCATCACGTCCACCTGGGCATCGGTCATGGTGTTGCGGTGCGTTTCGACGTCCGCGTCGTCCTTGAAGCCCTGCTTCATTGAGCGCAGGTTGAAAAACAGTTTGCGCTGGCTCTTGGTGGTGGCCACCTTCACCATGCGCCAGTTTTTCAGGATGTATTCGTGGATCTCGGCCTTGATCCAGTGCAGTGCATAGCTCACCAGGCGCACGCCCTGGTCGGGGTCAAACCGACGAACCGCCTTCATCAGGCCGATATTGCCCTCCTGGATCAGGTCAGCATGCGGCAGGCCATAGCCCATGTACTTGCGCGATACCGAGACCACTAGGCGCAGGTGCGACAGCACCAGTTTGCCTGCGGCCTCCAGATCGTTGTTGTCCCTGAGTTTTCTGGCGTACTCCTGCTCCTGCTCAAGCGTCAGCATGGGCATGCGGTTGGTCGCGGAAATATAAGCGTCCAGATTGCCCAGCGGGGGCACCAAACTCCAAGGATTGGCTACTGCCAAAGCACCGGTTTGTACAGACATTGTGGAACTCCTCTCACAGCAAATTTGCTGCAACGCATGAATATTAGCACTCTATGAGCTGGAGTGCTAACAAGAAGTTCAATTGGGGCGATAGCGTTCCATTACCACCGAGGATGGAAGTGTAAGCAAATGCTAACTTTTACTACCAGCGCACGCCCAAACGCCCAAACAGGTGGCTCAGCACAAACAGCGGCCCCACCCAGAGATACTGGATATCTTCAAGGAAAGAGGGCTTTTTGCCTTCCATCTTGTGGCCGATGAACTGCATGACCCAGGCCGCCACAAAGATCGCGGCTGAGAGGGGCAATGCCTGTTGGCCCATGGCTTGCACCAGCACCAGGAGGATGCTTGACCAGACCAACATGCTGATAAAAAACACGCCCGACAGCCGGGCGTAATAGACCATGCTGGCCGCCACGAAGGCATAGGCCACCCAAGGGTGGAGGGCGTAGAGCATGCCCACCATGCTGAGCATGATGAGCGGAATGGCAACAAAGTGAATGGCCTCATTGCCTGGATTGCGATGGCTGCTGCCGTAGTGGCTGAGCAGTTGGTCAATCTTGCGGGTTGGCGCAGCGGTAGCAGGTGCGGTGGTGAGCATGCGGGGTCTCCAATCCATGCGGTTCAACGCGCATGCTAGCGCGTTCAGGGTGTGACGACAATATCCCCTACGTAGGCGCTGGCGCTGTCGCCGGTGTTGTCCGCGTCAGCGCCGACGCCCACTGCCATTGCGGGCGGCAAGGTCTCGCTCTCGGCACCAAAGGCCATGGCAAAGTCGGCCGCGATGTCGCGGTTGTGACTGACCCATTGGTGCAGCAGGACCTCGCCGCTGTCGACAACGACGTAACGCAGCCGCCGCGTGAAGGCGTTGGGCAACAGAGTCCCCACGGGCAGACTGTGGTCCCACACGTAGCACAGTGTTGCACTGGGCAGACTCTCGTGCGCAAGCGCCCGCGCGGTAGCGAGCTGGGTTCGTTCGCCCAGGCCCAATTTGTCAGTGGACATGTCAAACAAAATGCACAGCTTGATCGGGGAATCGTCGCCATCCCGGGTGCGTAGGTTGGCTCGCAGCAGGGGCTCCTCGAGCCGCCACTGCCAGTGCAGGGCATGCACGCTGCCTTTCAACGGATACAGCAGGTTGCCATACGACTTGTTCGCCCGCACATGCAGCACGTGCATCCCTTCCAGTTCCACCACCTCAAACTCGGTAGCGGGCTTGGTGCCAACCGGGAGGCCGGCAAAGTGCCAAGGGGCAGCCGGCGCGCCCAGCGGGGCCGCCGAGAACAGGGGCAGGGCGGCCATGGGGATCGGCTGTGCCAAGGAAATGTGGGTAAACAGGCCTGCAGCCAGTAAGAAAAGGGCGTGGCGTGCTACTGAAAACATTGTGCTTGCCACTCAAGCCTCAAGCCAGATGGATGGAGTTGCATCCCCCAGCGGCACAACCTCGCCAATGCGGCAGGCCTGGTCATAGCCGGCACCTTGCAGTGCAGCGATGCACGCCGCTGCCTGGCTGGCCTGCACAGTGGCCAGCAAGCCACCGGCTGTCTGCGGGTCAAACAGCAGCGGGTAGCGCGGATTCTTGAGGTAAGCATCCCCATTCCTCAGGGCCCCGACCAGACGCAGGTTGGCGCTGTGCAGCGAGCTGGCGATGCCGGCTTGCGCGCAGCTCTCGGCCCCATCCAGCAGGGGCAATGCGCCCAACCGGATGCGCAGGTCCACGCCGGATGGCCGGGCCATTTCAAGCAGATGGCCCAGCAGGCCAAAGCCGGTCAGGTCGGTGCAGGCTGTAGCCCCATGTGTGCGCAAGCACTGCGAGGCCCGGCGGTTGGATACCTGCATGGAGTCCAGCGCTGAATCAATCCAGTGCCCCTTGGCCAGCCCCCGCGCATGCGCGGCAAACAGGGTGCCGGTGCCAATGGCTTTGGTGAGAATGAGCGCGTCTCCTGGCCGCATGCCGCCTTTTTTCATGAGGCCATCGAGCTGGTCATCCACCAGCCCGTTGACGGCAAAGCCCAGGGCCAGTTCGCTGCCTTCGCCGGTGTGCCCACCCACCAGGGCGCAGCCCGCCTCATTGAGCACTTCCACCGCACCCGTCATCATCTGCAGCAGCAGATCCCCGACCTTGCGGTCCAGCCCGGGCGGCAGTGTGGCGATGGCGGTCGCCGTTTGCGCCTCGGCACCCATCGCAAAAATGTCGCCCAGCGCATGGTTGGCGGCGATCTTGCCAAACAGGTAGGGGTCGTCGATGAAGGCCCGGAAAAAGTCGACCGTGTGCACCATCGCCCTCCCTGCGGGCACCCGCACCACGGCAGCATCATCGGGCGACTGCAGGCCAATCAATACGGCATCGCGCTGCACGATTTCCAGTTTTCCCAGGGTGCGGTCGAGCACGCCGGCACCGACCTTGGCACCGCAGCCGCCGCAGCGCATGGCCAGGGCCGAGAGCGCCTGTTGCGACTCCTCGATGTCCAGGCGCAGGGCCTGGGACATCGATGCCGGGGCCAAGCCGGGCGCAGCCTCCATGACAGGCAATTCCGAGAAGCGGCGCATGAATCGCTGGTCAATCCAGTCTTTCCAGCGCCAGACCCAGGCACCGGCAAATTCCAGCGCGCCGCGGGAGGCTACGGCAAAGCGGTCGCCGGTGCTGATCAGGGCCAACCAGTGCCGCTGGGGCCGGTAGGGCTGGAGCGGTTCCCCGCGCACGGCTCGGCGAAGGTTATCGGCCAGCGGTCGGCCCATACGGACAGCAAAAACGCCGGCCTTTTCAAGCGGGTAGTTCTGCATGGCTGCAATGTCGCCAGCCGCAAAGATGCGTGGATCCCCCGGGCATTGGAGGAAATCGTTCACCCGCACGAACCCGCCAGCGTCCAGCCCAAGTCCTGTGCTGCGTAGCCAGGCCGCGCCGCCTGCCTGGGTTACCCAGATGGTTTCGTCGATACCCAGGCTGCTGTCGCTGCCGCACACCAGTCGGCCCGGGCCCACTTCAGTGACCTGCGCGTCGAGGTGCAATTGCACCCCGCGCTCTGCCAGAACTTGCATGAATCGCTTGCGCACACGCGGGTTGTGCGTGGGCAGGATGCAGCCCTGGGCGCTGAGCAGGTGAAACTCCAGCAACCCTGGGTCGCGCCCTTGTTCCTTGAGTTCGTTGCGCAGCCGGTATTGCATGGACAGCAGCAACTCGACACCGCCTGCCCCGGCCCCGACCACAGCAATGCGCAGGGGGCCTTGCGCGTGCTGTCGCGCCCGCTCGAGCAGGGCCAGCCAGCGTTGGTTGAATTGGTGGATCGGCTTGACCGGCACCACATGCCCGGCCGCACCAGGAATGTCGCCCAGCTGCGGGGTGGAGCCGATGTTCAGGGAGAGCTGGTCAAACGGCACCGGCGGGCGGCTGGCACACAGGACGGTGCCCGCGGCCCGGTCAATGCCCGTGACCGTGTCACGCAAAAAACGCACCTTGGCCCGCACGGCCAGGCGGCGCAGGTCAATGTGCACTTCGTCATAGGTGTAGTGGCCCGCCACATAGCCCGGCAACATGCCCGAGTAGGGCGTATGACTGTCGCTGCAAATGAGGGTCAGGCGCACGCCCGGCTCAGGAGCCATGGCAAAGCGGCGCAGCACGCCGACATGGCTATGCCCCCCGCCCACCAGGACGATGTCTCTTGCGATGATGGGGCCGGCGTTGTGCATGGGGATTGGGGTCATTTTGCATGTATCTTCGGCCCATGCACCGCCGCCACTGCCTGTCCGCCCTCTCCGCACTCGCCAGTCTGGGCCTGAGGTGCCCCACTGCCCATGCGGCATCCGCGCCGCCCGGGGATGTCACCGAGCCGGCTGCAGGCTCCGTCCAACAGCCCTGGCCCCCGGGCAAACGGGTGCCGGCGCTGGACCTGGGCGACCTCGCTGGCCGGCATTGGAGCCTGCGGGGATTGCGCGGCAAAGTGGTTCTTCTCAACTTCTGGGCCACCTGGTGCGAGCCCTGTGTGGAGGAGATTCCCGCGCTGGACCAGCTTGCCCGCACCCATGGGCCGCGCGGCTTGCAGGTTCTGGCTATCAACTACCAGCAAAGCGCGCAAGCGATCCAAGCCTTCCTCCAGAAAAACGCCATGGAAACCGCCATGCCCATCCTTCTCGACGCCGATGGACAGGCAGCCAGGGCCTGGATCGGGCGTATTTTCCCCACCAGTGTGCTGGTCGGTCGGGATGGACGCCCGCGTGTCCAGATTGTCGGTGGGTATGATTGGGCGAGTGCAGGCGCTGGGCGTTTGCTCCAATCCGTTCTGTGAGACTTTGCCATGTTGCCTACGACCCGCCGCCAGTTTGTTGCTTCCTTTTCCGCACTCGGCATGCCTGCCATTCCCCTGTGGGCCCGCGCCCAGAATGCAGCAGCCGAGCGCCAGTTCAACCCGCAGCCGGGAAGCTGGCGCAGCTTTGAAATCACCACCCGCGTGGAACTGCAAAGCCCCAAGGGTGACACGCGCGTCTGGCTGCCGATTCCCTCGCTCAATACCGATTACCAGCAATCGCTGGACAGCACCTGGCAGGGCAGCGCCACGCGCATGGAGCAGGCCTCTGATGAAAGGTATGGGGCCAAGATGCTGGTAGCGGATTTCGCTGGAAGTGATGCAAAATCGTTTGTGGAGCTCAGCAGCCGCTTCCGCACGCAAAGCCGCGCGCTCGACTGGAACACTACGCAACCCGCCAAGGAAGACCCGGCGACCCTGGCTTATTGGACGCAACCCACCGATTTCATGCCGACCGACGGCATCGTCAGGAAAACCGCGCAGGAAATAACCCGCGGAGCCCGCGCCGACAGCGACAAGGTGCGCAAACTCTACGACTGGGTTGTTACCAATACCTACCGCGAACCCAAGGTGCGCGGGTGCGGTGTGGGTGACATCAAGGCCATGCTCGAGACCGGCAACCTGGGTGGCAAGTGCGGCGACATCAACGCCCTCTTTGTCGGCATGTGCCGTTCGGTGGGTCTGCCTGCGCGCGATGTGTATGGTGTGCGCCTGGTGCCCTCGGCCTTTGGCTACAAGGAACTCTCCGGCAACCCCGCCAACCTGGCGCGCGCCCAGCATTGTCGCGCCGAAGTCTATCTTCAGTCCTTCGGCTGGGTGGCGATGGACCCGGCCGATGTCGGCAAAGTGATGCGCCTGGAGACGCCCGAGTGGCTCAAGACCACCAACAATCCGGTCGTGGCCCCGGTCTACAAGGCCCTGTTTGGTGGCTGGGAGGGCAACTGGCTGGGCTTCAACACGGCCCATGAAGTGGCCCTGCCCGGCTCCAAAGGGCCGCGCCTAGCCTTCCTGATGTATCCGCAGGCCGAGAACGCCAGCGGCCGCCTGGACCCGCTGGAGCCCGATCAATTCAAGTACACGATCACGGCGCGCGAAATCTGACGGACACACGGCGCGCAGCCGGGGGATCAGCCTCGGCGCCAATCGTGGAAGCGGCGCACCCACTCCAGTAGTTTCACCGGCTGGTGGGCGCGCTTCCATTCACCTGCGGCGTATTTGTTGGCTTCGGCTAGGGTGGGGTAGGTGTGGATTGTGCCCAGAATCTTGTTGAGCCCCAGGCCGTGTTTCATGGCGAGAACATATTCGGCCAGCAGATCACCGGCATGGCTGCCGACGATCGTAACGCCCAGAATCGTGTCTTTGCCGGGTGCCGTCAGCACCTTCACAAATCCGCGTGTCTCGCTGTCGGCGATAGCGCGGTCCAGATCGTCAAGATTGTATTTCGTCACCTCATAGGTCAGGCCCTGGGCCTTGGCTTCCTGCTCATTGAGGCCCACCCGTGCCACCTCGGGGTCGATGAAGGTGGCCCAGGGAATGACCCGGTAGTCGGCCTTGAACTTCTTGAAATCGCCAAACAAGGCATTGACGGCGGCGTACCAGGCCTGGTACGCGGCCGTGTGCGTGAACTGGAAGGGGCCGGCCACGTCGCCCGCAGCATAGATATTGGGATAAATCGTCTGCAGGTACTCGTTGGTCTCGATCGTTTTGTCGATCGGAATGCCTAGGGCTTCTAGGCCATAGCCCGTCAGGCGCGCGGCCCGGCCCACGGCGCAGACCAGGGCGTCGAATCCGATATGTTCCTCATGGCCTTCGTGCTCGAGGACGATACTGCGCGCGCCATCGACGATTTCACAGCGCAGGGCCTTGTGGCTGGTGAGCACCTGGACGCCATCGGCCTGCAGCGCCTGCCGGGCGATTTCGGACACTTCTTCATCCTCCCGGATCATGATGCGTGGGGCCATCTCCACCTGGATCACCTCGGAGCCCAGGCGGGCAAAGGCCTGGGCCAGTTCGCAGCCAATGGGCCCGCCGCCCAACACCACCAGGCGCGCGGGCGGCTCATCCATTTTCGCAAACGCGTCCCACAGCGTGTCGCTCGTCAGGTAGCCTGAGCTGTCCAGTCCCGGCAAGGGCGGGACCAGGGGCTGCGCGCCAGCAGCGATGACGATGCTGCGCGTAGTGAGCAGCTGGCGGCTTCCATCGTTCATGGCAATTTCCACCGTCCACGGGTTGATGATCGTGGCATGGCCCTGCAGCACTTCGACCCCCAGTCGGGTGTAGCGTTCCACACTGTCGTGCGGTTCAATCGCCGCAATGACATCATGGATGCGCTGCATCACGACCTTGAAGCTGAACAACGGTGGGGAGTCGTTCAGTCCATAGCGGCTGGCGTGACGCATCTGGTGTGCCAGTCTGGCAGACTTGATGAGCGCCTTGCTGGGAACACAGCCATAGTTGAGGCAGTCGCCGCCCATCTTGTGGGCCTCCACCAGGGTGACCTTCGCTTTCACGGCTGCGGCGATGTAGGCGCTGACCAGGCCGCCGGCACCTCCACCGATGACCACCAGGTTGCGGTCGAACTGGCTGGGCCGCACACTGGCCCAGCGGGCATAGACCTTGCGTTGCTGCAACTCCGCGATGAATTTGCGGGCCAACAGGGGAAAGATTCCCAGCAATACAAAAGAGGCAATCAGGTCGGGCGACAAAATGCCGCTGAGCGAGGTCAGCCGGCCCAATTGGGTTCCTGCGTTCACGAAGACGGCGGTACCCGCCAGCATGCCAACCTGGCTGACCCAGTAAAAGGTCCGCGCCGGCATCTTCGTCAAGCCCATCAGCAGGTTGATCACGAAGAAGGGCACCAGCGGGATTAGTCGCAGCGTGAACAGGTATAGCGCACCGTCCTTGGCGATTCCCTTGTCGATCTCGCCCAGGCGTGTGCCCAGGCGCGCGACAACACTCGCTCGCAGCAGGTAGCGGGCTGCCAGCATGGCCAGCGTAGCCCCGATGCTGGATGCAAACGAGGCCAGCAACAGGCCCCAGCCAAAGCCGAAAATGGCTCCGCCGGCCAAGGTCAGAATGGTGGCACCGGGCAGGGACAGGGCGGCAACTGCCACATAGGTCGCGAAGTAGATTGCGGCAAACTGCAGGGGCGACTGGGCGTAATCGCTGGCGAACGCAGCCTGACCGTATTTGAGGGTACCCAGGCTCAGATAGTGCTGCCAGCCCAGCGCAAAAAACGCGATTACAGCGGCAATCAGCGCTGCGAGCAGGGCAATTTCGCGCAGATTCATCGGGATTCCTTGGGGGGAGAATTGAAACAGGGCTTGAAACCGGGCCTCGGGCCCTCAAGCTGCTAAGCTTAAACGCATATGACGAAGTTCTACGAGACAAGCCCCCCTGCCGAGCCCATGCCCCCGGCCAAGCGGCGCGCACTGCATGTCATCGCTGCCTACGAAGCCATCAAAGGCCTGGCGGCCCTGGCTGCCATGCTGGGCGTGCTTGATCTTATGCACCGCGATGTCCGGCACCTGGCTGTTGACCTGATTGGCCGTTTTGGTCTGGATCCCCAGGCCCACTTTCCCTCGCTGCTCCTGCATTACGCTGACTTGCTGCCGGGTGCCAATGTCCAGTCCATCGTCCTGTTGGGTTTGGCCTATGTTGCCGTGCGCTGGATAGAGGCGTGGGGCTTGTGGAACGACAAAGCCTGGGGCGAGGTGCTGGGCGCGGTGTCGGGCGCGATCTATGTGCCATTTGAGTTGACCCATCTTCTGGAGCGCCCCTCCTGGATCAGTGCGGGCGTGCTGCTCAGCAATGTGGCCCTGGTGGTGTATCTAGTCTGGGTCCTGTTGCGCAGGCGCAAGGCAGAAGCCGCCGCCCGCTAGGCCGCACTCAATAGTGCGGGGGCAGGTCGTCACGCAAATTGCGTGGTGTGCTTGTCTGGCCCAAGTCATTGTCCCGAAGCTGGTCCTTGAGTGCGGCCAGTTCCTGCTGCAGGCGGGCAATGTCCTGTTGCTGACGCACCAGGACTTCGTTGAGGTTGTCGATCACATCTTCCTGGAAGCTGATCTTGACCTCCAGTTGCGTCAAACGCTCCTCCATGATCTCGCTGCCATTCATGAAAATGCCCTCCAGCCCCACCAGATGCGCGTGGCAGTTGTCAATACACATAAGGCCGCAAATGCCCAGGCCATCTGGGCGAAATGCTGAGGCCAGATGCACATGGCCGTAAAGACAGCCAGGGTTTCGGACGCTTCGGTCAGGCCACCCAGAAAATAAAACGACTTGCCCGGGTAGGCGGTGCTCATGATGCCACGCTTGGCGGCCAGCACGGCAAAGGCCAGGAAGCTGGAACCGGTGCCAATAAAGGCGGCCAGCAAGCCCGCTGCGGCCAGCCCGTTGGCCTGCGGATCGGCGAGGGCAAAGGCCAGCGGAATGCTGGCGTAGAAGATGAAATCCAGCGCGATGTCGAGGAAAGCGCCGGCGTCGTCAGGCTGGCCCTGGCGCGCCACGGCACCGTCGAGCGCATCACACAGTCTGGAGATAAAAATCGCCAGAATGCCCGCCAAATAAGCGTGACAAGCTATCAAAAACGCAGCAAACAAACCGACGCCAAAGCCCAGGACGGTGATCTGGTTGGCGCCCACGCCCTGCCGCGCCAGAGGCTTGGCCAGTGCCTCGAAGGCAGGGCGCAAGATGCGGGTGGCGTGGCGGTCAAGCATGGAGCCTGATCTTAAAGCCGGGTCAGGCGCTGGCTGTCGGCAATGTCCTGCGCGTCATGCGTCACCAGCAGGGCTGGCATTTTGCGCCGCTGCAAGGTCGAAAAAACAAAGGTGCGCATGCGCTCGCGCAGTCCGGAATCCAGGCGCGAGAAAGGCTCGTCGAGTAGCAGGGCCCGGGGCTGCGCTAGCAGCGCCCGCATCAGGGCGACGCGGGCGCGCTGGCCGCCCGACAGCGTGGAGGGGTCTGCATCGGCCATGCCCTGCAGCTGAGCGTCGGCCAGGGCCTGTGTGACGGCTGCGTCGCGCGCGGCGGCTGGGCCTGCGGGCACGGCGAAGAGCAGATTTTCTTTCACACTCATATGGGCAAAGAGCAGGTCGTCCTGGAACAGGATGCCAACGTGCCGCGCCTGGATCGCAAGCTGGTCGATGCGCCGGCCATGGAGCTGGATTTCGCCTTCAAAATCAAAAGCCGCATCCAGCGTGCCGCACACGGCGGCAAGCAGGCTCGATTTGCCCGAGCCGCTTGCGCCCATCACGGTGTGGATGCTTCCTGCAGGCACCAGGATATCCAGCCTGGAAATCAGGATGCGCCCGTCCAGGGCCAGGCGGTCCACGCGCAGCGCCAGGCTCATGATTTGTCCCCCGCCAGGGCGGGCTTGCCCGGATGGAATCGCCGTGGTTTGCCCAGCCAGGCAGCCAGGCCGAACGCCGCAACAGGCAGCAGCCATTGCAGCCAGGCATAGGCCGCCGTGAGCGAGCGCTGGGAGCCCGAGGCCAGGGTGACGGCCTCTGTCGTCACCGTGGCAAAGCGGCCTGCCCCAACAAACAAGGTCGGCAGGTATTGCGCCACGCTGACCGCAAAACCCACGGCAGCACCGGATGCCAGGGAGGCTTTCAGCAGCGGCCATTTCACGCGCCACAGAAAGGCCAGCCGATGCCGGCCCAGACTCGCCGCCAGGTGGGAATACCGGCTGTCAAAGCCGCTGTATGCAGGCCGCAGCGCAATCAGCACATAAGGAAGCGCGGCCAGGCTGTGGGCCAGCCACAGACCACGGGGGAGTCCATCCCAGCCCCATGCCAGGCTCAGGCCATGCACCCCGATGACCCAGAGCACGGACGGCAGCAGCAAGGGCAGGTACAGCATCTGGCCCAGGCGCGCATCCCAGCGCGGTGGTGCGCATTCGAGCCAGGCCACGGACCACAGCAGGGCCGACATCGCTGCCGCGAGGCCCAGGGCGAATGTGGTCAGCAGGGTGCCGGAGCTGGCGCCCACAGATTGCCAGGCCTGCCAGCTCAAGGTGTGCGGCCACAGATCCGGAAAGGGCCATACGCCGGCCACGCTGCCAACGGCCAGGGCCAGCAAGACTGCCGCATAGAGCGCCAGCACTATCGCAAATGCCATGGGCAATCCGGAGCGACCCGGTTTCAGCCGTCCTCTGCGACCCTGGCTGTCAGCCCCGGTGCGGATGATTCCGCGCACCAGCCAGAGTGTGCCCGCGCACACCGCAACCAGCAGGGCCAGCAGCCAGGCGGCAGCCGAACCCCTTGCGTTGACCTCGGCATTGGCGTCCAGCAGCCACTCCCAGGCCAGCACGGAAAGTGTGGGAGGACTGGCCGGCCCTATGACCAGGGCCACATCGACCACCGTCAGGCTGTAGGCCAGCACGGCAAGCACCGGTGCCCACAGGCGGGGCCACAGCTGGGGCCACACCACCTGCCACCAGGCTCGCTGGGGCGCGTAGCCCAGGCTGGCAGCCAGCTGCAGTTCACGCGTCCACAGGACGGAGGTATCACTGCGCTGCAATTGTGTTGCGGCTGTCCAGAGCAGGAAGGGCACCTCCTTGGCTACAAGCGCCACAACCAGGCCCAGGCCCCAGGGATCCTGGGTGCTGAGCCAGGGCGGCGGGTCGGCAAACCCGGTGGCCCACGGCGAGAGCGCCCGCAGGATCCACCCACTGGGTGCCAGCAAGAAGGCCAGTCCTATCGCAAAAGCTGCATGCGGCACAGCCAGCAGGGGCGAGAGGCGGGCTACGACGCGCTCCCAGTGCGGCCCCGGAAAGCTGTGCGAGAGCAGCCATGCCGTGCCGGACAGCGAGAGCAGGGTCGCTGCCAGACCCGTGGTCAGGCTTAGCAGGGCAGACTTGAACAAAACCGGCTGCGTAAACACGTCGCGCCATGCATGCAGATCGCCGCCAGCGGCCAGGGCCGAGACGGCGCCCCATGCCAGGGGCAGACCCACCATGCCGGCCAACAGCAGGGCCAAGGCTCTGGTGCCTATTGCCCGTACCGTCGCAACCACTCGCGCTCCAGCGGATCGACCCAGGAGCCGTGGGGCTCGGGAATGGCGGGCGCAGACTGCGCCACCATACCCGGCAACGGCGAGGCATTGAAGCGAGCTCGCTCGCTGGCAGAGAGCTTGTCGAGTGCCAAGACCGTGGGGTCGCCCCAGACCGTGCTATCGGCCTTGCGCGCCTGCGCCTCGGGTGAGAGCAGGAAGTTGATGAAGACCTGCGCAGCTTCGGGGGCCGTGGCGTTGTAGGGGATCGCCAGAAAGTGGGTGTTGGCGATCGAGCCGGCGCTGTTTTGCCAGCTCACCACACTGGCGGGCAGGCGGTTGGCGGCAATCTCGTTGGCCGCCTCATTCGGGTTGAAGGTCAGGGCGATCAACAACTCGCCATCGGCCATCATTTGCCGGATGGCGGCGGCATTTTGCGGGAACTGCCTGCCCTTGCGCCACAGGCTGGGGTGCAGGGCATCGAGCCAAGTCCACAGGGGCTCGGTTGTCCTGGCGAAGGGCTCAGTGGCAAAGGGCCGGTACAGCGCACTGCGGTCGGCATTCAGCTCGACCAGCGCCTGTTTGAGGAAGGTGGTGCCATGGAAGTTGGGTGGGCGCGGATAGCTCAGGCGACCCGGGTGCGCCTTGGCAAATTCAGCCAGCGCGGCCATGCTGCGCGGTAACTCGGGCACCCGCTTGCTGTCGGCAAACCAGGTGAACTGCGCCATGCCCCAAGGGGCTTCCATGCCAGCCACCGGCTCCGAAAAATCCAGCCGCGTGGTTGGCTTGCCCTGCACGTCGACAAACGCGAAATTGGGCAACTTTTCGGCAAAGGGCCCGAAGAGCAGTTCCTCGCGCTTCATGCTCAGGAAGTTTTCCCCGTTGATCCAGATGGCATCGACACTTCCACTATGGATCTTGCCGGCCTGCTTCTCGTTGCGTACGCGTTTGACGGCCTCTACGGTGTCGGTGAGCTTGACATGTTCAATGCTCAGGCCATGGCGCTCCTGCATCCGGCCTGCAGCCCATTGGAGATAGGCGTTGATGCGATCGCTGCCGCCCCAGGCGTTGAAAAACACCGTCTGACCCCGGGCTTTGGCTTCTAGGGCAGCCCAGGCCGGTGTTTGGTTTTGGGCAAGGGATGCTCCGGACGCGCCAGCCAGCGCGATGGCGTGGCCCAGCCATTGGCGACGGGAGAGGGGTGGAGTGGCTTGCATGCAATCTCTTCAGTCGAGAAGGGCCTGGGCGTACTCGCGCGCGTTGAAGCGTTCGAGGTCTTCAAGCTTTTCGCCCACGCCCACGAAATACACCGCCAGTGGCCGCAGATACGGCCGGGCCGCGCGGCGCTCGCTGGCCCACATCGCGATGGCGGCCAGCACGCCGCCGCGTGCCGTGCCATCGAGTTTGGTAATGATCAGGCCGGTCAGGTCTAGGGCCTCGTCAAAGGCCTTGGTTTGTGCAAGAGCGTTCTGGCCGGTATTGCCGTCGATCACCAGCAGCACCTCGTGGGGCGCGCCGGGGTCCGCCTTCGCAATCACGCGTTTGATCTTGCGCAACTCGTCCATCAGGTGCAACTGGGTGGGCAGGCGTCCTGCGGTGTCGATCAGCACGACATCGCGCCCGCGTGCGCGCGCAGCGCTGACGGCATCGAAGCTCACGGCAGCGGGGTCACCACCGTCCTGGCTGATGATCTCCACCGTGTTGCGCGCCGCCCAGACGGCCAGCTGCTCCTTGGCCGCAGCGCGAAAGGTGTCGGCAGCGGCGAGCAGCACGGTCGCGCCGGAATCGGCCAGATGGGCCGTGAGCTTGCCAATCGAGGTGGTCTTGCCCGCTCCATTGACACCGGCCACCATGATGACGGTCGGGCCACCGTCCTGGGTGCCAACGCGCAATGCGCCTTCCAGGGGCTGCAACAGTTCGGCCAGTGCCTGGGCGAGCAGGGCCTTGACCGCGGCGGGGTCAGTGGCTTTGCTTTCCTTGACCCGGCGCTTCAAATCTTCAAGCAACCAGGCGGTGGCCTTCGTGCCGGCATCGGCCATGAGCAGGGCCGATTCCAGCTCCTCGTACAGGGCATCGTCAATCCGCGCACCGGTGAAGACCTGGCTTATATTGCTGCCCGTTTTGCGCAGCCCGGCCGAGAGGCGATCCAGCCAGCTTTTGCGGCCAGCCCCGGCCGGGGCGGCTGCCGGGGTGGGCACTGCTTCGGGGGTGGCTGGCTCGGGGGCGGCGGATTTCTTTTTGAAAAAACTGAACATGGCACACTTGAATGAATCACACCATTCTATGAAACACCTCCTTTGTACTCTGGCGCTGGCTTGCGCCGGCATGACCGTTCTGGCGCAAAGCCCTGCAATCCAGCCACCGAAAGCAGCAACTTCGGGCGTGACCCAGTTCACGCTGGGCAATGGCATGACCGTCATCATCAAGCCCGACCACCGTGCGCCCACCGCCGTCCAGATGGTCTGGGTGCGGGTGGGCTCGATCGACGAAGTGGATGGCACCTCGGGTGTGGCCCATGCGCTGGAACACATGATGTTCAAGGGCACGCCCACGCTCAAACCCGGCGAGTTCTCGCGCCAGGTGGCTGCCCTCGGTGGGCGCGAAAACGCCTTTACCACCCGCGACTACACGGGCTTTTACCAGCAGATTCCGGCCAACCGGCTCGAAGATGTAATGCGACTGGAGTCCGACTGCTTTGCGCATAACCAGTGGGCCGACCAGGAGTTCAGCAAGGAAATCGAAGTGGTCAAGGAAGAGCGCCGTATGCGCACCGAGGACCAGCCCCGGGCCTTAATGTGGGAAGCGCTGAATGCCACCATTTTCGTTGCCTCGCCCTACCACCGCCCGGTGATCGGCTGGATGAACGACCTCGACGCGATGGTGCCCGATGACGTGCGCAACTTCCACCACCAGTGGTACAGCCCTGACAATGCCGCTCTGGTGATTGCCGGCGATGTCGATCTGGCGCAGGCCAAGTCCCTGGCGGAAAAATACTATGGCACCATAGCGCGCCACCCGCTGCCGCCGCGCAAGCCGCGCCTGGAGCCGGTGCAGGTCGGCGTGCGGCGCATCGAGTTCAAGGCGCCGGCCGAGCAGGCCTATGTGGCCCTGGCTTTCAAGGTGCCGCAGTTTGCGTCCTTTGACCCGGCCGATACGCCGTCTTCTGATGCGTTTGCGCTCACGGTCCTGGCGGCCGTGCTCGACGGCTACAGCGGTGCGCGCCTGGACCGCGCCTTGACGCAAGGCGACGACCGCGTTGCCGACAGCGCCGATGCAGAAAACGGTTTTTCCGGACGCGGCCCGCAGCTGTTTGTGCTCGACGGTGTGCCTGCGCCAGGCAAGACGCCCGAGCAGGTCGAAGTGGCCTTGCGTGCGCAGGTGGCACGCGTTGCCAGCGAAGGTGTGAGCGAGGCCGAGCTGGCGCGGGTCAAGACCCAATGGGTTGCCAGCGAGGTCTACAAAAAGGATTCCGTCTTCAACCAGGCGCGCAGCCTGGGCTCGCAGTGGGTGCTGGGAATGCCGCTGGATGCCGACGACCGCATGATCGAGCGCCTGCGCAGCGTGACCGCTGCCCAGGTGCAGGCCGTTGCCGGCAAATACTTCGGCGATGACAAGCTCACGGTAGGCATCCTGCGGCCCCAGCCCATCGACAAGAACCGCAAGCCGCGCGCCCCCAACCCGGCCATCCGCGACTGAGCCCGGCTTTGAAAGATCACCATGATTGCTATTAAAAACGTAGCTGGATATGGCCTGTTGATGCTGGCCTTGGCCGGTTTTCATTCAAACGACGCACAGGCAGGCATCCCGATCCAGCGTTGGACGCAGGACAGTGGGGCCCAGGTCTACCTGGTCGAAAGCCCGGCCATTCCGATGGTCGATGTGCAGATCGACTTCGACGGTGGCGACCGCCGCGACCCTCCCGAAAAAATGGGCCTGGCTGGCAGTATGGCGGGGCAGCTGTCCAACGGTGTGCGCGCCGCAGATGGCTTGCCCGCGCTCGATGAAAACGCCCTGGGCGAAGCCTGGGCCGACCTGGGTGCCTCGTTTGGCGCGGGGGCCGGCGCGGATCGGCTGAGCTTTTCGCTGCGCAGCCTGACCTACTCTGACTTGCTGGCCAAGGCGGTGAACCTGGCCGCGCGCCAGATCGCCATGCCGGCCTTTGACCCGAAGCTGTGGGCACGCGACCGCGCTCGTGCCATCGCCGCGCTGGCCGAGGCCAACACCAAGCCGGCAACGATTGCGGCTCGGGCCTTCAACCAGGCGGTTTATGGCAAGCATCCCTATGGCTTTGAGCCCACCGAGCAGACGCTCCTGGCCATCAGTGTGGGCGACATGCAGGCCTTTCACGGGGCCTATGTCCTACCTTGCCGCGCCAAGGTCAGTCTGGTCGGTGCGCTCACCCGCTCGCAAGCCGATGAACTCGTGCGCAGTCTGCTCGCTCGCCTGCCGCAGGCCAAGCCGGGCACATCCGCCTGCCCGGCTCTGCCGGCTGTGCCCGAGGTCGCAGCCCTCGAGCGTTCCAGCGATCAACGCATCCCGTTCAACTCGGCGCAAACGCATATCTTGGTGGGCCAGCCCGGCTTCAAGCGCAGCGATGCGGATTTCTTCGCGCTGACGGTGGGCAACTACATCCTGGGGGGTGGCGGCTTTGCCTCGCGCCTGACTGCCGAGGTGCGCGAGAAGCGCGGCCTGACCTATGGCGTCTACAGCTACTTCAACCCTGGCCTGCATGCCGGCGCGTTCACCCTGGGCCTGCAGACCCGGCCCGAGCAGGCCGCTGAAGCTTTGCGCGTCTCGCGGGAGGTGCTTGCCACGTTCGTACAGGACGGCCCGACCGAAGCCGAACTGGCCTCAGCAAAAAGCAATCTGGTAGGGGGCTTTGCCCTGCGCATCGACACCAACCGCAAACTGCTCGACAACGTCGCCAACATCGCCTGGAACGGACTGGCTCTGGACTACCTCGACTCCTGGACGCAACAGGTGGACAAAGTAACTGTGGCCGACATCAAGGCGGCGTTTGCGCGCAAGCTCCAGCCGGACAGGATGGTTACCGTGGTGGTGGGTGCCGGCCAGTGAAGCCAGCCCAAGCAAGGTTGCCGCGGGAAGTCCGCATCATCGGGGGCCAATGGAAACGCACCAAGCTGGTCGTGCCCGACAAGCCCGGCCTGAGGCCCACGCCCGACCGGGTACGCGAGACCGTGTTCAACTGGCTGGGCCAGGATTTGACCGGCTGGAATTGCCTGGATGCATTCGCCGGAACGGGTGCCCTGGGCCTGGAGGCTGCCTCGCGCGGCGCAGCGCAGTGCATTCTGGTCGAGCAGGATGCGGCCCTGGTGCGCGGCTTGCAGGCGATCTGCACGCGGCTCGCGGCCAGCCAGGTGCGCGTGCAGCGGGGCGATGGGATTGCCGCCCTGCAAGGGGTTGAAGCCGGGGCGCTTGATCTGGTGTTTCTGGACCCGCCCTTTGATGCCCCGGTGTTTGAGCGGGCACTCAAGGCCGCCTCAACTGCAATCAAGTCCAACGGCCTGGTCTATCTGGAAGCGCCCAAGGCATGGGCCGAAGAAGCGCTCGCACCGCTGGGCCTGATGGCCGTCCGCACTGGCAAAGCGGGTATGGTCCACTACCACCTGCTCCGGCGCTTGCCGGCGGCATAATCGCTCCCATGGCCCGCACCGCAGTCTATTCCGGCACCTTCGACCCCTTTACCCTGGGCCACGAGGACCTTGCGCGCCGTGCGGCGGGCCTGTTTGACCGCCTCGTCATAGCGGTTGCAGTGGCCCATCACAAAAAGACGCTATTTGGCCTGGCAGAGCGCATAGAGCTTGCGCAGGAAGCTATGAATAACATAGCAAACGTGGATGTGGTCGCGTTCGACGGCCTGATCATGGACTTTTGCGCGCAGCATGCTGCCCAGGCCGTGGTGCGCGGCATCCGCAACATGACGGACTTTGATTACGAGGCCCAGATGGCGGCCATGAACCGCAAGCTGCGCCCGCAGGTGGAGACTGTCTTCCTGCTGCCCACCGCCGATGTGCAGTGCATCAGCAGCACCCTAGTGCGCGAAATCAGCAAGCTCGGCGGTGATGTCTCGCAGATGGTGTCACCCCATGTGGGCACCGCCTTGCGCGCCCTGCACCAGCCGGTGCTGCGCGCCTGAGCGCCTGGCGCTGGAGTCTGCAGCCATGGCATTGCTGATCACCGACGAATGCATCAATTGCGATGTCTGTGAGCCCGAATGCCCGAACCAGGCGATTTACATGGGGCCTGAGATCTATGAGATCGACCCGCACAAATGCACCGAATGCGTCGGGCATTTTGACGAGCCGCAGTGCGTTCAGGTCTGCCCAGTGAACTGTATTCCGGTGAACCCGGCCTTTGTCGAAGACCGCGAAACGCTATGGCAGAAATACCAACGGCTGCAGGCTCAGGCCCAGCCTGCCACCGATTCGTCTGCTTCGGCCTGATCCGGTTCTGGCTCAGGGCGTTGCGGCCGCCGCCCTCCTGGTGCTCTTTGGGAAGTTATTCGGTAGCAGAGCCCCAAAAACTGGTGTCCCCGGAAGCATAAATGTGCCGCTTTGGCACGATTATGCTTCCGAAGCAGGGCGGCACAGTTATGCTTCCTCTCGCGGCACGGTTATGGTTCCAGGGACACATCCATGCGAGCGTCATGCTTTCTCCTTTTCGGCAGGGCTGGGGGGCAGGCCTTCGGGCCGTGGCGGCTTGGGCCGCGGGGGTTTATGGGTATGCACAAGCACGGTTGCCTTTTCCATCTCGCCAGCGACCAGGGCGGGGACCGCCTTGAGTGAACGGGCAATGGTTTCCTCGATGGCGAGGCGTTGATCGGCCAAGGGTTTTTTCAGGACCCAGTAGATAACTTCGCTCTTGACCCCGGGGTGGCCGATGCCGAGGCGCAAGCGCCAATAGTCGGCCGTGCCGAGCTGGGCGTGGATGTCGCGCAGGCCATTGTGGCCGCCGTGGCCGCCACCGAACTTGAGTTTGGCCTGACCAGGAACCACATCGAGTTCGTCATGGGCCACCAGGATTTCGGCCGGTTCGATCTTGTAAAAGCGGGCCAAGGCCGCGACCGATTTGCCCGACAGGTTCATGAAGGTCTGCGGCTCCAGCAGCCACAGGGTCTGCCCCTGCACCGCGCAGCGTGCGGCTAGGCCGAAGAATCCTTTTTCAGGCAGCAAGGCCGTCTTGAATTCACGCGCGACGGCATCGACGAACCAGAAGCCAGCGTTGTGGCGGGTGGCTTCGTATTCGGCGCCGGGGTTGCCCAGACCCACGATGAGTTTGATCATTGGGAAGGAATGTTAAATGAAAAAGGCCCACCGAAGTGGGCCTTTGAGACTGCCCCGAATGGGCAATTACTTCTTGGCAGGAGCCTTGGCTGCGGGTGCGGCGGCCTTGCCTGCGGCTGCAGGCGCAGCAGCAGCCTTGGCGCCGGCAGCCGGGGCTGCAGCAGCGGCAGCGGCGGGCGCTGCAGCGTCTGCGGCTTCTTCCTTGGTGGCAACCACGGAGACCAGCACCGGGTTGGCCTTGCCGCGCGTGACGGCCGTCACGCCCTTGGGCAGGGTGATGTCGTTCAGGTGCAGCGAAGTGCCCTTCTTGAGGCCGCTCAGATCCACCGCGATGAACTCAGGCAGGTCCTTGGGCAGGCAGGACACCTGCAATTCGGTCAGCACGTGGTTGACCAGGCAGGCGTCAAACTTGACGGCCTGCGACTCTTCTTCACCGCTGAAGTGCAGGGGCACCTTCATGGTCAGCTTGGTGTTGGCATCGACGCGCTGGAAGTCGATATGGGTGACTTCCTGCCGGAAGGGGTGGTAGTGCACATCGCGCAACAGCACCTGGCTGTCCTTTCCGGCCAGTTCCATGTCAAGCACGGTGGCGTGGAATGCCTCTTTCTTGAGGGCGTGCCAGAGGGCGTTGTGATCGAGCTCGATCAGTTGCGGCTGGCCTTCACCACCGTACACGATGCCGGGCGTCTTGCCGGTCTTGCGGAGACGGCGGCTCGCACCCGTCCCCTGCTTGTTGCGCTCAAAAGCGACGAATTTCATGACTTGCTCCAATTAAGGAACCCACCGCGACCAGTGTGGTTCCGCTTCAAAAAAGGCCGGGCCCCAATGACCCTGCCGCGTGTTGCCCCGGACCTAAAACAGCTGTTCCTGGTCCGAGAACAAACTCATGACAGACTCGCCCTTGGCAATGCGCTGGATCGTCTCGGCGATCAGCGGTGCCACGGACAGCTGCCGTATCTTCTTGCATCCCTGGGCTGCTTCACTCAGGGGGATGGTGTTGGTGATCACGACTTCATCGAGCGCCGAGCCCTGCGCGATGCGCTCGATGGCCGGGCCGGAAAAGATAGGGTGCGTGCAATAGGCGTAGACCTTTTTGGCACCGCGCTCTTTAAGCACTTCGGCGGCCTTGACCAAGGTGCCGGCGGTGTCGATCATGTCGTCCATGATGACGCAGTTGCGGCCGTCGATTTCGCCGATCACATGCATCACTTCGCTGACATTGGCCTTTGGCCGGCGTTTGTCGATGATGGCCAGGTCGGTGCCCAACTGCTTGGCCAGAGCACGCGCACGCACCACGCCACCGACGTCGGGCGAGACGACGATGAGGTCGTCGTAATTGCGGGCACGCAGATCGCCCAGCAGGACGGGCGAGGCGTAAATGTTGTCCACCGGAATGTCGAAAAAGCCCTGGATCTGGTCGGCATGCAGGTCCATGGTGAGCAGACGGCTCACACCCACGGTCTGCAGCAGGTTGGCCACGACCTTGGCGCTGATGGGCACGCGGCTGGAGCGCGGGCGGCGGTCCTGGCGGGCATAGCCAAAATAGGGAATCACGGCACTGATCCGCTCGGCCGAGGCGCGTTTAAGCGCGTCGACCATGATCAGCAGTTCCATCAGGTTTTCGTTGGTGGGTGCGCAGGTGGATTGCACCACGAAGACATCGCGGGCCCGCACATTCTGGTTGATCTCGACGGTGACTTCGCCGTCCGAGAAGCGCCCGACCGTGGCCGCTCCGAGCGAGATGCCCAGATGCTCGGCAATCTCCGAGGCCATGGCCGGATTGGCATTGCCTGTGAAGACCATGAAATCGGGGTTATGCGGTTGCATGTGCTCTCTCGGTGGAATCAAATTCGCCTAAATGCCAACCCTGAACAAGAACCCGGGCCGCAGCCCGGGTTCAGCATATTTGGCAGGGGAAGAAGGATTCGAACCTTCGCATGTCGGAATCAAAATCCGATGCCTTAACCAACTTGGCGACTCCCCTACACTGGAAAACCATTGCAATCAATGGCCTACCGATGAATCGTCGCTGGAGGCCCACCCTGCCAGGGGATGGACATCCACATTGCTGCAAACTCTGGCTACCCATCCTTCGGGCAGGCCATCGAACTGCCTTTCGTCAAAAGCCAGCCCTGGGGCTAGCTTGGCGAAAACAGCACTCCCGGATCCGGTCATGCGGGCCTGCAAGCCTCGGGCGTGGAGCCAATCCAGCGCCTCGGTCACCTCGGGGCAGAGCCTTTGGGCCACCTCTTGCAAGGCATTGCATCCAAATCCATAAGGGTTTGCAGCAAAGCCTGAAATTATAGCAGTTTCACTGTCGCGTTTGAGGCCCGCGTCGCGGAAAATCAGGGCCGTATCAAGACCGGCGCGTGGCTTGACCACGACAAAACGGGCGGCAGGCAAGGCTGCGGGGCCTGACAGGGGGATGATCTGCTCGCCAATGCCCTCGACCCAGGCATTGTGGCCGCGTAGGAAGAATGGCACATCGGCCCCCAGCGCCAGGCCGATCTGCTCCAGTTTTGATAGCGGCCAACGCAGATTCCACAGCCGGTTCAGCCCCAAAAGGCAACTGGCCGCATCGGAGGAGCCGCCGCCCATGCCGGCCTGGGCCGGGATGCGCTTTTCCAGCCCGATGTCCACACCTCCCTGAAAGCCCGAGGCCGCCTGCAGCGCCTGGGCAGCCCGCACCGCGAGGTCTTCAGCAGGCAGGTCATGGCCGGTGGTGTTCAGCAAGTCCGTGCGGATTATCCGTCCGTCCGCACGCAGGGACAGGTGCAGGGTGTCACACCAGTCAATCAGCATGAAGGCCGACTGGATCAGGTGGTAGCCATCCGGCCTGCGGCCCGTCACGTGCAGGAAGAGGTTGAGCTTGGCGGGCGCAGGGATAATCAAGTGAGGGCTTGGGCGGAGTTCTTGCATCAGGGTGTCCGGATGGATTTTGCACTTGTATTGTTGCTTGGTTTGGCTGCGGGCACGGTGGGCGGTCTGGTGGGCTTTGGCTCGTCCATCATGCTGATGCCGGCCTTGGTGCTGGTCTTCGGGCCGCGCGAGGCGGTGCCCATCATGGCCATCGCCGCCATCATGGGCAACACCTCCCGCGTGGCGGCCTGGTGGCGCGAAGTCGACTGGCGGGCAGCCGCTGCCTACAGCATCACCGGCATTCCGGGCGCTGCCTTGGGGGCCAGCACCCTTCTGAGCCTGCGGCCAGGGGCAGTTGAGATTGTCATGGCCCTGTTTTTCCTTGCCATGATTCCCTTGCGCCGCTGGATGGCTGGGCGCAACTGGAAACTGGGATTGCTGCACTTGGCAGTGGCCGGTGGGGTGATCGGCTTTATGACGGGTCTGGTGGTCAGCACGGGCCCGGTCAATGCCCCGTTTTTCCTGATGTATGGCCTGGTCAAGGGGGCCTATCTCTCGACGGAAGCGCTGGCATCGATAGCGGTTTACGCCAGCAAGGCTGTGACCTTTCGCCATCTGGGCGCATTGCCGTATTCCATCATTGCCAAAGGCCTGATCGTCGGCTCCAGCCTGGTGGCCGGCGCCTTCATTGCCAAAGGGATGGTATTGCGCATCGCGCCAGAAAAATTTGCGCTGATGATGGACGGCCTGCTGCTCATGGCCGGTCTGACACTGGCCTGGTCCGCATTGCGCTAGCGGGGCAGGCTTATCTTTCCAGGACCACCCGAAGCGTCACGGCGGGCTGCGGCGAATCCCGGCTGGCTTGCAGGCGGCCCTCTCCCATGCGGCTGAGGTCGGCCGTCCAGCCCGATGCCTCGGCGCTTTGACCGCGCAGCCACTGGAACAGTGCATTCATCGGGATCGCAGCCCCTGTAAGTTGCTCCAGCAACGCGCCCACGGAAGGGTAGCTGCGGGTCTGGCCACCTGAGTCCAGCTCGGCCCCGTCGGGCGTCCAGCGCACGCGTGCCACGGCTCCGCCCAGGGGGTTGGTCAGGAGCAACTGGCCGTTTCCGGCATCACCCAGCAGCTCGAAGCCGCCCGAGAGGGACTGCACGGGGTCGGACTGAACCAGCAGGCTCAGGCGCCCTGTCCAATAGCGGTCTTGATTGTCAATTGGCCCGGGAGCCAGCGTGCGATGGGCGCAACCTGCTATGAAAAGCGTAGCAAGTGCCAACAGCAGGCCCAGTCGCCGCGGAATCACGGCAGGGGGCTCACAGCTTGGCGCGCAGGCGCTTCAAGGTGGCCTGCAGCGTTTCGTTGTCGGGGCTTTGCAGGGTGCCTTCTTTCCAGACCGCCTTCGCGCGATCGGTCTGCCCCATGCTCCAGAGCACTTCACCCAGGTGGGCGGCAATCTCCGGGTCGGGTTTGGCCTTGTAGGCCGTGTCGAGAATTTTGAGCGCCTCTGCCAGGTTGCCCATCCGAAATTCGGCCCAGCCCAGGCTGTCGCTGATGAAAGGGTCTCCCGGTGCGTATTGCAGGGCCTTCTGGATCAGCTGCTTTGCTTCGTCCAGGCGTTGGTTCCGATCGGCCAGGGAGTAACCCAGCGCGTTGTAGGCGTGCGGAAACTCGGGTTTGATGGCCATCACCTGACGCAGCAGGCGTTCCATATCCGAGAAGCGCTCCAGCTTTTCGGCCATCATGGCCTGGTCGTACAGCAGGTCGGTGTCGTTCGGGGTCCGGGCCACGGCCTGGCCGAGCAGGTCATAGGCCTGTTGGTAAAGTTTGTTGTCGCGCAGCAACTGGACCTGGGCACCAAGTTTAGCCTGCGCTTCCTCGGCATTGCGCTCGGGCAGGGACTGCAGCAGCTTGCGTGCGTCATCCATGCGCCCCTGCCGCGCCAGGATTGAGGCGCGGCGGCTTTGTACGCCAACCAGGGTCTGGGCGTTGTCGATCTTGTCTAGCCATGCGTTGGCCAAGGGAAGATCCTTGCGCTTTTCGGCAATCTGCGAGAGCACCAGATAGGCCTGCGTCAGGCCGCGGGTGCGCTCCTGCTCGGGAAGTCCGGGTGCCAGTGCGATGTACCGTTTGAGCGACGCTTCGGCGGCTTCCAGTTGCTGGTCCTGCATTTGCAGCGAACCCAGTACCAGCCAGGCCTCCGGGTAGTCTGGCCGCTCCTTGCTGACGATCTGCAATTGCGCACCGGCTTCGGTGTAGCGCTGCGCATCAATCAGGGAGCGGGCATATCCCATGCGAATCTCGGGTTGTGGCTTGCCCTGCAGGTATTTTTGCACCAGGGCCTCCGCGTCGGCCTGCTTGGCGTCCATCAGCTCGAGGGCCAGCAGGGCCGGGCCGTCGGCCGTTGGCTCCGCCGCTTGCGCCTTGCGCGCAGCGTCCAGCGCAGCGGTCCCGTCTCCGGCGGCCAGGCGCATCCGGCCAATGCTTGTCCAGGCGGGGGCGGCTGTGGGATTGGCGGTTGTGTAGTCAGCCAGCGCCTGTTCGACTAGGGCTGCCGCTGCCTTCTTGTCGGTCACGCGCTCGTAATTGCGCGGGATGATGGCAATAGCCAGTGGGCGGTCCTTGGGCTCGGCCATTGCCAATTCGGCTTTCAGCGGCTCCAGGCTCTCGGCAACGCGGTTGAGCGCCACCAGAATCTGCAGCACGTAGCGGTTGGCTTCACGCGACTGCGGTTGCGCGGCTTTCCAGGTGCGGGCGGCTTGCAAGGCGGCATCACCCGAACGCGATTGCAATGCGATGTCAATCGCGCGCTGGTAGAGCTGGGCATCGTTGGACTTGCGTGCGGCGTCCAGCATGAGCGAATACCCGGTCCCGGGCTCGCCGGTGCGCAGGCTGATCTCGCCCAGCAGCAACTCGTAGAAAAGCTGCGCATCCATGGATGAATTGACCGGGGCATCCGCTGGCGGCGTGGCAGCCTCCTGCGAAGGCTGGCTCCATGCAGGCAGGGCCAGCGCAAACGCGCACAGCGCAGTGAGGGTAAGCTTCATCCAGCCATGATAATTGAAGCCCGTAAATAAGTTCGCAAGGCCTGCGAGTTCCCATGCCTGAATTGCCCGAAGTGGAGGTTACGCGCCAGAGTTTTGCCGGGCGCATCGCTGAGGCGCGGATCGACGCAGTGCGTACGGGATTGCCGCTGCGCTGGCCTTTGGGCTGCGATCCGCAGTCGCTGGTGGGGCGCACGGTCCTCCAGGTTCGCAGGCGCGGCAAATACCTGTTGCTGGACATGGATCGGGGCCTTTTGCTCATGCACCTGGGCATGTCGGGCAGCTTGGTGTTCGCCTCCAGCCTGCCTGTCGCGGGCAAGCATGACCACTTTGAACTGTCCACCAGCCGGGGGGTTTTGCGGCTGAACGATCCGCGCCGGTTTGGCGCGGTGGTCTATGCAGAATCGCAGGAAGCGCCGGTTGCCCGCAAATTGCTGGGCGGTTTGGGTGTGGAGCCGCTTGAAGAAGGCTTTACTGCCGAACTCCTGTACGGGGGCCTGCGACAGCGTCAGACGGCCATCAAGCAGGTGCTGCTGGCGGGTGAACTTGTCGTCGGCGTGGGCAACATCTATGCCTCGGAAGCCCTGTTTCTTGCCGGGATCCGCCCCACCACCCGTGCTGTGCGCATCAGCCGGCCCCGTGCCCTGAAGTTGCATGCAGCGGTGCGGGATGTCCTGGCGCGGGCGGTGGCCAAGGGCGGCAGCACGCTGCGTGATTTCTCCAACGCGCATGGGGAATCGGGCTATTTCCAACTCGAAGCCAATGTTTATGGCCGGGCCGGGGAGCCCTGCAAAGTGTGCGCAACGCCCATCAAAATGGTGAAACAAGGGCAAAGATCCACGTTTTTCTGCCCCAATTGCCAAAAGACCTGAACCGTTTATTGGAGGCTGATGCTATATTGATTGGCTGTTTTCCAGAGCATGAACACTTCATTTAACGACCAGTTTGACCAGCACGGCGCATGGCGCCGTGGCTTTGCCCTGCGGCTCAAGCTTCTGTCGGAGTGGATGAAAGACCAAGAACTGCTTGACTCCGCGGTGGAGGAGCGCTTGCACCGGCTGGAATCCCAGGTGCGGTCAGACAAGGTGATGGTGGCATTTGTTGCGGAGTTTTCGCGCGGCAAATCCGAGCTGATCAATGCGATTTTCTTTGCCGGATACGGCCGGCGCATCATGCCGGCCAGCGCGGGCCGCACCACGATGTGCCCGACCGAACTGGGATACGACCCAGACGTCCCGCCCTGCCTGCGCCTGCTGCCGATCGAGACGCGCCTGCAACCGCAGGCGCTGATGGAATGGCGGGCCGTGCCGGACAAATGGACGCGCATCGATCTGGATGTCAACGACCCGGCCCAACTGGCCCAGGCGCTAGAGAAGGTTGCCGAAGTGCGTCATGTGTCCAGGGACGAGGCCCGCGCCTTGGGGTTCTGGCACGACGAGGTTCCAGAAGACAACCCGATGCTCAACGCCGAGGGCATGGTGGAGGTGCCGCGCTGGCGCCACGCCTTGATCAACATCGCCCACCCCTTGCTCAAGCAGGGCCTGGTCATTCTGGATACCCCGGGTCTCAATGCCATTGGCGCCGAGCCCGAATTGACCGTCAACCTGATACCGCAGGCGCACGCCGTAGTGTTCATCCTGGGCGCAGATACCGGCGTCACCAAGTCGGATCTCGCCATATGGCGAGAGCATCTCATCACAGAAAGTGATGCGAGCTATTCGCGCCTGGTCGTGCTCAACAAGATTGACACGCTCTGGGATGCCCTCAGTACGGGCGAGCAGGTGCAGGCGCAGATTGAGCGCCAGCGTTCAACCTCTGCCGAGATTCTCGGCCTGCCGGTGGAGCAGGTGATTCCGGTTTCGGCGCAAAAAGGCCTGCTGGCCAAAGTCACGCGCGATGACGTTTTGTTGCAGGCCAGCCGCCTGCCACAACTGGAGCAGGCCCTGGCAGAAGGGGTCATGGGGCAACGCCAGAGAATCTTGCGCCATGCAGTTTCAGCGGGCATCGCCGAGTTGCGCCAGGAAGCGGGCCGCTCGCTCAACATCCGTCGGCGCGACCTTGCCGAGCAGATGCAGGAACTCAAGGGTCTGCGCGGGAAAAATTCGTCCGTCATCAAGCATATGCGCGCCCGCATCACGCAGGAAAAAGGCGAATTCGATGCGGGTGGCGCCAAAATCCATGCCCTGCGTTCGGTGCACCTCAAGCTCATGCGCGAGGTGTTCCACGTGCTTGGCAACACCACACTCAAGACCGAATTGCAGCAGCTCAACGCCGCCTTGCGCCAGCCCGGCATCAAGCTGGGCGTGAAGAAGGCTTACGGTGAAACATTCGAGCGCCTCACTGCGCATATCGAGCGTGCCCAGACGCTCAGTACCGACATCCATGCCATGCTTTCCGCGACCTTCCGCAACCTCAATGCGGAATTCAGCTTTTCCCTGCAGCCTCCCAAAGAGCCCGATCTGACCCGTTTTGCGCGCGATCTGGAACTGGTTGAACGCAGCCATCTGCAATACCTTGGAATGGCCAATGTGCTCAAGCTGGCACAGCCCGAGTTTGCCGATCGCCTGGTGCGCGCGCTGGCTACTCGGCTGCGCGTGGTCTATGAGTCGGCGCTGGGTGACGTGGAGTTGTGGAACAAGTCGGCGGCTTCCCAGCTGGACGCCCAGTTGCGCGAGCGCCGCCGCAATTTCAGTCGCAGGTTGGAGGCCATCGACCGCATCCAGCAGGCTGCAACCGGGCTGGATGACCGGATTTCAGAAATCGGACTCCAGGATGCGGCGGTGGACCAACTCGATGCCAAGCTCAGCGAACTGACCGCGCATCTGCTCGAAGCACCAGAGCCGACGCCCACATCCGCTGCGCCAGTCGCTGAACTCAGCGCATGAGCGCTCTCCCTCCGGGGTTTGCGGCCAGGGTGGTGCGCTGGCAAAAGGCGCACGGCAGAAGCAACCTCCCCTGGCAAAAAGCTCACGATCCCTACCGGGTTTGGCTGTCTGAAATCATGCTGCAGCAGACCCAGGTCAGCACCGTGCTCGATTACTACCCGCGGTTTTTGCAGCGCTTCCCGACCGTGGCCGCACTGGCAGCAGCCTCCCAGGACGACGTGCTGGCCCAGTGGAGCGGCCTGGGTTACTACAGCCGGGCCCGCAATCTGCATCGCTGCGCCCAGGCAGTGGTGGCTGAACATGGAGGGCATTTCCCGCAATCGGCAGCCCAATTGCAGACGCTTGCGGGCATCGGGCGCTCGACTGCCGCAGCAATCGCCGCTTTCTGTTTTGGTGAGCGGGTGGCCATTCTGGACGCCAATGTCCGCCGCGTGCTCAGCCGGGTTCTGGCGTTTGGGCAGGATCTTGGGCTGGCAACCAATCAGGCGCAACTGTGGTCTAGTGCGACCGAGTTGTTACCCCGCAGCAGGCTGCAAGAGAGCATGCCAGCCTACACCCAGGGCGTGATGGACCTGGGGGCCATGCTGTGCACGCCCAAGCGGCCTAAATGCCCGGCGTGCCCGGTGCGCGAGCTGTGCCAGGCCCATGCAAAGCAGGATGTCGAGGCCTATCCGGTCAAGGCCCGGAAAATCAAGCGCAGCGCGCAATCCATCTGGCTGCTATGGGCACATCGTGCCGATGGATCGGTCTGGCTTGCGCGCAGGCCGCAGACCGGTGTGTGGGCCGGTTTGTACTGCTTGCCAGACTTCGCTACGGAAGCAGCCGCCAGGGATGCTCTCCCATTGAAGGCGCAGGACGGGGCCATTGCAATGCCTGCGTTTGTGCATGTGCTCACCCACCGTGACCTTCACTTGCATCCCTTGCGGGTGCCGCTGTCGCTTCCCAACTCGCCCCTTGGTGACGGAGCTTGGTATGCGCCGGAAGCCGCGCTTCAGCTGGGCTTGCCTGCGCCGGTGCGCAAGTTGCTGGTATCGGGAGACTCCTGACGACCGTCGGGGTGCCGGGCAAATCGCGCCGCGTCGGGCCCATGTTGCGGGGCCTCGTCCGGCCAAGGCCAGCCGCCAAAACCCGTGCGACGGTAGTCCTGCACGGCTTGCATGATCTGCGCCTGGGTGTTCATGACAAACGGGCCGTACTGCACTACAGGTTCGCCAATCGGTCGCCCTTGCAGCATCAGGAATTCTGCCACCTGGGTGCTATTGAATATCGGGAGTTCCACGCCAGCTTCGACTTCAATTGCCTGCTGGCTGGCAATTGCCTGGCCCGCCAGATCAACCGACGCGCCACTGAAGAAGTACAGCGTGCGCCGTGTGCCCTTGCCGACAGCAGCGGGAAGGGTAAAACGCGCTCCGGGCGCCATGCGCAATGTCCAGATGGCGACGTCGCTGCCGGCCACTGCGGCCCAGGAGTCGGGTGGCGGGGCCGGTGCAGGGTCCACATCCGCGATGCGGCCAGCGATTACTGCAATTTGCGTTTCGCGGCCCTCGCTATCCGCGACCACTGCCCGCGGAATCTGTTGTGACCAGAGCATCGTGAAATGGGGCTTGACCATCTTGCTGCCAGCTGGCAGGTTGAGCCAGATCTGGAACAACTCCAGCGGATTGGGCTCGCTTGCATTGAGCAGGGGGAACATTTCCGAGTGCACCACGCCAGCGCCCGCCGTGAGCCACTGCACGTCACCCCCGCCAAAGCGCGCCGCCGCGCCCAGCGAATCCGAATGGTCGATCAGGCCCTGGCGGACGATGGTGACGGTCTCAAAGCCGCGATGGGGGTGGGCCGGGAAACCGGGAACCGTGCTGCCGTGGTACATGCTCCAGCCGTCCTTGCGGCTGAAATCCTGCCCGATATCACGGCCGGCCAGTGGGCCGGCTGGCCCCAGTTCGGGATTGCCCCTGGGGTAGGCGTCGTCGTGGTGGGCGCAAAATAGAAAAGGATCTAGCGTGGCCCAGGGGAAGCCCAGGGGCTGTACGTTCAGGATTGGATGGCTTGGCATGGCGCGGTCAGGAGTCTAGTTCACGGTGGCGTTTGAGCGTGGTCCAGCTTCTGGCAAACCGCGCTGCCAGTTGCTCGACGAGATAGACGGAGCGATGCTGGCCGCCCGTGCAACCGATGGCAACCGTCACGTAGCTGCGATGGTCCTGCGCAAGTGAAGGCAGCCAATGCCCGACAAAGCGCTCGATCTGGGTCAGCATTTCGCCTACGGCGGCTTGCTGCGCCAAAAATTCGGCCACCGGTGCGTCCCGACCAGTCAGGTCCTTGAGGGCGGGCTCGTAATGCGGGTTGGGCAGCATGCGCACATCAAACACATAGTCGGCATCTACCGGAATGCCACGCTTGAACGCGAAGGACTCAAAGACCAGCGTCAGCTGGCTTGTCGGTGCCGAGATCAAGGCCTTGATGTAGGCCTGCAACTGGTTTGAACGCAGGATGCTGGTGTCCACCACATGCGCATGCTCGCGCAAGGCGGCCAGCATGCCGCGCTCCAGCTCAATGGCTTCAAACAGGGCGCGCTGGTTGTCGGGAGCGTTGCCTGGCACGGATAGCTGCGACAGCGGATGTCGCCTGCGGGTTTCGCTGAACCGCCGCACCAGGGTATCGGTGGTGGCGTCCAGGAAGATCGACTTGACCGCAACCCCGTCCTGCCGCAACGCTGCCAATTGGTCCGGCAACTGGGGCAGGCTGTTGGCGCTGCGCACGTCCACGGCGATGGCGACCTTATTGGCCTGGTGTTGCCGCTCCAGCGCAATGAAGGGGCCCAGCAGCTCCGGCGGCAGATTGTCGACGCAGTAATAGCCCGCATCTTCGAGGGCGTTCAAGGCCACCGACTTGCCGGAGCCGGACATGCCGGTGATCAGCACCAGATCCATGCTGCCCTTGTTCATGCCTGCTCGGGCCGGGTGGCGCCCAGCATTTCCTTGGCGTGGGCGAGGGTAGTGCCCGAGAGCCGTTCGCCTCCCAGCATACGGGCGACTTCAGCGACCCGTTGCTCGCCATGAACCGCGGTGACCTGGCTGAGCGTGCGGCCTTCCCGGGTCTCTTTCGAGACGACCAGATGGTGATCTGCGCAGGCGGCGACTTGGGGCAAATGCGTAACGGCCAGAACCTGGCGATCGCGGCCCAGCTGTTTCATGAGGCGGCCAACGGTTTCTGCCACTGTGCCGCCAACTCCAGAATCCACTTCATCGAAGATCAGTGTCTGCGCGGCGCCAAGGCGGCTGGTGGTCACTGCGATCGCCAGTGCGATGCGCGAGAGCTCGCCGCCGGACGCCACCTTGCCCACGGGCCGTGGCGTGCTGCCCGCGTGGCCGGCCACCAGAAACTCGACCAGTTAAAGGCCCCAGGCATTGGGTTGTTCGGTCTTGTGCAGGGCTACATCAAACTGGCCGCCCTGCATGCCAAGGCCCTGCATGGCCTGGGTGATGGCGTTGGCCAGCAACGGTGCGGCCTTGCGCCGGACACTGGAGAGCTTGCGCGCCTGGGCGTCGTAGGCAGTGCGTGTGCCGGCCTCTTGCGCCTCGAGCGTGGCAAGATCGGAGGCGGCATCGAGCCTGGAGAGTTCCTGCTTCCATTGCGTGTGCAAGGCATGGAGTTCCTCCGGGGCGCGTTTGTAGCGCCGCGCCAGCCCCAGCCACTGGGCCATGCGGGCATCGAGCTCGGCCAGGCGGGAGGGGTCGAGTTCGGTCTTGCGCAGGTAGCTGTGGAGCGAGTGGGTGGCGTCCTCGATCTGCGCCAGTCCACTGGCCAAAACCTCGGAAAGACCGCGAAAATCGGGCTCAATGTGCTCCTGATTTCGTAGCGCACCGAGTGCCTTTGCGAGTTGGGTAACGGCTCCGCTGTCTTCGTCCTCGAGGGCGCTGAGGCTGGTCTGCGCCGCATCGAGCAACGCCTGTGCGTTGGAGAGGCGGGTATGGTCGGCGTTGAGCCCGCTCCACTCATCGGCTCCTGGAGCGAGCTTGTCCAGTTCACCAATCTGCCACGCCAGGCGCTCGCGTTCGCTCTGCAAGGCGTCCTGCGATGCGCGGGCCTCGGCCAGCGCTCTTTGTGCGGCACGCCATGCTTGCCAAAGCGATTCAATCTCGCGTGTGTCGATTTGCGCATAGGCGTCGAGCAGGCCACGCACCGCATCCGGCCGGGTCAGCATGGCCCAGGCGTGCTGACCATGGATATCAACCAGGTGCTCGGCCGCTTCCCGCAGTTGCGCCACGGTGGCCGTACTGCCATTGATCCAGGCCCGGCTTTTTCCCTGGGCATCCACGGTGCGGCGCAGCAGCAGATCCTCACCACCTGCGAAACCCGCCTCATCCAGCCAGGCCAGCAGGGCTTTCGGACAATCGAATTCCGCACTGATCTCGGCCCGGGCGCAGCCCTCCCGCACCGCGCCGGCATCCGCCCGCGAACCGAGCGCAAGCTGCAGCGCGTCGACCAGGATGGATTTGCCAGCGCCCGTTTCGCCAGTCAGTACGCTGAAGCCGGCATGCAGGTCCAGCTCCAGTTGGCTGACGATGACAAAGTCACGCAGGGCTACGCGTTTGAGTGCCATGCTTCAAGCTCCTGCCTCGTTCCAGTGGAGCTTCTTGCGCAAGGTGTCAAAGTAGCTCCAGCCGCGCGGGTGCAGGAAGCGCACCCGGTAATCCGAGCGTTTGACAACAATGCGGTCGCCATGCAGCAACGAGGCCAGGGACTGCATGTCAAAGTTGGCGCTGGCGTCCCGCCCTGCTACGATTTCAATAGCTATCTCCGCAGCATCGGCAAGCACGATCGGCCGGTTGGACAAGGTGTGCGGGGCGATGGGCACAAGTACCCAGCCCGGAATGCTCGGGTGCAGCAGCGGTCCGCCCGCAGACAGGGCGTACGCGGTCGATCCCGTGGGCGAGGCGATGATCAGGCCGTCGGCCCGCTGGTTGGCCACAAACCGGCCGTCCACCTCAACCCGCAATTCCACCATCCCGGCCGTCGCTCCGCGATTGACCACCACGTCATTCATGGCCAGTGCGTCAAAAACGCAACGTCCGTCGCGCATGACCTGCGCATGCATCAGGCTGCGATGGTCTTCCTCGTATTCGCCACGCAGCATGGGCGTCAGGGTGGCGCGGAAGTCTTCAATCGGGATGTCGGTGATGAAGCCCAGGCGGCCTTGATTGATCCCGATCAGCGGCACGCCATAGCGCGCGAGTTGCCGGCCCATGCCCAGCATGGTACCGTCCCCGCCAATCACGATCGCCAGACCGCAGCGGGCACCGATCTGCGCCACATCCATGACCGGGTACTGGCTGATCCCGGTGCTGGTGGCGCTGTCCAGCTCCAGCACCACATCGCAACCTTCGGCATTGAGGAAGGCGGCCACATCTTCGAGTGCCTGGCGCGAGCCGGGCGCATGGTATTTGCCGATGAGGGCAACATGGTGGAAGGTGGCCTGCATGCGCAAATTACAACACAAGGCGCCGCACTGGCAGAATGCAAGGCTTTGAATTTCAAGTGGAAAGTGACAAGCGCATGACAATCAATTTCAAGGGCCGGGTGGCCATCGTGACCGGGGCCGGTGGTGGCTTGGGCCGCCAGCATGCGCTGGCGCTGGCAGCGCGCGGCGCCAGGGTGCTTGTGAACGACCTGGGCGGCATGGTGGACGGCTCGGGCGGGTCGCCCACCGCCGCGCAGGCGGTGGTCGACGAGATCCGGGCAGCGGGCGGTGAGGCGCTGGCCAACGGTGCCTCGGTGACGGACTTTGCCGCCGTGCAGGCCATGGTGAAGCAGGCGGTGGATGCCTGGGGCCGGGTCGACGTGCTGGTCAACAACGCAGGCATCCTGCGCGACAAGAGTTTTGCAAAGATGGAGTTGGCGGATTTCCGCCTAGTGCTGGATGTGCATCTGATGGGTGCAGTTCATTGCAGCAAGGCTGTCTGGCCATTGATGAACGAACAAAAATATGGCCGGATCGTGATGACAACCTCATCCAGTGGCTTGTATGGCAATTTCGGTCAGAGCAACTATGGGGCCGCTAAGTTGGCCCTGGTGGGCCTGATGCAGACCCTTTCGATCGAAGGCGCCAAGAGCGACATCCGGGTCAACTGCCTGGCGCCGACTGCGGCCACCCGCATGACCGAAGGCCTGATGTCCGAAGAGGTTTTGCAGGCACTGCGGCCCGAGGCCGTGGTGCCCGCCATGCTGGTGCTGGCCAGTGAAGAGGCACCCAACCGGGCCATTCTTTGCGCTGGAGCCGGAACGTTCGAGGCTGCCTATGTCACCCTGACGAAGGGCGTGCATCTCGGGAGTGACGCCCAGACTCCGGAGAGGCTCGCCGCGCAGCTCGCGCAGGTGATGGCCCGGGAATTGGATATGGTGCCGCTCAGCGGCGCCGCCCAAGGGGTCAATGAAATTGCCAAGGCGCTGGCGGCCCGCGGTTAGTCCCCTGCGCCCCACTCAGGGGGTCATGGGCATTGGCAGGGTCGGGCTCAGTTCGAGCCGGGACAAGGGTCCACCGGATTCTTCCAGGATGGAATCGAGCGATCCTTTGTCCTCTTGGCTCGCGAGGGGCGCATGGCGTATTTTCAGCTTGGTCTGCAGCAACTCGTAGAGCTGCTCCATGTTGGCGATACCTTGGCCCAGGCTGCCGATAGTCACATTCATGACGACCTGTGTTCCTGTCTGGAGCATTAGCATGGGCGGTTCGCCCAGCGATGCATGGACCAGCTTTTTCGCCTGCGCATTGGTAAGCCCGGGCAGCAGCAGGACGAATTCGAACTTGTCGGTTCGGGCAGCCAGCCCGGCGCGAGGAGCCGCCTGCGCAACGGCCCGCACGGCCGCGCCGAACATGCGTGTTGCGGTGTCGCGGCCCAGCAATTTGCGCACATCTGCGAGGTCGCGGCAGTTGATCAGGACCATGCTCAGGGCGCGGTCATCGCGCAGGCAATCCTTGAGCAACTGCGTTCCATGGACGAACAGGCCCGCTTTGTTGTAGAGATTGCTCTGGGAGTCAATCAGCGTGGACTCCATCTCGGACTCCGAGCGCAACAGCGATCGGCCAAACAGCAAGGCCGTCAGGCCGAAAATCAGCATCAGCCCAGCTTCCATCGAGAACTGGGGAATCGTCCGGGTGGGTGAGGCCAGCCACCAGGTAGTGACAAATTCGGTCAATGACAGCACCAGCAACAGGCCTCCCAGTCGCATCGGCAGCAGCAGCGCATAGGCACAGGCAACCGCAGGCAACCAGAACACGTAGTCGCCCATGGGGCCACCAATACCCGCGTCGAGGTCCAGTGAGAAGGCCAGGAGCAGGAGCATCAAGGCCCTTGCAAGCATGAGCCAGACGGAAGCGGCCGGAAATGAGCGACTCCAGGCTCCTATCGCCAAGGCTGCCACCGCGACAAGCCAGGGTGTAAGGCCGCCGACCGGTGAGAACATGGCGACCCAAGCGGTAGCTGCCGAAAGCGCCACTGCCAGCGTGAACTCAAGCCTGCGGGTTCGAAAAGTTACATGCCCCCCCGGCGCAGTGCGCCGACCAGTCTGCCCCCGGCTTACCTTTGAACTTGACGAAGTCATGAACCATTATGGGCCAGTTTGCCGACTGGAGACTTTGGTTTTACAGGGAAGAGAGCCGCTGGTTCAGGCCTCTCCACCGAACTTTTTGATCAGGTTTGCAATGTACTCGTCGACCAGTTTTTCGAATTCGGATTCGACAACGGGCGCCACTACCATTTTCATGATCGCGGGCAAGGGCACGTCCACCGTGCCGTGAATCTTGAGTACAACGCCGGTGGATTTCTTGTTGTCCGTGATTGCCCAGTTGCCTCCGACCAAGGCATTGCCCACCCCTTTGACCGGTGTCCACACCACCGTGCCTTTGGTCTTGTTGGATACGTACTTGCTTGCGTATACCGTCTGGATGTTGACCTGCGCCGTGCCGACCTTTTCCATCTCCCACTTGTAGACACCATCGCCCATGTCGGTGAGCTTGTCTACCTTGGGAAAGTGGCTGACGGAAGTGGGAACGTCGGACAGAACCGCAAAGACGTCGGCAGCCTTGGCCTTGACGGCGAACTCGTAGCCCAGATCGATGCTGACAGTGATGGTCATGGTGTGCTCCAAAGCGCGGGTTGCAGAATCAAACAGCATAATGCCTGGGCGCACCCTATAGCCATAGCATTTGCCCTGAAGGAATCCACCATGAGCCAGACCCCACGAACCGACTGGAAAGAGCGAGTTGCGACGGATGAGGCCGAGCGTTTCGAGCGCTACAAAGGCGTCTTTTCGGAAATCCAGAAGCGCAAATCAGCCCGCTACGGAAACGGGCGGGCACTGCACCGCAAGCAACTGATCGCCGCCAGGGGTGAGCTGGAGGTGCTCGATGACCTTCCAGCGTTTGCGCGCAATGGGCTGTTCGCCGAGCCCCACCGATATTCTGTCTGGCTGCGCCTGTCCAATGGCGGCATGGACCGTGCTGCGGACGCCAGGCCCGACATCCGGGGATTTGCCTTCAAGGTCTTTGGGGTTCAGGGCGAGAGCGCGCTGGGTGGTCCGGCGCAAAGCCAGGATTTCGCCCTCATCAACCAGGAGAAATTCGCTTTTCCCGACAGTTCCGAATTCGTGGATTTTGTGGCAGCTGCCTCCCACGGCGGCGGGGCCTTGCTGGGGCATCTGGTGAAACGCTATGGCCTGTTTCAGGGTTCGCGCAAGCTGGCTGGCATGTTGCGCACCATGTCACGCCCTTTCACGGGATTTGCCAACCAGACTTTTTTCAGCGCAGCGCCCATCGCATGTGGTGCCTTTGCCGCCCGCGTGCGTCTCGTGCCCGACGCGTCCAATGCCGGTAAGGGGCCGGACCCGCAGGCACCAAAAGATTGGGGTGCTGATTTCAGCCGCCGCCTCGCCGTGGCTCCGTTGTCCTGGAGTCTGCAGTTGCAACCCTACGTCACTGAGGACATCACCCCGATTGAGGATGCATCCGTCGATTGGCCTACGCCCTACACCACGGTCGCGCGTCTGACACTTCCGCAACAGGATACCTCGGGAGCGACTGGACAGGAATTGCTGGGGCAAGTGGAAGCCGCCGTACTCGACCCATGGCAGGCCCTGGCCGCGCATCGCCCGCTCGGCGACGTGATGCGCGCCCGCAAGGTGGTGTATTTCGAGAGCCAGAAGGGCAGGGGCGCTGCAGGCTGATCTGTCTCAGGCGATGGGTCGTTTGAGGCGGATTTCTTCCAGCCGGACAGTGCCCATCTGAACCGTCTTGATGGATGGCATGTCCCGCTTGAAGCCGGCGGCCTCGAAAAAGCGCAGCGCCCGTTCGTTGCGCAACAGCACCCACAGGGTCAAGCTGGTGAAACCTTCTTCAATGCAGGCTTCCAGAGCCGCATCCCAGAGCGCCAGACCCAAGTCCTTGCCCCAATGATCCGGTGCGGCGTAAAGCGCCCATATTTCGCCTGTCGTGGCCGGGGTGCCCTTGTCGCGGGACCGGTCAAAGCCGACGAATCCGACAATATTTCCTGCTTCGGTCGCGACCAGCAATTGAGGTTCAGCGTATTCAATCGCCTCTTTCCAGATGGCTTCGCGCTTGGCAACCGAGAGGGCAGCCAAATCTTCAGCGGGCATGATGCCCTGGTATGCCGACTGCCACGCGGCCACGTGAATCTGCGCTACTTCCTTTGCGTCGCGCGCGGTGGCGGGACGTACTTCAAAACTGGACATGACAACTTTCGATGCAGGATGAAAAGCCTGCATTGTCGCTGCATGCCAGTGGACCCGGGCCAGGCCGGGTCCGTGCCCCATCAGGCAGCTTTGCGCGCGCGCGCCTTGCGGAAGGGCGAGGCCGCTGGAACCGGCGAGGAGAAGATCGGGCTTTCAGCAATCTTGCTTGCGAGCTCTTCCGATTTTTGCTCGATCTTGCTAACCAGCTTGCCGACGGCCTGCGCGGCAGGCACGGCCGCAACAGACAACTTCTTAAGTGCAGTTATCCCGGTCTTTTCTTCAAAAAGGCTGGCGTTGGCGGCGACCTGGTTGACGCCTTGTTCAGCCAATTTGACGAACTGGTTCACCATGGCGTCTGCGCCGGCTGTGCCCAGTTCCAGACCCTTGGCGTAGTAGCTGCCGACCACTTGCTGGGCGTGGCGGGCGTTGGCCTTGACTTCTGCGGTCAGCTGCGGGCTGGACGCTTCCAGCGCGCTTTCCCAGCGCTGTTCGACGAAGCTCACCATGCGCTCGCCGCCTGCGCGGTAGGCATTGATGACGTTGCGTGCGGTGTTGCCATAGGAGGCGATGACTTCAGTGGTAACGGTGGCAAGATTGCTCATGGCGATATCCTTGGTTGGGGTTGATGGTTGGATTCTGGCAATTTCTGCTAGTAGGCGCGCCCTAAACACCCTGAAAAACCTAGAGGCTCAGCTCTAGGCCCCACAATATTGCGCATCCTGTCTGGAGCAGCCATGTCCCGTCCTGACCCGCAACTTGAAGTTTTGCCCCGTGACCTGTCCGCGTACCGCAAGGGCAATATCGGCATTGATTTCGTGCACCGGTTTGAGTCTGGCAGGGCAGGGCCGCACGTGCTTGTCAATGCGCTGACGCATGGCAACGAGTTTTGCGGCATGGTCGCAGCATGCGAACTCCTGGATACCGGTGTCCGTCCGCTGGTGGGCACATTGACCGTGAGTTTCGCTAATGTCGCTGCCTATGAGAGCTTCGATCCGGCCAGGCCGCACGAAAGCCGCCAACTCGTGCACAACTTCAATCGCATCTGGTCGCCCGAGTGGCTCGATGGCACCGAATCCAGCCCGGAATTGCTGCGCGCCCGTGCCATACGTCCCGTGGTGGCGACTGCGGACCATATCCTCGACATCCATTCAACCAGCCAGGACGTGACACCATTCTGGGTCTACCCGGCCTTTGCGCGCAATGGGGCTGTGGCCATGTCCGTGGGCCTGCCGTCGGTGCACATGGTCATGCCTGATGGGCTGGGTTCCGGCACGCCCTTGATCCAGCATGGGTTGCACGGCCAGCCCGACGGCACCGGAGTAGCCTTGGTGGTGGAATGCGGCCAGCACTTCAAGCGCTCCACAGCCGAGCTCGCGATCACCGTAACGCGTTCATTCCTGGCCCATTTCGGATTGATCGCGCCCGCCCGGCCGGAGCCGGAACCTCGCGAGCAGCTGCGCTATGAATTGCTGCAAACCCGCATGGTCAAAACGGACCAATTCCGTTTTGCGCGGCCGGTCATCGGCTTCGAGCGTTTTGACAACGGTGAACTGATTGCAAGCGACGGTGCCGAGGAGATCCGCGCGCCTTGCGAGGACTGCACCATCCTCATGCCGACACGCGCGCCCATTGTCGGTCGGGAGGCGGTGTACCTGACCCGACCGATTGCCAGCTAGCCGGGGTCGGTGCCCCGTTTGCTACTTCGTCTTGATCTTGCCGCGCGGAATCACCGCGGTGACCGGCGGCATCGGGCGGTCCGAGGTGCCTTCCTTGGGCGGCGACGTGTCCTTCTTGGGCTTTTTCAACATTTTTTCCTTGCGCTGATCGCCTTTGGCCATGGGGTGCTCCTTCTTCGGTGGGGGTGATGGACAAATGGTAACTGCATTCACATTCCGTTTGCGGATCGGGCGCCATCAATGCGCTCGCACAAGGCTGCAGCCGCCTTCACAAAGCGTGGCCCCATGCGCGACAGAAGCGCTGCATTCGCGGGTTTGAGCTGGGCGTGCTGTACTGCAGCCAGGCCGGGCAGCGCGCGCCAGGCAGACAAGGCAGCCGAGTTCTCGTTTTCCCCGCCTGCCAGGATCAGCTGCGGATTGAATGCCAGGACCGCTTCGCGGCTGACGGTCGGGGTCAGGGCAGACAGCGTGTCAAAGCCCTGGATGCCGCCGCAACTGCGAATGGCCTGACTCACGATGTGTTTACCGTTCAGCGTCATGAGCGGCGCATCCCAGAGCTGGTAGAAGACCCGCAAGGGGCTGGCGGTCTGGTAGCGTGCTTGCAAGGCTTTCCAGTCTTGCAGGATTGCCTCAGAAGCCTTGTCCGCCGTTTGCGCTGTACCGGCCATTCTGCCAATACGCTGGAGTGTGGTGGCTATTGCTTCAACCGTGGGGATTTCACTTTCAAACACGGCGAAACCCTGGCGCTGCGCAAGGGCATGCAAGGCCTGCCGCTGCCGTCCCTGGCTGCCGCTTTGCCAGACCAGCACGAGATCCGGCCGGAGCGCGGCCAGGGCTTCGAGATTGATAGCAAAGGCATCGCTCACCACGGGCAGTTTTTTGACATCCTCAGGAAAGTCACTGAACCGGCTTACGGCAACCAGCCGGCTGCCCGCACCTGCGGCGTAGACCAGCTCGGCCAGATTGGGTGCGAGCGCCACGACGCGCCGGGCGGGCACTTGAAGCGAAACCGGATTCCCGGCGTCATCCGTCAGATCGATCCGTTGAGAAAAAGCGCTGGTAGCCACCGCCAAAAGGCCGCAGCCAGCTATGAATTTTATAGCGAACCGAGCTTGCATCGGAATCAATCAGGGCAGCTTGCACTGGCCCGAATAGCCGCCCGTCACCAGGCTGTCTGCTTCGGCGCTGCTCACCGAGCGACCGTCATACAGCGAGGGCAGCTGGTTGACCACGCCCCATTTGGGATCGCTGCGGCGGCGGTTGTTGATCTTGCCCACAATGTTCCATTCGTCGTGGGCACCCAGACTGAAGTTCACCGATGCACGCAGGCCGTAGTAGTTGCGAAAGCCTTGCGGCGTGATCCGGCCCTGGTCCACGGCGCGCTTGAAATCGGGGTCGCTCGCAAGGCGCTCGGAGTACAGCGTGCCGAGTCGCTCCAGGTCGCCCGTACCGGTCAGGCCCAGGGCTGCCCCAAAATCGCCGGGCCCGCTGAAATAGACGAAGTCGAAGTCTTCACCCAGCCCGCTGGCGCCCTCGAGCACCCGCATCCACATGACCATGAATTCGGCGCCGCCAGCACGCGCATTGCCAAAGGGCGGAATGTCAGCTTCCTTCATGGCCGGGTTGAGCAGCCAGACGGCGCTGGCGCCGAAGCGGGATTCCACGCGCTGTTTGATGCGCTCAGCCACTTCGCGGTTCAGGTTGAAATAGCCACCACCTGCGGTTGAGAGGGGGATGCTCAGGTAGCCGATGGACCTGCCCTTGGCGCGCTCGGCGGCAATCATCGCGCGCAGCTTGTCGACTTGAGCGTCAATGGCAAGCTTGAAGTCGTCGTTGTAGCAAAAGCAGACAGCATTGCTGCTGCATTGGGTCACTGGTGCCGCGTGAATTGCCGGCGTGGCAATCGCCAACAGACCCAAGCCCAGGACCAGCCCAGCGCGATGCATCAGGGTTCTCATGGGCGTACTCCTTCGTCACCAGGGGTTTTTTCGGGGAAATCGCAGTATGCCGCGACCTGGCATTGCCAGCACAAGGGTTTACGGGCCTTGCACACATAGCGCCCATGGAGAATGAGCCAGTGGTGTGCATCCACCAGATATTCAGGCGGAACACGACGCATGAGTGCCATTTCCACTTCGTAGGGGGTATTGCCTGGAGCAAGCCCCGTGCGGTTGCCGAGCCGGAAAATATGCGTGTCTACCGCCATGGCAGGTTCACCAAATGCCACATTCAGAACCACATTGGCCGTTTTGCGGCCGACCCCGGGCAGGGCCTCGAGCGCCTCGCGTGTGCGCGGCACGCACCCGCCGTGCTGTTCCACCAAGATACGGCAGGTCTCCAGCAGATGCCTTGCCTTGCTGTGGTAAAGCCCGATGGTCTTGATGTGGCTCTCCAGCCCCTGCAGGCCGAGCGAGAGAATCGCTCCTGGCGTATTGGCCACAGGAAACAGGCGGCGCGTGGCCTTGTTGACCCCCACATCGGTTGCCTGGGCGCTCAGCAAGACAGCCGTCAACAATTCGAAAACGCTGGTGTATTCGAGTTCCGTGACGGGTTGCGGGTTGGTATTCCGCAGTGTGCTGAAAAAAGAGGCAATTTGAGACTTTTGCATTCAGTGAATCACTTTGTATCAATTTGGCCTTGGGCGAAGAAAGCATCGGGTTCGAAATTACACTTTACCCCTTGTATCCAGGGGACATCATGTTGCACAGGCTTGCCGTTACCATCTTTTTGCTCCTGTTGGCAGTGTCTGCCCGTGCGCAGGATCGCTGGATCATTGGCCAGTCTGCTCCCCTGACTGGCAGCAATGCCCAGTTCGGCAATGACATACGCGACGGTGCACTGGCCTGGCTTGCCACGGTCAATGCCAAGGGCGGGGTCCAGGGTCGAAATGTTGACCTGGTTTCGCTTGATGACAAGAATGATCGCAAGCTTGCCGGCGCAAACACCAAGATACTGCTGGAAAACAAGAGCCTGCTGGCTCTGTTTGGTTACGGATCGGCCACCCTCAGCCTGGACGCCCTGCCGCAGGCCCAGGCCCGAGAGATCGCTTTTTTTGCCCCTTTCTCGGGCGCCAATGCGGTCCGTGGCAACAGTCCTGTCCTGTTCACCATTCGCGCGTCCTATGGTGAGGAAATGGAGAAAATGCTCAATTTCTGGATGAGCCTGGGCTTCAAGCGGGTCAGCGTCATTTATTACGACGACGAGGTTGGCCAGCAAAATCTTGAAGTGGTTTCGCAGTACCTCAAGAAAATCAACCTGGTGCCCCAGGGCCTGTCGCTCAAGCGCAATGCGCCGGTGGGTCAGGCTGACGTCCAGGCGCTGATCGCGCAGAAGCCGGAAGTGGTGCTCAACACGGTGCTCTCCGGCGCTGCCGCCCAGTTGCAGAAGGGACTCTCCGCCGTGGGCCACATGGTGCCTACCTCAAGCCTGTCCTTTGTGGGAGCGGACCAGTTCATTGCGGCCGCAGGGCCTGCCAGCGCCGGGGTCTCGATTGCGCAGGTGGTGCCCAGTCCGAATGCGCCTTTGCCTGCCGTGCGCGACTGTGCAAAGGCCCTTGAAGCTGCGGGCAAGCCGCAGATGAACTCCACCCAACTGGAGGCCTGTCTGGCCATGCGCGTACTGGTCGAAGGCATGCGCCGGGCGAAGAAGCCCATCACGGCCCAGACCGTACTGGAATCCCTCAGTAACCTCGGTACCTACGACATGGGCGGCTACAAAGTAACCTTTGCTCCCGGGGCCCAACATGGCAGCAAGTTTGTCGAGCTGGGCATGGTGACAAAAGATGGCCGCCTTACACGCTAACGCACCATGACGCTGAAGCGCCGTATCGTCTTAAGGGCATCGCTGGTCATTGGCATGCCCTTGGCGTTTCCCGCAGCCCGGGCCCAGAACGCCTATCCGTCAAAGCCTGTCCGTTTGCTTGTCCCGTTTCCGGCGGGCGGCGCGACCGATCTGTTTGCCCGCGCCCTGGGGCAAAAGCTAGCGGAAAAGCTGGGCGCCGCCATCGTTATTGAAAATCGCCCGGGAGCCGGTGGTGTGATTGGCTCGGACCTAGTTGCCAAAGCTGCGCCGGATGGTTACACCCTGCTGCTAGCGACCAGCAGTACGCATTCCATTGGCCCCGCGTTCAACGCACACATGCCCTATGACGCCCAACGCGATTTCACGCCAATTGCCCATGTGGGCAATGCCCCGAGCATCATGCTGGTACCCAACTCTGCGCCAGCCAAGACCACCGCAGAGTGGATCGCCTATGCGCGCGCCAACCCGGGCAAGCTCAATTACGCCAGCAGCGGCAACGGCACCATCGTGCAGCTGACGGCAGAGCTGTTCAAGGCGCAGGCAGGTCTTTTCCTGGTCCACATTCCCTATAAGGGCACAGCCCTAGCCATTCCCGATCTGATCAGTGGCAAGGTCGATGTGCTTTTTGATTCCCTGCCGACCGGGCTGCCCCATGTGCGCGACGGACGCCTGCGCGCCTTGGGCGTGACAACGCTCAGGCGCTCACCCCTGGGCCCCGATCTGCCAGCGATTGCAGAGGTCCTGCCCGGTTTTGAATCCAATACCTGGTTCGGGCTCTATGGTCCGCGCGGCTTGCCTGCGGATGTGCAGGCCAAAGTCAATGCTGCAGCCAATCAGGCCCTGGCCGAACCCGACATCAAGGACAAGCTCCTGCGCCTGGGCATTGAGCCCGTGGGTGGAACGCCCGACCAGTTTTCCAGGATGGTCCTGGCCGACAGCGCCAAGTGGAAGAAAATCATTGTCGAGCGCAAAATCGCGCCGGATTAGGGCCTGCGCCCTTCCTCATTCCTTGCGGCGGATCACTGTTGCGCGCTTCTCGTCATCGCGGTAGTAGTAGGCGCGTTCCTGGTTGCGCCAGGTGCCCAGCCAGAGCATGTTGGCCGAAATTGCATCGTGATCGGTTGGTGAAAACGCCCGCTCGTAGGTGCTCACCACGCCGCGGTAGACGTTGCTGGGGTTCTCCAGTGCAGTCTTGAGGCCCGGCCCGCTGAGGTCACCCTTGGAGTCAAAAATCGCCCGCAACATCAGGTGAATGGCGTCATAGGTTTGCGCCGCCGACATCATGGAACCCATTGGCTGCTCTTTCGACAAATGTCCGTAGGCGCGCAAAAAGCTGCTGTTGCGTTCCAGAAAGGTGTTGGGCAAAACCGTCTGCACCATCAGACCCCCTTCCACCTTGCCGTCCGAGGTCTTGAATGCCGATGCGTGGGACAGGCCCCAAGGTCCGAACAGGGGTGGCTTGAAGCCTGTTGCCACGCGGCTCGCGGCGATCACGCCGGACTCGGGTCCGACCGTCCAGCCAATCAAGGCGTCCGCCCCAGAAGCCTTGATCTGCTGCAACTCGGCATCGAGATTGGTCACCCCGTTTTTGAATCGCAGGACGATCTGCGGTTTGAGCCCGGCCGTGGCCAAGGCGGTCTCGAGGTCCTTGAGACCGGCATCGCCGTAGCCGCTGGCGTCTACCAACAGCGCAACTTTGCCCAGCTTGCGCTTGACGATTTCGTCAACCAGAAACTGCGTCTGCAACTGGTCCCGCGGAGCGGTCCGGA